>LXNH01000480.1_pt1 | contig 10583 bp, 9 predicted proteins | sample 809111 | NCBI WGS metagenome assembly LXNH01 (sample SAMN04870528, study PRJNA318959) | seawater metagenome | biome: 00002010; material: water; isolation source: marine seawater | place: Greece: Milos, Mediterranean Sea | collected 2013-05-29 | depth 5-7 m
GCCCAGCGCGCGCATGTCGAATACGGCGCGCAGGCTGCGGCCGATCAGGCGCTGGATTTCCTGGGTGCGGCCGCTCTGCTTGCCGCGCGCGGCCTCGCGGTCGCCGCGTGTATGGGTGGCGCGCGGCAGCATGCCGTATTCGGCCGTCACCCAGCCCTCGCCCTTGCCCTTGAGGAACGGCGGCACTTTTTCCAGCACGCTGGCGGTGCACAGCACATGGGTATTGCCGGCCTTCACCAGCACCGACCCTTCGGCGTAGCGCGTGAAACCGCGCTCCAGGCTGAACGGCCGCAGTTCGTCGACGGCGCGGCCCGAAGGTCGGGCGATGGCGTTGGCAGAGGTCATTGCAAGACTCCAATCAGATTCGGATGGCGGCATTGTACGGGCTGCGGTCGCGGCCCCGCCCGGGTTTGGAGTATCCTGCCGCGATAGACGGGCCGCATATACCCGCCCTCGCCCGCTTCGGCGGACCGGCGGAACCGGCGCGGCCCGATCCAAGACAAGCAACAGGATACCGACACCATGATTCGCAGCATGACCGCCTTCGGCAACGCCCGGGCTGACCTGGAGCAAGGCACGCTGGCGCTGGAACTGCGCAGCGTCAACAGCCGCTTCCTCGACCTCTATTTCCGCCTGCCCGACGAGCTGCGTCATGTGGAAACGCCGCTGCGCGAACTGCTGACGGCGCAATTGGCGCGCGGCAAGGTCGAGATCCGCGTGTCCTACACCCGCAACACCAGCACCGACCTGTCGAAACTGGAGCCGGCCTGGCTCGAAAGCCTGGCCGAACAGTTGCAGGCCGCGCGCCGCATCCTGCCCGACATCGCCGCGCCGCGCCTGGTCGAACTGTTCAACTGGCCCGGCCAGCGCGCCAATGACGCGCTCGACCCGCAAGTGTGGGGCGCGGCTTGCATGCAGGCCGCGCAGGAAGCGCTCAAGCAACTGCAGGATGGCCGCGCGCGCGAGGGCGAACGCCTGGCCGGCATGATGCGCGAATGCGCCGACGGCGTGGCGACCATCGTCGACCAGGTACAGCACCATCTTCCGCAACTGCTCGCCGACCACCGCGACAAGCTCGCCGCCAAGCTGCGCGAAAGCGTCGAAACCGCTTTTCCGGGCGGCTTCACGCATATTTCGGGCGCCGAGCTGTCCGAGCGCCTGTCGCAGGAAGCCAACTTGTTCGCGCTGCGCATCGATGTCGCCGAGGAACTGTCGCGCCTGCGCTCGCATCTGGAAGAACTGCGCCACCTGCTGACCGACGGCGGCGGCAAGCCCGCGGGCAAGAAGAACGCCGGCAGCGCCGGCAAGCGCCTGGACTTCCTGTTCCAGGAAATGAACCGCGAGGCCAATACGCTCGGTTCCAAGGCCGGCAGCATGGACGTCACCCGCGCCGCCATGGACCTGAAGCTGCTGATCGAGCAGATGCGCGAACAGGCGCAGAACATCGAGTGACCCGGAAACAACAAGGCCGCCGCGTTGCCGCGGCGGCCTGGGCCGGATGCAGGGGCCGCGGACATCCGCGGCCTTTTTTCATCGCCCGCCCGTGCCGGGCGCGGGGGCCGTCTGCGGCCCGACCGTGGCCGGTTCGCCGCGCAGGGCCGAATCCAGATAGGCGCTGCGCGCCCGGGCGTCGGGGAACGTCATGTCCTTGTAGCTGACGAAGCGCGAACCCTTGGTCAGGCGGTAACCCAGCCAGATCAGCAGGAACAGCGGGATGCCGATATAGGTGGCGGCCACGCCGCCCCAGTCGATGCGGTGTTCCAGGAAGGCCTGGTAGTTCTGGCCCAGCGTAATGACCAGGCACAGCACGAAGGCGAAGATCGGGCCGAACGGGAAGAACGGCGACACATACGGCAGGTCGGCCAGGTTGCGGCCCTGTTTGACGTAGCCGCGGCGGAAGCGGTAATGGCTGATCGCGATGCCCAGCCAGGCGATGAAGCCGGTCATGCCCGAGGTGTTCAGCAGCCAGATGTAGACCGCCTTGGGGCTGAAGATGAACGAAAAGAAACAGAGCGCCGCCACCACGGTGGTGGCCAGCAGCGCCCACAGCGGCACGCCGTTGCGCGCCACCCGGCCGAAGACGCGCGGCGCCTTGCCGTCGCGCGCCAGGCTGTAGAGCATGCGCGTGGCCGCGTACATGCCGGAATTGCCGGCCGACAGCACCGAGGTCAGCACCACCGCGTTCATGATCGACGCCGCCGCCAGCAGCCCGGCGCGCTCGAAGATCAGCGCGAACGGGCTGACGCTGACGTCGGTGACGTCGTTGCGCAGCAGGTGCGGGTCGGTGTAGGGAATCAACAGGCCGATCACCAGGATCGCCATCACGTAGAACAGCAGGATGCGCCAGAACACCTGGCGCACGGCGCGCGGCAGGTTGCGCGCGGGGTCTTTGGATTCGCCAGCGGCGATGCCGATGAGTTCGGTACCTTGGAAGGAAAATCCCACCACCATGGCCACGCCGATCAGCGCCGCGAAACCACCGGCAAACGGGGCATCGCCCACCGTCCAGTTGGCCACGCCGCCGCCCTCGCCGCCGCGGATGATCCCCAGCAGCATCATCACCCCCATGGCGACGAACGCCAGCACCGCGATCACCTTGATCAGGGCGAACCAGAATTCGGCTTCCCCAAAGCCGCGCGCCGACAGGGCGTTCAGGCCGAAGGTGATGGCCAGGAACAAGGCGCTCCAGTAGACCCCCGGCACATCCGGAAACCAGTACGCCATCACCAACTGCGCCGCCACCAGGTCCACCGCCACCGTGACGGCCCAGTTGTACCAGTAGTTCCAGCCCAGCGCGAAACCGAAGCCGTCTTCGACGTAGCGCGCGCCGTAGGTCGAGAACGACCCGGACACCGGCATGGCCGCGGCCAACTCGCCCAGGCTGGTCATCAGGAAATAGACCATCACGCCGATCAGCACGTAGCCCAGCAGCGCGCCGCCGGGGCCGGCCTGGGCGATGGTGGCGCCGGAGGCCACGAACAGGCCGGTCCCGATGGAGCCGCCCACCGCGATCATCGTCAGGTGGCGCGCCGACAGCGCGCGGCGCAATTCGGACGATTCTGACGCCCCTTGCTTGCCGCCGTCGCGGTGCTGGTCGTGTTCCGGTAATGCCAAAGTCGAGTTCCTTCAGAGCGAAAAGGCCCCCGCGGATTGTGTCCCCGGGCGCCGTGGGATTTCCACGCAACGCGCGAGCATAGCGCAACTGCCCCCGGCCGTGGAAACGGCCAGGGGCAGTCGGGGGTCCGTCCCCCTCGGGGGATATCGGCTACGGCGCTATTGAAACGCCGTTTCCATGAACGTGCGCAGCTTGCGCGAATGCAGCCGCTCGGGCGGCATGCCGCGCAGGCGCTCGAGCGCCCGGATGCCGATTTCCAGGTGCTGATTGACCTGGCGCCGGTAGAAGGCGCTGGCCATGCCAGGCAGCTTCAGCTCGCCGTGCAGCGGCTTGTCCGACACGCACAGCAGCGTGCCGTATGGCACGCGGAAGCGAAAGCCATTGGCGGCGATGGTGGCCGACTCCATGTCCAGGGCGATGGCGCGCGACTGCGCGAACCGCTCGACCAGTTCGACGTGATCGCGCAGCTCCCAGTTGCGGTTGTCGATGGTGGCCACGGTGCCGGTGCGCATGATGCGTTTCAGATCCCAGCCGGACAGCCCCGCGACCTCTTCCACCGCCTGCTCAAGGGCCACCTGCACCTCGGCCAGGGCCGGCACCGGCACCCAGGTGGGCAGGTCGTCGTCGAGTACGTGGTCCTCGCGCACGTAGCCGTGGGCCAGCACATAGTCGCCCAGCCGCTGCGAATCGCGCAGTCCGGCACAGTGGCCCAGCATCAGCCAGGCGTGCGGGCGCAGCACCGCGATGTGGTCGGTGATGGTCTTGGCGTTGGACGGCCCCACGCCGATATTGACCAGCGTGATGCCGGAATGGTCCCCGCGCACCAGGTGGTAGGCCGGCATCTGCGGCAGGCGCTGCGCCTGGCCGTCATCGGCCGGCCCGGATTCGCCGCGCCGCGTGATGCGGTTGCCCGGTTCCACCAGCATCTCGTAGTCTTCGTTGCCGCTGGCCATCAGCGCCCGGGCGCGGGCACAGAACTCGTCGACGTAGAACTGGTAATTGGTGAACAGCACGAAATTCTGGAAATGCGCCGGCGCCGTCGCGGTGTAGTGCTGCAGGCGGTGCAGCGAATAATCCACCCGCTGCGCCGTAAAGGGCGCCAGCGGCTTGGGTTCGCCGTCCTTGCCGCGCCAGGAACCATTGACAATGGCGTCGTCCGTCACCGCCAGATCGGGCACGTCGAACAGGTCGCGCAGCGGGCGCTTGAGCGCCTCCAGGTGCTCGCCTTCGACATAGGCGCCCTCGGGGAAGGCGAAGTGCAACGGAATCGGGGAATCGGATTCGCCGACCTCCACCGCCACGCGGTGGTTCTGCAGCAATTGGCCGACCTGCTCGATCAGGTAGTCGCGGAACAGGGCCGGCTGGGTGACGGTGGTCTGGTAGATGCCGGGCTCGGCCACGTGGCCGTACGACAGGCGCGTGTCGATGGGGTCGTAGGTCTCGACCAGGATGCGGATGGCGGGGTAGTAGGCGCGGGCCCGTTCGCGGCCGCTGGTGGCCCCCTTCAGGACATCGCGGAATGCCGCGCGCAGGAAAGCGGTATTGCGCGCATAGATTTCGGCCAACCGGTCCACCGCCGCCACCGCGTCGTGGTAGGGCTCGAAAGGCATCGCCTCGGGCCGGTTCATCGAGGACAAAGGGTGTACTGCGTTCATCATTGAGCTTGACTCCGCTTTCTTATGGTCTTCTTTCAGCGGCTGCTCTCGGCGATCTAGCCGGGAGGGCCGATGCCGACGATTATGCCCGACCCCGGGGCGCCATGAAGTGTCATATTCGGCCGCGTTGCGCGGCGTGGCACGGCCGACGTGGATCGCCACAACATTAGAAACAATATATCATTCCGTTTTTTTGCGATTCCGACCTCGTCCATGCCGCCGGCCCCTCGTCCCCGCTCCGATGCGCGCCTTGCCCGATGGGCAATGCTGGGCTGGCTGTGCGCCTGCCTGCTGCTGTCACCGCTGGGCGGCGTGCGGCATGCGCTGTCGCACCTGCCCGGCGCTCCCGCCTCCAGCCAGGACGATGCCCACACGCCGGACAAGCTGGGGCACTGCGACCTGTGCCATATCTGGGACCTGCTGGACGCCACGCTGCCGGTGTCCTTTGTCCCCATCACCGGCAGCGCGCCGCGCATCGCGCCGCCTGCGCCGGCCCCGCGCGGCGCCACCATCGCCGTCCTGCCCTGGTTCCAATCGCGCGCCCCGCCCGTCGCGACCTGAAATCCGCCACCCGATTTCAACCGCCGCCGCCCGCCGGCCGCAACCAGGATTGCCACCATGTCTTTTGCTTCTTCCCACGCGGGGACGCGTTCGTCCGTTCGCGCCTTTTCGCTGAGCCCGCTCGCCCTCGCCTGCCTGCTCGCCTTGCCGCAAGCCGCCCGCGCCCAGGCCGACGCCCCCACGCTGTCGCCCGTCATCATCACCGCCAATCCCCTGGGCAGCGAAGCGCTGACCTCGCCATCGACCGTGGTGCAGGGCACCGCCCTGGACCTGCGGCGCGCCTCGAACCTGGGCGAAACGCTCAACGGCCTGCCAGGCGTGTCCACCACCACCTACGGCCCGATGGTGGGCCGCCCCATCATCCGCGGCATGGACGGCGACCGCATCCGCTTGCTGAACAATGGCGTCGGCTCGCTCGATGCCTCGTCGCTGTCGTTCGACCACGCGGTGCCGCAGGACCCGCTGTCGACCAACCGGGTCGAGATCCTGCGCGGTCCGGCGGCCCTGCTGTATGGGGGCAGTGCCATCGGCGGCGTGGTCAACACCATCGACAACCGCATCCCCACCGAACCCATCGACGGCATCCACGGCGACGTGGCCGGCAGCTATGGCGGCGCCAACAACGACCGCAACGGCGCGATCCAGCTCGAAGGCGGCGACGGCACCTTCGCCATCCACGCCGACGCCTTCAGCCGCAAGACCGGCGACCTGCGTATCCCCGGCTACGCCCGCACCGCGCAACAACGCGCGGCCGACGGCCCCGACCAGGACCAGCCGCGCGGCAAACTGCCCAACAGCGATGGCCAGGCCAGCGGCGGCGCGCTCGGCATGTCCTGGACCGGCGACCGCGGCTATGCCGGACTGTCCTACAGCGGCTATGACTCGAACTATGGCTCGGTGGCCGAGCCGGACGTGCGCATCAAGATGCGCCAGGAGCGTTTCGGCTTCGCCAGCGAGCTGCGCGACCTGGACGGCCTGTTCACCAGCGTCAAACTGAACTTCGCCTATACCGATTACCAGCACAAGGAAATCGAGGACGGCGAGACCGGCACGATCTTCAAGAACCGCGGCTACGAGGCCCGTATCGAGGCGCGCCACGCCGACATCGGTCCGCTGCGCGGCGTGGTCGGCCTGCAACTGGGCCAGACGCGCTTCTCGGCCTTGGGCGAGGAAGCCCTGGTGCCCACCACCGACACCGACTCGGCCGCCTTGTTCGCGCTGGAGGAATGGAAGATCGACGACCGCCTGACGCTGAGCGCCGGCGCGCGCGCCGAGCACACCCGCCTGACCCCGGGCGGCGGCGGCAATGAACGCTTCGACGGCGCCACCCGCCGCGCCTTCACCGCCGGCAGCTTCTCGCTGGGCGGCATCTACAAACTGGACAGCGCCTGGTCGGTGGCCGCCAACACCGCCTACACCGAGCGTGCGCCGACCTTCTACGAGCTGTATGCCAACGGCCCGCACGCCGCCACCGGCCAATACCTGGTGGGCGACCAGAACCTGGCCAAGGAACGCGCCTGGTCCGGCGACCTGTCGCTGCGCTACAAGAAGGACACCGACAGCGCCAGCGTCGGCGTGTTCTACAGCCGCTTCTCCAACTACCTGGCCGAGATGAACACCGGCCGCTTCCGCGACGATGACGGCGGCCTGGTGGCGGCGGGCGATGACGACGCCCTGCCCGAGGCCCGCTACCAGGGCGTGTCCGCAAGCCTGTATGGGGTGGAGGCCGAAAGCCGCACCCGCGTGCTGCAACGGGGCGGCCACAAACTCGACCTGGGCCTGTCGGGCGATTACACGGTGGCCCGCAACAATGACACCGGCCGCTCGCTGCCACGCATTCCGCCGCTGCGCCTGCGCGTCGCGCTGGACTACGGTTTCGGCCCGTACAGCGCCGGCCTCAGCGTGTCCAAGGCCTTCACCCAGCACAGCCGCCCGGACAACGATACCGCCACCCCTGGCTACTACAGCCTGGACGCCAACGCGGGCTACCGCTTCAAGGTTGCCGCCGTGCAATGGCAGGCCTATGTGCGCGGCATCAACCTGACCAACCAGGAGATCCGCTACGCCACCTCGGTGCTGCGCGATGTCGCCCCTGAAGGCGGCCGCGCCGTCATGGTGGGGTTGCGCGGCAGCTTCTGAGCCTGAACCCCATCGCCCCTCGCCCGGCCGGGCGAGAGGCGATGGGCGCAGCGTTTGAATGCTGCAATGCACTACAAATGTAATGAAACTTTATTCCATTACAATGCGGTGGCAGTTCGTGAAGCTCAAGCCTCCCCTGCCCCTTTCCGCCGGCTTGTTCCCTGAAACAAAGCCATGCCGCCCACTCCGATTCCTGAAGTGACGTAATGACGCCGCCCACGCGAAAAGCCCGCTTTGCCTTTCTCCGCCTTCCCGCTTTGTTGTCAGCGCCCCTGCTGGCCCTGACGTTCTCCTGGTTACCCGGCGCCGCCCAGGCGTCCCTCCCCACCGAACAGGCCCGCGCCTCCCTGTCCGGCCTGCGCCTGGCGCAGGAACCCACCGTGCCCACCCTGCGCGAACGCGTGGTGCAAGCCGGCCTGGCCGCCATCGGCACCCCTTATAGCTGGGGCGGCGAAGACGCCGCCGAAGGCTTCGACTGCAGCGGCCTGGTGCTGTACGTCTACCGTGAGATCGCCGGCCTCGAACTGCCGCGCACCGCGCGTCAGCAACGCACGCGCGGCGACACGGTGCGCAACAAGAAACAGCTCAAGCCCGGCGATCTGGTGTTCTTCGCCACCCGCGGCCGCGGCATCACCTCGCATGTCGGCATCTATATCGGGCAGGACAAGTTCGTGCATGCGCCGCGCCGTGGCGCCAAGGTGCGCGTGGACGAAATGAAGAATCCGTACTGGTCCAAGCGCTATCTCGGCGCGCGCAGCTACATCGATACGGCCAAGGGCCAGATGCTGGCGCAGAAGTAAGACCCTGAGTAAGGGCCGCCGCCGCGCGCTGCGCGCTTGCAGCCTCCCCCGCCCCCGAGGGAGCTGCCTTGTCGCGAGGCCGCCGGCGCCATCGCCCGCCAGCACGCTTCGATTCAACACCGCCGGCACCTGATGGGCGGTCTTGCCGGTGCGCCATGCTTCAACGCATTCTTAGACACAGTGATTTCTCCGGCCATGATTGCCGCAACAGCCACGCCGGCCACGATCCGCCGTTTGGCGCAGGCGGCGGCGGGCCGCACTTGTCCATCGATTGGCACATTGGAAAATACTGGTAGCCTTTGTTCCGCATGCAAAGATCAACCTGATCCCAAAGTCGCGCCCACCCCCGATTGGACTGATCCTTGGTACGCACTCGTCCGTCAGTAAGCGGCTCCAGACCCAGCATTCCATCAGGGAAACCGCCGCATTCCACCCAATCTTCCCGGCGGGCTTGCTCGGTTTGGTTATTCAGCGGCCAATACCTATGTATCGGGAAGAGTCCGCTGGTAAGCCACACATCCAAAACCGGGTCGCAAACATACCCCTTCTCGGGGAGGCGGTATCGTTGCCATATCGCTTTCGGCGGCCACGACTCCCACAACAGCCATGCTGGCCACGATCCTCCGTTTGGCGCGGGCGGCGGCGGGCCGCAATTCTCCACCGAATGGCACTCGGGAATGTACTGATAGCCTTTCTTCTGCATGCAGATGTCAATCTTCTCCCACAGTTGCTCCCACTCCCTATCGTATTGTTCCTTGGTACGTTTTTGCCCATCGGGAAGCGGCTTGATGTCAAGGCTGCCCCAGGAGTATCCGCCGCATTCCACCCAATCCTCTTTACGGGCTTCCTCGGTTTGGTTGCTGAGCGGCCAATACCTGTCTATTGGGCTGAGTCCCCTTCGCAACCAAGCATCCAGCACCGGGTCGCACATATACCGCGGAAGTGTGAGGCAGCAGCCCGCCGCTAATACCAATAAAGCTGATGAAAAAAATAGTCTTATCGTTGTTTTCACCGCTTCATCCTCAACAAAATGTCCAGCGCTTTCCATGCCTGGCGAGGCAGCGCTTCGGACAGCGCAAACGGGGTGGCGGGCACGAGCGCAATATCGGTCCAGATTTCGCACATGAAATTCTGCGCAGGCGTCAGGCCGCGCCGGGCATTGCCCTGCTCGTCGTAATAGCCGCTCAGCGTGCCGCTAATAAAGTCATGTGAGCCGCCATAAGCCTCGTGCACCAGATCAAGAATTCCCCCAGACGAATACGGAAAACCGAGAGGCGTTCCAGGCCCGCCCTGGGTTGCCGTCAGTGGGGCCGGACATGTCCTTGCCTTCTCCGCATGACGGATATGCGCGCTTCAATTCGCTATCGCATTGGCCGATGAAGGTGTAGTTTTTTGCCTCCATGCAGAGTCGGATGCGATTGAATAATGCCATCGACTCTCTCCAATACTGCTCATGGGTTCGTGTTTTCTCGTCAATGTCATACGATCCATCTTTCGCACCGCCGCACTCTTTCCAATCCTTCAGCCGGGCTTTATCGGTTTGGCCGTTGAATAGTTCATAATCTTCCACGTGGAGATTCGCTTTATATATATCCCAGTGCGCATTGTCGGCGCAGGCATTCGGCCCTTGCATGGGGCAGCAACCAGCCGCCAACAGAGACAAAAATAGAGGAAAGAACAATCTCATGATCGCTTTTATCGCTTCGATATTAGAAAAATAAATATTCAGGGCGGAATTTTTCGCCACGAATTGCATTTTCAAGGCGCTCCGCAAGACGGAAATGTGCGCCTGAATTCGCTATCGCATTTTCTGATGTACTGATAATTCTTCTTCAGCATGCACCGTTCAATGCTGAGAAACCTTGAATCGTCGTCGGTGTTAGCCCACCCATCCGGGTTTCCACCGCAATCAACCCAATCTCGTGATCGTGATTCGCTATCCGAACCCACCCAGTAGTCACGAAGAGGAGTAGGATGCATTAGCTCTCTATACGTATTCGGGTAGCAAGAATTCTGCGACGTGGTAATGCCACATAACCGCCCCTGTTTGGTGATGTAGCAGCCAGTCACCGATACCAGAAGAACTGAGACAAAAAATAGTCTTATCGTCGTTTTCATCGCTTCATCCTCAACAAAATATCCAGCGCTTTCCATGCCTGGGGCGGCAGCGCTTCCGATAACGCAAATGGAGTCGCTGGCACGAGCGCAATGTCGGTCCAGATTTCGTACAGACCTTTCTGCACGGGCGTCAGGCCGCGCCGGGCATTGCCCTGCTCGTCGTAATAGCCGCTCAGCGTGCCGCTGATAAAGTCA
>LXNH01000481.1_pt1 | contig 10577 bp, 10 predicted proteins | sample 809111 | NCBI WGS metagenome assembly LXNH01 (sample SAMN04870528, study PRJNA318959) | seawater metagenome | biome: 00002010; material: water; isolation source: marine seawater | place: Greece: Milos, Mediterranean Sea | collected 2013-05-29 | depth 5-7 m
AAAGAAACGCATGAAAATAAGATTAAAGAACATGCCAAAAAATTTAATTGGCAAACGGCATCTACTTCCTATTTAAAACTATATGAGCGGTTATTGTCTAAAAAGTAAACCCATTAAAGGAATTGCTGTTTCTTTTGTAATGCTATTGCATTTTTTGCTTTTAACCACGTCTCTTTCGCATTTAATTTGCATATAATCCAACCTGTTTTACCATCCAAAAAACCACCGCGGATGATGTATCTTACAATAAACTTGTGAGCAGGTTTAATATATAGATGAAATCCGTTTACGCGAATTTTTTTCTTAACAATCTCTTGTGCAGCATAATTTGCATAGCGCTCAATTTTTTGGGTATAAAATGTGGTATCAATTGCTGTATTGTGAATAAATATAGATTTCAATTTTCCAATTGCCCCTTTTCGCTCAATTTCCTCATGCACCATTTTGTTTTCATATCGGTGTAGATCTCGCTTAAAAAACCGAATGACTTTATCGTTTTGCCATCCACAAAAACGAACACGTTTACCTAAAAAATAATTTTTCCTTCTTATCCAAAATGCGGTGTATTTAAGGTTTCCTGCAAGTAGCTGCTCAATCTCTGCTTGCATACCAGCCTCAGCCATTTCGTCGGCATCAAGAAGTATAATCCAAGGATTTTTCGCTTGTGGTATAGCCCAGTTTTTTTGTTCGGCAGGATAGATGTATTCTCGTTCTAATATTTTTGCACCGTACTGCTTGCAAATTTCTAATGTTTTATCTGTACTAAATGAATCTATTATTAGAATTTCATCTGCCCACTTAACCGATTCAAGACATTTGCCAATATTTTTTTCTTCGTTAAATGTGGTTACTAAGGCTGTAATTTTGAGACGTTGGCTTTTTGTCATTTCTGCTTTAATCAATTTTCATTTAGAAAATAAGAAAGAATTTAAATTTAGGTTGAATTATATTAATTATTAAATAACGTTTATTTATGAAGTTAATTATAACTTAAGTACTGATTTATAACACGAATTCCAGTTTTCTGCAATTACATTGTCGTTGAATCGTTGCACATACGCAAACCCTTTTTCAATTCGCAATTTTCTTTCTTCTTTTGATTCAGAAAATAATAGTTCAATAGCATTTTGTAACGCCTGTTTGTCCTTTGGGTTTATGTATATACTCGATGGTCCTCCAGCTTCTGAAAAGCATCCGCCCTGAGTTGTAACGACTGGAATTCCGCTATAGAGTGCTTCAATTATGGGAATGCCAAAACCTTCAAAAAAAGAAGGGTAGCAAAATACTGTTGCATTTTGATATACAGCTGCTAGCTCTTCAATACTGATGTTTTGAATAAACAGTACCCTGTGTTCAATTCCTTTAGATTTAACAAAGGATTTTAATTTTTCTCCATGCGATTTTATTTTTCCAACAAAAACGAGATTATGTGATGTTTTTTCCAGTGCTTCTGCAATAAACAATGCGTTTTTCCTGTCCTCCAGTGTGCCTACAAACAAAATATATTTTTTTGGCAGGTTGTATTTTTCAGCAATACTTTTAAGCACTTTTTTTGTGAACGTAGTTTTAAAAATGGGATGACAACCTTGATAGATAACTTTGATTTTTGAAGCTGCTATTCCTGTGTATTCAACTAAATCTGCTTTTGTTTGTTCGCTAATGGCTACAACCTGCGTGGCTTTGTGTGCAGCATATCTGATTTTTCTTTTGTGAATGAATACATCAATGGGGTTGTATAATTCAGGGTATCGATAAAATATAAGATCATGAACTGTTACAACTGAAGGGATATTTAATCCATTTGGCAGTTCTCCGCTAAGTCCATGATATACATCAATTTTATCCTTCTTTAATTGGCGGGAAATTGGGCCTTGACGCCAAATGCTGTGCAACCATTTCCAAATCCCCTTGGGCTTGTGTGTTGTTGTATTGGGTAATGCTTTCCAAAGATTTTGCTTAGCATTTTTGGGATTATAAATATGAAAGCTGTCTTCTAAATATCGGCTTGCTAAAATCCTAACCAGGTCACGGCTGTAATTTCCCAATCCGCTTGCATTGTGAAAAATTCGCTTTGCATCGTATCCTATTCGCATAGCGCAAAATTACGCTATTTTAGAGTAATCTTTGAAAAAATCCTACCTTTGATAGGATGAAAATTAGCGGTTTTACCTTTTTAAGAAATACCTCAAAACTTTACTATCCCATACTTGAATCCATACAGTCGGTTTTACCTTTAGTGGACGAATTTGTTATTGCCCTTGGCAAAGGAGACGAAGACGACGACTCTGAACAGAAAATCCTTAGCTTGAATTCCCCTAAAATTAAAATCATCCATACCACATGGGATTTGGATAAATTCTCAGACGGCACTGAATATGCACACCAGACCGATATTGCCAAAGAGGCATGCTCTGGAGATTGGTTAATCTACATTCAAGGAGACGAGCTTATTCATGAGGAGGATTATGATGAAATTATAAGTAAGTGTAAGCGTTTTCTCAATGATAAATCTGTTGATGGATTTTTGTTTAACTATTATCATTTTTATGGTAACTACGACCATTACTTTAGAGATCACTGTTGGTACCCAAATGAAATCAGAATAGTTAGGAACGACCCAGATATTCATTCATTTAAAGATGCCCAGTCTTTTCGACGCATACCTAACTTTGATGGGGTTAGTTATCGTGCCAAAGAGAATACGTTCAAGCTAAATGTGGTTCAGCTAGATGCCAGTATTTTTCATTATGGTTGGGTGCGTCCTCCACATCTCATGCAAAAGAAAAGGGTTTATTTTGCCCGAGCTTATTTAAAAGACTTAGCTACGCATCCCGACTACATGAAATACCAACACACGTATGATTATGGTCGAATAGATAGATGTAAAAAGTTTAAGGGTACCCATCCAAAACTTATGGCTTCAAAAATTAAAACTTTGGATTGGCAAGACAGTTTGCGATTTTCTGGACCTATTGCCATTGGAAGGAGAATTACAAAGCATGAAAAACCCAAGTATAGGTTTATCATGTGGATTGAAAAGATGTTTTTAGGAGGTCGCCTGATTGGCGGACATAAAAACTATAGTATCCTAAAGGACAAGATATAGACACTACTTTATTTATACCAAATTGAAGGTAAAACCATAGTTCTATTCTGCTGCGCATTATCTGTGTCCAAAGGATGTGGCATTGCGGCTACTTTTGAATAGCTTTTGATACGATCCTTACGTAAAAATGTAAACTCACAGGATATAGGAATTTTGATATTATCCTTTTTAACAAAAGGATCCCAATTATTTGGATGTATGTGAACGCACATGTGCGTTTCTAGTAATTTATTAAATACCTCCGAAGCTGTTATAAAAAAGTCTTTACTCCAAAGATTGTTTAGGCCGTGAAACTCAACCGCAATGATTCTAAACCTATTTTGTGTGTCTTTAGAAAGATTAGAAATAGCTGCATACTCATGGCCTTCGATATCCATTTGTAAAAGTAAATCTGAAGATGACTTCACATCACTTGATTTAACCCACTCATCTATTGTGATTAGTGTTTCAGTTGAATAGGAGCCAATATTTTTGTTTGTGTAATTAAACTTTCCTAACGGCAATGTGTTTGCGTCAATGGTGTTGTCGGCTAAAAACACCTTCATTCCTTTGCTTAGGCAATCATTTTCAAAATCAATAAGCGCACCAACTCCAGGTGAAAAACATGCTTTAATATCATCTAAATCATCAGGTATTAAGTAACCACCGTCATAGGCACTTCCGAATCGAACTAATGGAATGCCTGCTACACTTACAGGTGCTAATTTTTTAATTAACGAAACAATATCTTCTGTTTCAGTTTTTCTTGAAACAGCACTGTTGTATCGGTAAATTTGCTTCCTTTCGAACTTTGATAAATCAAAAAGCGGTGAAAGTATAAACATGAGTAGTTTTCTAATTCCTTTGAATAAAATCATAGTTGAATATTAAGATAATGGTTTGTAGTTATTATGCATCCCAATTCAAAAATTTAGGTTCATCTTTTAAAATTTTAGCTGGTGTGCTTTGGTTTATTTTTTCTCCATTCATGACCTTCTCATAAAGATTTAGATAAGCTTTGCTCATCACCTCTGCATTAAAATGCGTTGCGGCATAATCATGACAGGTTTTTGGATTATAGTCTTGATATTGAGCAATAGCTTCACTTAATCTTGCGCTTGAATGGCTCAGAAATCCAACGTCTTCTTGCACAAGCTCTGGCAAAGACCCATAGGGCGTACCAAAAACGGGTGCTCCAAAATACAAGCTTTCAATGATAGCTAAACCAAATGGTTCATGCCAGCGCACAGGGAAGACCAACCCTTTAGAATGTTGCAATTGTGTCAGCTTCTCTTTTCCGCCAACCATGCCAAAAAATTTAGCTCTTGGATGCCACGTAAAGCGAAATCCCATATTTATATTCAATCTTGTGCCTCCTAAAACATGTATTTTTTCACCCTTTACTTTTGTTATGGTATCAATAGCACCTTTAACATTTTTAACTCTCCAAGCGGCTTTACCTAAAAAATGAAAATAATCTCTTCTCTCTGCTAAATTAACAGCTCCGTAGTCATCCCAATCTAAGCCATTGTGAACAAAAGCTTGTGCATTGTGTCTCTTCGCATGATTTTTAGAAACAAACACGGCATTTTTGTCAATAAACTCGGCTGAATTTGGATTTCCGTGAACAGTTATTAAATAAGGGATTTGAAGCTTCTCTACCCCTCTTGGGGTAAAATGAAAATGAACCAAATCAATATCTGCGGGGATTTGATCAATCACATCAACCTCGAGATTTCGCTCAATGATTTTGGCAAAGTCACATGTTGACCCTTGCGCTACTAAAAAACTAACCTTATGTCCTAAACGTGTTAATGTTTTTCCTAAATACCAAATAACACGCTCAGTTCCACCGTAATAGGTAACGGGCAACTTGCTGTTATTGACAATTAGAATGTTCATTTTTGTTAGACAGCGACGTTATGTTCTCTTAAGGCATCATTAAGTGATGTTTTCTTATTGGTACTTTCCTTTCTTTTGCCAATGATAAGCGCGCACGGCACTTGATAATCACCTGCTGCAAACGTTTTGGTATAACTCCCTGGAATAACAACAGAGCGTGCTGGCACACGTCCTTTTCGCTCAATAGGCTCATCGCCTGTGACGTCAATAATTTTAGTAGATCCCGTCAATACTACATTGGCGCCCAGTACAGCTTCTGTTTCTACGTGAACACCTTCTACTACAATACAGCGTGACCCAATAAATGCATTGTCTTCAATAATCACGGGAGCAGCTTGAAGGGGTTCTAAAACACCGCCAATGCCAACACCACCACTGAGGTGAACATTTTTGCCAATTTGCGCACAACTTCCAACGGTAGCCCAAGTATCAACCATGGTACCTTCGTCTACATAGGCACCTATGTTAACATATGAAGGCATTAATATGGTACCAGAGGAAATATAGGCTCCTTTACGCGCCACCGCATGGGGTACAACACGGATGCCTTTTTCTTTATAACCTGTCTTTAATGGAATTTTGTCATGAAACTCAAGAGGTCCTGCTTCAATGGTTTCCATTTTTTGAATGGGGAAGTAGAGCACCACGGCTTTTTTCACCCATTCGTTGACTTGCCACCCATTGTCGGTTGGTTCAGCCACACGGAGTATTCCTTGATCCAGCTGGTCAATGACCGAACGAATGGCTTGTTGTGTTTCTTCCTCTTGTAAAAGTGCTCGGTCGTCCCAAGCGGCTTCGATTATAGCTCTGCTCATTTGAATTTTTTTCAAAGATAAGTTTTGAGATGAAACCAAATCCATGATTTCCAAAAATTCATTACCTACCTTTGTGCCATGGCTAGAATAATGGCAATAGATTATGGAACAAAACGCTGTGGCATCGCCGTTACAGATTCGTTACAGACCTGTGCTTTTGGCTTGGATACAGTTTCACCAAATGACTTGTTACCATTTCTAAAAAATTACACCAGCCAAGAGGAGGTGACGCACATCGTTGTCGGCGCACCTAAACAGCGGGATAACACCCCTTCAGCAGTAGAAATTAAAATTACACCCTTCGTAGCCCAATTAAAAACGCAGCTTCCTGAAATAGATGTCGTACGTTATGACGAAAGATTTACTTCCAAAATGGCAAAACAGTCGCTTTTGATGAGTGGCGCTCCAAAAAAAGTACGTCAAAAAAAAGAAGTTATTGATAAATTGAGCGCAACACTTATCTTGCAAGGATATTTAGATCAACAGCAAAAGTTATGATACTTCCCATTGTAGCCTACGGCGATCCCGTATTAAAGAAGAAAGCCGTTAACGTAGAAAAACACCATTTGAAACTCAAAGAACTCATTAGCGATATGTGGGAAACCATGTATGCTGCTTATGGCGTGGGCCTTGCAGCTCCTCAAATAGGGGAGTCGCTTCGTTTGTTTATCGTTGATGGCAGTCCTTTTGCACAAGACAAATCTCTTGATCACGTTGAGCAACAAGAATTAAGGGCGTTTAAAAAAGTTTTTATTAATCCCGAGATCATTTCATACAACGGACTAAAAGAATCGTTTAACGAGGGATGTCTCAGCATTCCCGATGTCAGAGAAGATGTCACTCGACTCTCTACAATTGAAATTGTTTATTACAACGAACAATTTGAAAAAGTAGAAGAAGAAATAAGTGGTTTGGCTGCTCGCATCGTACAACATGAATTTGATCACATAGAAGGTATTTTGTTTACAGATAAATTGGGACCTCTTAAAAAGAAATTGCTCAAACCCAAACTCGCACAGATATCACGCGGCAATATAAAGCCAGACTACCTTATGCGATTTCCTAACAAAGCTAACATACAATAATGGATAGCAAACGAACCAAACAGCTTAAGGCATTTGATCGTTTGTTGACTATTATGGACGAGTTGCGCACCAATTGTCCTTGGGACAAAAAGCAAACTTTTGCTTCTTTACGTCACTTAACCATTGAAGAAACCTATGAGCTTAGTGAAGCGTTATTATTGGGCGATTTGAATGAGGTAAAAAATGAGTTAGGAGACTTATTGTTACATATTGTTTTTTATGCAAAAATGGGAATTGAACAAAAAGCCTTTGATATTGGTGATGTGGCAAATGCGATCTCTAAAAAACTTATCGATAGGCATCCACATATCTACGGAGATGTAGAAGTCAAAGACGAGGCCGATGTAAAAAAGAATTGGGAAAAACTCAAACTAAAAGAAGGCAACAAAGGCGTTTTGTCGGGAGTTCCTAAAAGTTTACCTAGCTTGGTTATGGCCAGTCGTATGCAAGACAAAGCCGCAGGTATTGGTTTTGACTGGAAAAGTATTGACGGGGTAAAAGATAAAATCAAAGAGGAATTAAGTGAATTGGACCATGAAATTAATCATGGTACAAAAGAAAAAATCACAGATGAACTGGGAGATGTTTTTTTCTCGCTAGTCAATTATGCACGTTTTTTAAAAATCAATCCCGACGATGCACTCTCATCAACAAATAGACGTTTTCGCAGCCGCTTTGAAGCCATGGAAAAGATGGCAAAACAGCAAGGGCAGGCGCTTGATAGCCTAGCACCCAATCAGTGGGAACAGCTTTGGCAAGCAGCTAAAAAAGAACAGGGCTAGCCTTTGTTTAGCGATTTTACTAAGCGTTTCTTTTCTTCCAACCCGTCTAAGCGTTTTTGATGCTGGGCAATATCTTCATGAACCTTTATGACAATCGGATTCTTGTCTTGGTTTTTTCCAAAAAACTGTAAGTTGGTTTCCAGTTGGATGATTTCCTGTTTTATTTCACCAATGCGACGGTTTAGGGATTGCTCTTCCTTGCGTATGCTGTCATCATCCTCTTTGATGTTATCTAGTTTATTCTGATAACTTTTCTGTGTAATGTCTGAAGATGAAAGACCAATGGTCTTGTACGCTTTGTCGACCAAGGTTAAAAAGTCTTGGTTTATACCCATTTTATTTCTTGGGATATAGCCAATAGCATTCCATTGTGAAACCATGCTGTCTATGTCTTTTTCATTGGGCTTATCATCCGATGAAATCATTTCTTTCAGCGATGTTAACAGTATCATTTTCTCTTGGAGGTTTTCTTTCAGCTTTTCGTTTTGCTGATTGCGATTAGCGTCTTTATTCTCAAAATACGCATTACACAAGGCTCTGAACTGGGTGTTTAGTTTTACAAAGTCTTCTTTTCTCACGGGACCAGCCACTTTCCATTCCTTTTGTAGAGCGATGACTTGTGGTGTCGTTTCTTTGTGATTGGTTTGATCTTTCAATATTTCGGCTTGTTCAATAAGTGCTTTGCGCTTGGTTACATTAATTGCGTATTCTTTCTTTAGCGACTTATAGAAGCGGTTTCTTTTTTTGCTAAACTGGTTTGAGGTTCTTTTGAAAGCTGACCAAAGATCATTACGATATTTCTCGGGCACCTTGCCAATGGCAAAGAATGCTTCCCGTAGTCCGTCATAGGTTTTCGAAAAATTATTGATATTGGTTTTGCTGTTAAATTCTTTGGCTAATAATTCTTCCATTTGAGAAAGGATAGCTCTTTTTTTGACAAGATTTTCCTCAAAAATATCTTCCTGATTCTTGATAAAATATCTTCGCTTGTCATGAACAATTTTCGTGGCCTCACTAAATCTTTGCCAAACCTCTTCGCTGTGTTCTTTGTCCACAGGTCCAAGTTCATCTTTCCATTTTTTATGTAGTGTTTGCAGGTGACGAAAAGCCTTTGGAATATCTTCCATACTTGCCAATGCCTCTGCTTGTTCACAAATTTTTAGCTTTTGTTCTAAGTTAAACTTGAAGTCCAACTCGCGTAGTTCTCTGTTTAGATGTAAGAAATCATAAAAATGGCCCACATGGTGGTGGTATGTTTTCCACACATTGTTGGCTTCCATTCTAGGTACTTGTCCCGTTTCTTTCCAACGCCTTTGTAAATCTTTGAATTGCTTATAAGTGGAGTTTATTTCTTGTTCAACACTAATAAGTCCTTTTAATTCTTCTATCAGTGCGAGTCTCTGCTCAAGGCTTTTGTGTTGTTTTTCTTCAACACTTCTGTAGTAAGTTCCTCTGTCTGATTTGTACCTGCGAATAAGATTATTGAAATCTTTTAGTACGGGTGGATTAAAATAAAACGCATCTGGATTACCCCCTTCGTCAATAAAAGCGTGTCTTTGGGAAGCCTTTAGGGTGACCATTTCTTTTTCAAAGGCCTTGGTCAAAGCGTCTACGGTTCCTTTTAGGCTTTGAATGGGTTTGTTGCTCAAAGCTTCGGAGAAATACGCCAACATTTCCTTTGGACCCATACCGTCGAACTTCTGCTCCTTGTTTTCCGTTACAGCTGCAACATCTTCATCCGATGCTTCTGCTGCTTCTTCTGCTGTACCATCTTTATCCGATGCTTCTGCTACTTTTTCCGTTTCGTTAGCATCATCCACTGCTTCGGCTGACGCTTCAGTAGCTTCAACTGCTTCTTGAGTAGCTTGAACTATATCTTCAGCAGTCTCAACTGTTTCTTCTTGCTGCTTTTTGGGCGTAGGTTCGTCCTTTTCGGCTTGTTTCCCTGTTACCGCTTCAACACTTGGTTCACTTGCTGTTTCTGTGGTATCATCTTCTTTATTGGAATTGGGGATAGAAGCTTCTTCACTTACGTTTTCGTCGTTTGCTTTTGGCAAATCGTTGTCGGTTTTGTCCAACATAGTCATGATTTAAATCAACTCGAATATACAATTTATAGTATACCACTCAAAAAAAATCACATATTCCACAGGCGCCATGAGGCTTCTGCTTGTCCTACCAGCATATTTTCGCCATTTCCAACACTAGCGCCAGCTTTTTTACCCGCTTTCATAAAGGCTGTTTCTGTAGGATTGTAAATTAAATCGAACAGCACATGCGCACTTGTCAGTTGATCGTAGTTGAGATTTGGTTTTTGAAGTATATTAGGATGGGTTCCCAAAGGCGTGCAGTTCACAATTAACTTGTGCTTTTCCATCTCTGCTACTGTTAATTCTTCATAGGTTAGGTTGTTGATGCCTTTTTTTCTTGAAACATATTGGGTCTCAATTCCCATTTTGTGCAAAGCATATACCACTGCCTTAGATGCACCACCAGTACCTAGTACCAATGCTGCTTTAATTTCAGTTGTAATCATAGGGGTAATGCTATTTTGAAAACCAATATAATCGGTGTTATATCCCATTGTGGTTCCGTCTTTGTTGAACACAATGGTGTTCACCGCACCAATGGCTTTTGAAACTTCATCTAGATTGTCAAGAAAGGGCATCACTTCTTGTTTGTATGGAATGGTAACGTTAATCCCTTTGAGGTGGGGTGTTTGTAGAACCCTTTTAAAATCGGATAAATCGGCCAGATCAAAATTTTCGTAGGAACAATGATGAAGCTTCTCTTTTTGAAATTTTTCAGCAAAATATGCCCTTGAAAAGGAATAGTCTATATCCTTGCCTAAAAGCCCAAAATGCAACTTATTTTTTTCGCTCATAATAATCAAGTGCAAACACAATAA
>LXNH01000482.1_pt1 | contig 10576 bp, 13 predicted proteins | sample 809111 | NCBI WGS metagenome assembly LXNH01 (sample SAMN04870528, study PRJNA318959) | seawater metagenome | biome: 00002010; material: water; isolation source: marine seawater | place: Greece: Milos, Mediterranean Sea | collected 2013-05-29 | depth 5-7 m
GGAAGGCAATGTCGGCTTGATGAAGGCAGTAAAGCGTTTTGACCCCAACAAGGGCGTTCGCCTCGTATCTTTTGCGGTGCATTGGATCAAAGCAGAAATGCACGAGTACATCCTGAAGAACTGGCGTATCGTCAAGGTGGCAACTACTAAGGCGCAGCGAAAGCTTTTCTTCAATCTGCGGAGTCATAAAACGTCGACTAGCTGGCTGACCGAAGAAGAAACACTGGCCATTGCCAATGAGTTGGGTGTTGATGCTCACGAAGTGACGCGCATGGAAGGTCGCTTGGCTGGCAGAGACGTCGCCTTTGATATGCCCACAGACGCTGACGAAGACACTGCATGGCAAGCGCCGCAACATTACCTGGAAGATTTGTCCGCTAATCCAGAATCGACGGTAGAAAGCCTCGATACGTCGAATCACGAGTTGGCAATGCTGACGACAGCACTCGACGATCTCGACGAGCGTAGCCGCGACATTGTTAGTCGTCGATGGCTGACTGAGCCAAAGGCTACCTTGCATGAGCTTGCTGCAGAATATAGCGTTTCAGCAGAGCGCATTCGGCAATTAGAAGCCAATGCAATGCGCAAACTACGCTCTGGAATGACTGTCGAGTAGTTGGGTTCTGTGAATAATGGTTTTGCAATAGCGGCCGCTCTCTTAGGAGCGGCCGCTGTCGTTTTAGGCGCCTTCGGTGAGCATGCGTTGGCCAGCATGGTGGCGGCTTCGAGGCTGGATACTTGGTCAACCGCCGTGGACTATCACTTGGCTCACGCGGCGGTGCTATTGGTATTGGGTCTCAATGGGCGAGAGATGAATACGTTATGGCATCGTCGAAGCTGTTGGTTGTTCTTGGTGGGTATTGCCGGTTTTTCGGGCAGCTTGTACCTATTGGTGTTAACAGATACGCCGGTGCTGGGTGCTGTGACCCCGGTTGGGGGCGTCTTGTTGATTGCCGGTTGGCTCTCACTTGCCATAGGCTTGTCGCGACCGGCGTTCGAATCTAGGTCATGACCGCAACGATAGAACATCGCATCAAGAGCTTTGTGTTGCGAGGTGGTCGAATGACTGACTCACAACAAAAAGCCTGGGAAACACAGTTCTCGCGCTACGGTCTTAGCCTAGGCGACGGTAGTCTGGATTGGTCTCGTGAATTTGGGGCCGGTCGACACCGTATTTTGGAGATCGGTTTTGGCATGGGCGACAGTCTCGCGACCATGGCCGAAGCCGATGCTAAGGCCGCATTTGTCGGTATCGAAGTTCACCGACCGGGTGTTGGTCGGCTCTTAAGTGAGATTGATAGGCGAGCACTCGAGAACCTGAAAGTTTATGCCGAGGATGCGGTTGAGGTGCTTGAGCAAGTCGTCGCCAGCGAGTCGCTCGATCGGATTCAGATCTACTTTCCCGACCCCTGGCACAAGAAACGACATCACAAGCGTCGCTTAATTCAGCCCGAGTTTGTCAGCCTGCTGTCGGATAGGCTGAAGTCCGGGGGTAAGCTTCATCTTGCTACGGATTGGCAGCCCTACGCGGAACATATGCTCGAAGTGTTGGATGCCGACGCTACGCTTACGAGTGAGGTGGGCGCTGGTCATTACTCTGGTAAACCAAGCTGGCGCCCTCAGACCAAGTTCGAGCGGCGAGGCCAGCGGCTCGGCCATGGCGTCTGGGACCTATTGTATTCAAAAGCGTAGGAAAGCTTTCAGATAAACTCCGCGATCACGGCATCTAGGTGCTGGTAGCCAAGCCTAGTTGGCGCGATACGGCCCTCGGTCGATGTTAACAAACCTCGCTCCAGCAAGCTGTCACAGTGCGACCGAAAAGAGGTTGCTGTCATGCCCAACCTGCTCTCAACTAGCTTTAAATCAAATCCCTCTTTCAAGCGCAGTGCATTCATCATGAATTCCCCCAGCTGCTCATTTGTCGGGATCGCATTGAGTTGGCTCTCCGAGCTGATGATTGAAGTCTGGTTGAAGTGAGCCATGTAATGGTCTGGAGCGCGTGTGCGATTAAACCGATAGCTTTGACCGTCTTTCGCGGTGACTTTGCCATGTGCACCGGCACCGATTGCGAGATAGTCGCCAAACTGCCAGTAGTTAAGGTTGTGCAGACATGCTTGATCCGCCCTTGCCCAAGCCGATACCTCATACTGAGCAAAGCCCCCCTTTTGGAGCGTTTGATAGCCTGCCTCGTTAATGGTCTGAATGTCATCTTCCACTGGTAGTGACGGGGGGTTACTCCAAAACGCGGTATTGCGCTCGATAGTGAGCTGATACCAGGAGATATGGGAAACGCCGGTGCTGATTGCCAGCTCTATGTCGCTTACTGCAGCTTGGGGCGACTGCCCGGGCAAGCCATGCATTAGATCGATATTGATGCGCTCAAAGCCAACTTCCTGCGCTAAGCCGATTGCGTCGAATGCTTCTGAGCTGGAATGTACCCTTCCTAGGGTCTGAAGCTGATCCTCGTCGAAACTCTGGACCCCGATACTTAAACGATTAATGCCGGCCTCTCGATAATATGCGTACCGTCGGGCATCCCGGCTTCCTGGATTGCTCTCTAAGGTAATTTCCGCACCGGTGGCAATAGGAAGCATTGACCTGACGTCGTTGAGCAGGTCGGCAATGGCATCGCCGGAAAATAAGCTGGGCGTACCGCCACCAATAAAAATCGTAGTTATCTCGCGCCCTGCCGCCCACTCCACTTGCTGTGCAAGATCTCGCTTTAAGGCCTCGAGATAAGGCTTTTCAAGCGAGCGGTCGAAGCGCTCGTGCGAATTGAAATCACAATACGGACACTTTTTTTCACACCAGGGTATGTGGATGTAAAGGGAAAGTGGTGGGAGGCTCACTGTGATTTCAAGTTATTGTTTTGGGTATAGCGCGCTGAGCCGTGGCATCACCAGCGCGAGTGCCTTACTTCGGTGGCTCAGCACCTTTTTTTCATCGGGGGCCATAGACGCCGCTGTCATGTCATAACCCATTGGTATGAATAGAGGGTCGTAGCCGAAGCCACCTGTGCCTGACGGTTGAGTAGCGATCCTGCCGTGCCAGCGACCCTCGGCGATCAGTGGGGTTGGGTCGTTACTCGAGGTCATGACAGCGATAACCGCGACATAGTAGGCATCTCGCTCTTCCGCCGAAAGGCCAGCCATTTCTTCGAGTAACTTTTCGTTGTTTGCCTGATCACCATGGCCCGAAAATCTTGCTGAATAGATTCCTGGTCTGCCACCCAAAGCAGGGACTACGATGCCTGAATCATCGGAAAGACAGGGAAGGTGTGAAACACCTGCTGCGTGGCGTGCCTTTAGTATGGCGTTTTCGATAAATGTCTGACCGGTTTCCTCGGCGTCCTCGATACCCAGTTCCCGTTGCGGTATCACAGTGACGGCCAGAGGCTCGAGCAGGCTATTCAGCTCAATCAATTTGCCCTTGTTATTCGATGCGAGAACTAAGCGATTCACTCTTGGCGCCACAGTTGGGTTTTGAACTTGTAGTCGTAGCTCTTATCGGACCCCTCCGGTGTGAAGGTGAACTCAAAAAACCGATACTCCTGATCGAGAAATTCAAAGGGAATGAGGTAGTAGGTGGCTCGACCTTCGCGAACTTCTTTAATCTTCATGGGGCCCCCGGTAATTAGATCCCAGCTGCGACCCGATATGGCCATCGGCCGCCCCTGAATATCACCGGCTTCGGCGTCACGAACCGAGAGTGTGAGCATTGCTTTGTCTTTACCTCTAGGCAACCCAAACTCGGCTGCGACCTGAGGTGTCAAGAAGGTGCTATACACAATGCTGTAATGCAGCTCGTAGTCATCGAAGCGCTCTGATTGTTGTGCGTAGGTCAGGGGCGCCATCAGGAGCGCCACCGACAGAAGAAGTCTAGTCACTGTCGTTTAACTCGGTAGGTTGCGGATTTTGCGAACAGGTTTGGCCATAGACTCGACAGTAAATTGACCGGGCCCATGGTGCGCTTTTCGAGGATGGTGATCTGAAGTTCGCAGCATAGTGCTTCAAAGTCTGTGATGGTGCAGAAGTGAATATTGGGTGTGTCATACCAGTTGTACGGAAGAGAGCGGGTTTTGGGCATCTTTCCGCCCAGAAGCAGCGCTAAACGAGAACGCCAGTGGCCAAAGTTGGGGAAGCTGACGATCACCTCTATGCCGATATCGGCGACTCGATCTAGTAATTCATGGGGCTGGCTCAGTACCTGGAGAGAGTAGGCAACGATGACGGCGTCGAAGCTCTTTGCGGAGAAGTTATCGAGCCCCAATTCCATGTCTTGCTGCAGAACCTGCAACCCCCTGTCTAATGCCTTCGCCACATTACTGATATCGATATCGACGCCGACTCCACTGACTTGCTTTGCGTCAATTAGGGCTGCCAGTAGTTCACCTTCACCGCAGCCCAGGTCGAGTACCCGAGATTCACTTGGCACCCACTCAATGATGTGTTCGAGGTCTCTACGTTGCGTCATGCCGCAACCCTCTTCATCCAAGCGGAGAAGATGGCTAGGTAGTCATCATTCTTTAACAGAAAGGCATCGTGACCCCCATCGCTCTCAATATTAGCGTAGCTCACCGACTTGCCGTTTGCCACGAGGGCGTCTACCAGTTCCCTCGATCGGTTGGGTGCAAACCGCCAATCGGTGCTAAACGAGATGACAAGGTAATCGCTACTAACCCCCGATACGGCCTTACTCAGATCGCCATTAGCCTCGTCGGCAATGTCGAAACGGTCGAGGGCTCTTGTCATTAAGATATAAGTATTGGCATCGAATCTGGTCGAGAACTGTTCGCCTTGATAGCGCAAATAGCTCTCTACCTCGAACAATGGCGCTTCGCTCGAATCGGGTGCAAAGCTCCCGCTCCGCAAATCCCTGCCAAATCGGTCTGACATGCGATCCGCCGACATGTAGGTTAGATGACCCACCATTCGCGCTAACGCCATACCAGTTGTCGGCTGTGCACTGACCGCGAGGTAGTTGCCGTCACGCCAATCTGGATCGGCATAGATAGCTTGTCGGGCAATTTCGTTAAAAGCGATGTTTTGCGCCGTTAAACTTGGGGCTGCGGCAATGATAACGCAGTGTTCGACCCAGTTGGGATAAGACACAGACCATTGCAGTGCCTGCATGCCACCCAAGCTTCCACCGATGACAGCGGCCCATCGCGAGATCCCCAGCCGCAAAGCCAGCCGTCGCTGTGTCTCTACCCAATCACTAACGGTAACTTGAGGGAAGTCGGTACCCCAAAAATCACCACGATCATTGGTCGCAGAGGTTGGGCCTGTCGATCCGTCACAGCCACCCAAATTATTGAGTGACACCACAAACAAACGCTCGGTATCGATCGGCTTGCCCGGGCCAATAGCTAGATCCCACCATCCTAATTTTGTGTCCTCGGGGCTATGCTTTCCCGCAGCATGATGATTCCCCGACAGCGCATGACAGATCAGGACAGCATTCGAGGCATCATTGTTTAACTGACCATAGGTCTCAACCATCAACTCGTATTGTCGCAGTTCACCTCCTGCCTCCAAGGCAATCGGCTCGTCGAATACGAAGCGTTGAGGTGTGACAATGCCAACCGAATTTGTACAGTCCTCCATAAGATTAGAGGCCGATAACCCAACCCGGATAGCTTACGGCAACCGCTATCTTGGTCAGTGAATTGCTAATGATGTTGATAGCAATAAAAACAACAATGGGAGAAAAATCGAGTCCACCCATCGGGGGCAAAATTTGCCGTACAGGAGCCATCACGGGCTCAGTGATTTGCCAGAGCAACTCGACCCCAGGATGGGTGCTGTGGGGTGCAACAAAGCTCACGATAATCATACCGATGATGCAGATGAAAAGCAGATCAATTGTCAGTCCAGCGATGCCCAGCGATGCCCACATCACAGCAACGGGGAAGTTGAAACCACTGAGCGCCCCCAATAGGTAGAGAATAAAAACAATGTAAAGCAGCTGCACGGTGAGCATGGCAGCGAAAGTGGCTAAGTCGAACCTCCGAGTGCGGGGCAAAATGGCTCGCCACGGCCCGGCCACCGCATCGCTCACGCGAATTAGGACTGCCACGTAAGGATTGTATGGGTTGACCTGACAGGCCTGAGCAATCAGTCGCAAACATAGAACCACCAGCAGAGCATTCACGATCATCTGAAGCGCTGGCAATAAGATTTCAATCAGGTCATTGCTCACGACGCGAGCTCCTTACTTATCTCTATCGAACGCTGTTTCGACGCATTGGCTGCTGAGTTTACAAGTGCGGGTAGGCCGCCTTCGATGAAAGCATTGATGGCTTGCTCGGTGGTGCCGCCCGGGCTGGTGACATTGCGACGCAACTGCGCCAATGTCTCGGGTGATTGTTCGGCAAGGCGAGCAGCTCCGAGAGCTGTTTGTATGGCTAGTTTACTGGCGACCTCTTCGCTAAACCCCATTTTTACACCAGCGGCGGACAGGCTCTCCATAAAAAGGAAGAAGTAGGCTGGGCCACTACCGGAAATAGCTGTGATGTCATCGAGGTCGCCTTCGGAGTCGAGCCAAAAGACTTCGCCAACAGCCTCAAGCATCTGTGAAATCATGGCGCGCTTGGCGGTAGCGATCGAGTCAGCGGCATAAACACCCGAGACACCTTGGCCAATTGTTGAGGGGGTGTTGGGCATGCATCTGACGACCTGTCCAATATCCGAGGTGCCAAGCAGTTGAGCGAGGGTTTCCGCGGTCACTCCTGCGATGACCGATAATACCGTGGTGTCAGCAGACAGCCGGGCCTTTAGCGGCGGCAGCGCGGTCGCTACCATTGACGGTTTTACCGCTAGCACTAGAATATCGGCATTGAACTCTCGGGGTCCCGGACTGGAATTGACCCGCTCTATACCCATCGCATTGAGCGTTAGCCGCGTCGCTTGTGTGGGTACGACGACCGAGATATTGCCGGTCGGACAACCTGACTCCAGGAGTCCACCGATTATGGCTTTAGCCATATTGCCGCCGCCGATAAAGGCGATAGTTGGAAAGTTGCTCAAACCGACATCCTCATTTGGGCTGAGCATTATACCTTGTACCGAATAGATCGGTGCCAATCCTGACCATTGTAGCGCCTTCTGCTATCGCGGCTTCAAGATCGCCCGACATACCCATCGACAATTCATTTGCGCCTAGAGGTGCGCAATGTTGCAAACTAAGCTCGCGCACTCGGGCAAACGCTTGCCTCTGGGCGTCCGGATTGTTTTGGGCTGGGGGAATGGCCATCAGTCCTCTCAATCTGAGCTTTGGCAACTCGGAAATCGCGGCCACTAAATCAACTAACTCGACCTCATCGGTGATGCCTGACTTCGTTGCTTCCTGGTCGAGGTTGGTCTGCAGGCAGATATTTAGTGGAGGCAGTGAGTCCGGGCGCTGGTCACTGAGGCGACGTGCCAGTTTCAAACGATCAATACTGTGAATCCAGTCAAAGTGCTCAGCAACTGCTCGTGTTTTATTCGACTGCAGTGGCCCAATGAAGTGCCAGCAAATGCCGAGATGCTTGCAGACTTCGATCTTTTCCAGAGCCTCGCTGACGTAGTTTTCGCCAAAGTGTCGCAATCCCACTGCATAGGCTTGTTCGATCAGGCTGGCGGGTTTCGTCTTGCTGACCGCAATTAGTTCAACGCTCGCAGGATCTCTCCCCGCAGCTGTCACTGCGGCCGAGATGCGCGAACGGACCTTTGCTATATTGTCAGTAAGTGATCGACTGTCCATGATAGGCAGTGTAAAGGGGCTCGACTCCTTCCGGAACAAGCGCGAGGCTTAGTGACATGGATATTACGGAGCTTTTGGCGTTTAGCGCCAGGCAACATGCATCGGACCTGCATCTCTCTGCGGGTCTGCCACCCATGATCCGTGTCGATGGTGAAATTAGAAGGGTCAATGTGCCGCCGATGGACCACGGTGAAGTGCAAAGCCTGATCTACGACATCATGAACGATCAGCAACGCCGCGACTTTGAGGATCAATTGGAAACCGATTTTTCCTTCGAGGTGCCTGGTGTTGCACGATTTCGAGTCAATGCCTTTAATCAGAGCCGCGGCGCCGGTGCTGTTTTTCGGACCATTCCCTCGAAGATCTTGTCCTTAGAAGATCTTGGCATGCCCGATGTGATTCAGGAGTTTGCGAAGATGCCTCGTGGGCTGGTTCTGGTGACGGGCCCTACGGGCTCGGGCAAGTCGACAACGCTTGCAGGCATGATTGATTACATCAACGATCAGCGGTACGACCACATACTAACGATCGAAGATCCGATCGAATTTTTGCACGAGAGTAAGCGGTGTCTGGTCAATCAGCGGGAAGTTTACCGTGATACCCAGAGTTTTTCGGCGGCGCTACGTTCGGCCTTACGTGAAGACCCCGATGTGATTTTGGTGGGCGAGATGCGTGATCTGGAGACCATCCGATTAGCTCTGACCGCAGCGGAAACAGGGCATCTGGTGTTTGGCACTCTGCACACCACATCAGCGGCTAAGACCGTTGACCGCATCATCGATGTGTTTCCGGCAGAAGAGAAAGCGATGGTGCGCTCGATGCTATCCGAGTCGCTAATGGCTGTGGTGTCACAGACGCTGCTCAAAAAAAAGAGCGGGGGGCGGGTTGCTGCACTCGAAATTATGAGGGGCACGCCGGCCATCCGAAATTTGATTCGAGAAGACAAGGTGGCTCAGATGTATTCTGCGATTCAGACTGGGCAGTCGGTGGGCATGCAAACAATGGATCAATGCCTTCAAACGCTTGTCGACAAGCACATCATTGATATCTCAACTGCGCGCTCCAAGGCGAAAACGCCCGAAGCGATCTTTTAGCCATGACTATGGACCTGCAAGCATTTTTAAAAAAGATTGTTGATCTCGATGCCTCCGATGGCTTTTTGACGGTAGGGGCTGCACCAACCTACAAGGTCGACGGCGCACTTACTTCGAGTGCCTCGGAGCCTCTGTCACAGGACGATGTGCGCTCGATGATTTACGCCAGCATGTCAGAGGGTTTGATCGAGCAGTACACGACCTCGGGCGATGCCAATTATGCGATTGAGGATGCCAAGCTGGGCCGATTCAGGGCTTCTGCTTACACCCAGCGGGCGCAACCGGCGCTTGTCGTTCGTCGGATTAAAGACGAGGTACAAAGTTTTGCTGAACTCGGCCTTCCCGCAAAATTAAAAGAACTGAGTTTGTTGAAGCGCGGTTTGGTGATGGTGGTTGGTGCCACCGGCGCGGGAAAATCTACGACGCTTGCTGCCATGGTTGACTACCGCAATTGTGAGCGCGATGACCACATCATCACGGTCGAGGACCCGATTGAATTTGTTCATAGCCATAAGCGGTCAATTATTAGTCAGCGCGAGGTTGGTATCGACACTGACTCCTACGAGGTGGCGTTAAAGACGGCACTTCGACAGGCGCCGAACGTGATTATGATTGGTGAGATCAGAGATGCTGAAACCATGCAAATGGCGCTGTCTTATGCAGAGACTGGGCATTTATGTTTGTGCACGCTTCATGCCACTGGCGCCAAACAGGCTCTGGAGCGGGTGCAGAGCTTTTTCCCCGAGGAGCACGTGAAACGCCTCTGGATGGACCTGTCTATCAATTTAAAGGCCGTGGTGGGTCAGCAGCTGATTCCTCGCAAAGGCAGCTCCGGTCGTGTGGCTGTGGTGGAGTTGATGATGTCGACGATGTTGATGCAGGAGTACATTCGCGACGGAGAGGTCAATCGGATTCCAGATCTAATCAAGCGTTCTAGCGATCAGGGGATGCAAACTTTTGATCAAGCCATCATTGGGGCTTACAAACAGGGCCTCATCGCATCGGATCAGGCGCTACGAGCAGCCGAGTCGGAGAACGATGTTCGCCTCGCGATTAAACTTGCAGGCCAGTCGAAGATAAACCCCGTGCGTTCCTCTCTCGAGGTCGATACTCCCGACCCACACTACCGCGATAAGTGGTGGCAAGACAAAGACAGCTAGACTGTGGCCAAAAAATCTCCGAGAAAAATGGCTGCTGCGTAGTGATCGATAGGGGCGTCTTTGTAGTCACCACTATGCCCTTTGCTGCTCGCTAGGGCTTTCGCTTCCTTAGAGCTGTAACTCTCATCGACCATGGTTACAGGTAGATCAAATCGGTCTTCTAGTTGCCTAGCAAACCGTTCGCAGTGGTTGAGCATGGTGTTATCGGCACCTTCACGATTCACGGGTGCGCCTACTACCAGCGATAACGGTTGCCATTCATCAATGAGCTGTTTTATGGATGGCCAGTCTGGCTTGCCCTGGTTTGCTGTTACCAAACACAGTGGGCGCGCTGTTTTGGTCACTGTGTTGCCGATCGCTACGCCAATCTGGGACAAGCCATAGTCGAAGGCGAGGATTGTTATGCTGCGCATCGTCTAGCTGTGTCCTGCGTGTGACGACAGCAGGCGGATGTCGATCCCAAGCAGCTGTCCTGCAGCATCTAATCGATCGTTGTGGGGAGTATCAAAAAGCACCTTGGGATCCGCTTTGATAGTCAGCCAGCTATTCTGCACCAACTCCTCTTCGAGTTGGCCTGCA
>LXNH01000484.1_pt1 | contig 10563 bp, 10 predicted proteins | sample 809111 | NCBI WGS metagenome assembly LXNH01 (sample SAMN04870528, study PRJNA318959) | seawater metagenome | biome: 00002010; material: water; isolation source: marine seawater | place: Greece: Milos, Mediterranean Sea | collected 2013-05-29 | depth 5-7 m
AGATACCCAATAAAGAAATAAATATTAATGGCAAGTTATATTTGTTGTTGGAAGAAATCAAATTATTGGAGCTATTTAAACCAATTAATGTCAATATTATTGCAATTCCTAATACAACTTTTAAGAGATCATTCTCTGAAACCTGATTACTCAAAACCCATAATAACCAGATTGCGGTAAGACTCATTGGAATGGCCATAAATTTTTTAAAACTTTCCATCCATAATCCTGGTTTAGGTAAAAACTTAAGTAAATTTGGTTGAAAACTTAATATTAAGTAGGGGAAACAAAACCCAAGGCCTAAAGATAAAAAAATTAAAAATGAATAAATACTTGGTTGAATAAGTGCAAAACCAATCGCAGATCCCATGAATGGAGCTGTACAGGGAGTTGCTACAAGCACTGCAAGAAATCCCGTACCAAAAGAACTGCTATAACCATTTGAAGCAGTCATTAAATTACCTAGGCGAGTAAAAGCAGAACCAAAAGCTGTTGATGAAACGAACAAGCCGCTCATGAATACAAATAAATAAATTAGTGAGGTAACAAAGATTGGCGACTGTAACTGAAATCCCCAGCCAATTTGTTCTCCGCTATTTCTTATTAAAAGAATAATCAAGCCAATCGCAAGAAAAGTAATTAATGTTCCCGCGGAAAAAATTAAACCATGTTTTTTGACTTCTAAAGGATTTTCAGAGATTTCAAGGAAATTTAAAATTTTCAAGGAAATGACTGGAAAAACACATGGCATTAAATTCAAAATTAAACCTCCTAAAAAGGCAAAAATAATAGCTAAAAAGGGAGATAAATTTAAAAGATTAGATTTTTTTGGTAACGCTGTCTCAAACTGATAAGAAGTTTTAGATGACGATCCTATGAACTGAATTAAGCCCGAAACATTAATAAAATTATTACTTGAATCTAACTTATTTACAGATAGAGAAGCGCTATTATTGTTCCTTTCAATTATTTGATCTTTTGCATAATCAATTAATCCGTATTCATCTGGAAAGAAAATAATTCCATCACTTATATGATTTTCAGGAAGCTCAAAGGAAAGAACTAAATTGTTATCTATAAAAGTCGCACTGATATTTTTTTTAAAAAATTTGGGGATTTCTTTTTCAAAAGACTCTTTCATTTGTGAACTTAAATCAAAAATAGAGTTTCCAGAAATATTAGTATTAATATTGGTTTCCTGCGGCAAACAAACATCAGCGCATGCAAGCCATTTTGTAGATAAGGAAATTTCTAGATCATCAGTTATCTCTTTAGCAGAACTTAACTTAAAAAAAACCGTCACTTGGTCGTTATATCCAAAAGTCATTAAAGGAGGATAAGGAATTTTTTCTGGTTGAGGCCAAAAAGGGCCTTCAAGCACCAAGCCATCTGGCAAGTTCCATTCAAATGAAGCTTTTTCTCCTGAGTCTCCCGGATTTTTCCAGTACGTATGCCATCCAGGATCTAAGTTAAATTTAACACCTATTAAATATTCTTGGCTTGGCTTTAATGATTGAATATCATGAATTATTTCAGCACTTGAATTAGAGGCATAACCAATATTTTTTGCGCCTAAAAAAGAAGAAAATACAAAAAATAAAAATATTTTAAAAAGAATTAATTTTTTAAGAATTGCCATAGTTAGAACTTACTGTCGTTATATCAAAACCTGCCAATTTTGAGGTTTTATTGATTTTTTCGATAGCAGGAGTATTAAATATAATATCTTTATCAGCTGGAGTTATTAACCAAGAGCCTTTTAATATTTCTCTTTCTAATTGTCCTTTACTCCAGCCCGTATAACCAAAAGACACCAGAAACTCTTCTGGACCCTTATCATCCAAAATACTTTTTATTAGGTTAATGTCTGTCGAGATAGAAAGATTTTTATTTATTGATATAAGTTCTTCGAATCTATCGTCTTTGGTGTGAATAATATAAACAGTCATTGGTTCCACCGGACCTCCAATAACTATTTTTTCTTTATTTAATTTAGCTTCTATATCTTCGCTTGCTGATGAAAAAAAATCTTTAAGTCTTATTTCTACCGTTCGATTAATAATAATTCCAAACGAACCCTCAGAATTACTTTCACACAAGTAAATTAAAGTTTTAGAAAAGTAATCTTCTTCATTTTCAGCATTACAAAAGTATAGAAATTTATCCTTCAAACTATTATTCATAATGCTTATTTATATTAAACTAAAGAATTCTTGTAGAATCCTCTATATAAATGAATGATACATTAACAAATACCGTTTCAACGGACTTATTTGAGCAACATAAGAAGCGTATAAATAAAAGAAAATCAGTTTCTTCGAATGAAACTAAAATTTTAAAAGAATCTATAAAAAATCTTTTAAAAAAAAATAACGCTTCTTTAATTGCTCATTATTATGTAGATCATGAAATTCAATCTCTTGCAGAAGAAGTAGGTGGATGTGTTTCTGATTCACTTGAGATGGCTAAGTTTGGCAAGCTATCTGACTCAGAACTTCTAGTCGTTGCGGGAGTAAAATTTATGGGTGAAACAGCTAAAATTTTAAGCCCAGAAAAAAAAGTTATCATGCCAACCCTTGAAGCTACTTGTTCTTTAGACATAGGTTGTCCTGCTGAAGAATTTGAAAAATTTTGCTCACAATATCCTGATCGTGAAATAGTCGTTTATGCAAATACTTCTGCAAAAGTTAAAGCGTTAGCAGATTGGGTGGTTACATCTAGTATTGCAGTTGAAGTAATAGAATATTTAGATACTTTAGATAAAAAAATAATTTGGGGTCCAGATAAACATTTAGGTAGCTATATTCAATCAAAAACAGATGCTGATATGATTTTGTGGGATGGTTCTTGTATCGTTCACGACGAATTTAAATTTGATGGGTTGTTAAAAATGAAGAAGCTACATCCCGATGCTGAAGTTTTAGTTCACCCTGAATCACCTAAAGAAGTAGTAGATCTTGCAGATATGGTTGGGTCTACCAGTCAGATTTTGCATGCCGCAAAAAGTTCTGATTCTAATAAATTTATTGTGGCAACTGATAAGGGCATCTTCTATCAACTAATAAAAAATAATCCTAATAAAGAGTTTTTTGAAGCACCTACAGCTGGCAACGGTGCTACTTGCAAAAGTTGTTCACAATGTCCTTGGATGGGATTGAACTCTCTTCAGAATTTAGAAGAAGTTCTTAAGAAATTAGATAATGAAATAATTGTAGATCCTGAAGTCGCTATGCAAGCGAAAAAATCTTTATCTAAAATGATTAATTTTCAAAGTTAATCTTTATGATTGATAAAAAAATTTTAAATAAAAATGTTTATGCAGCTTTGGAAGAAGATGGGGTGCATAATGATTTATCTCACAAAGTCCTTGAAAAGAAATCTTTAAAAATAGTAGAAGCAAAACTAACAAATAATGAAAGTTTAGTTATCTCAGGCATTGAGTGGTTCAATCAGTCTTTTAAATTATTAGATAAAAAAATAAAAATAAAATGGAATTTTAAAGATGGCGATAAAATCTTACCTAATCAAGATTTATGTTCGGTATATGGAGATCCAAGAAAAATACTTTCCGCAGAAAGAACGGCATTAAATTTTCTCCAATTTATGTCTGGGATATCTACAAAGGCTAAATCTTATATAGAAATTTTAAATAATTCTGATATTGATCTTTTAGATACCAGAAAGACCTTGCCTGGTCTGCGCTATGAACAAAAATATGCGACGAGAGTAGCTGGAGTTAAAAATCATAGGTTTAATCTTTCAGATGGATTGATGTTAAAAGATAATCATTTAAAAGCTTTAAACGGAATTAAGGAAATTACCTATAGACACAAAAATTCTAAAAAATTTTTTTTTGAAATAGAAGTTGAAAAACTTTCTGAAATCGAACCTGCATTGTTATTAAAACCTAACATTTTAATGTTTGATAACTTTTCCTTAAAGCAAATTGAAAAAGGAATAAAGATTGTAAATAAAAGGGCTAAGATAGAAATATCAGGTTTAAAGTCAGAAAAAGAATTAAAAAAACTCTCACATTTAAAAATTGATTTTATTTCAATGGGCGATTTAACAAAAAATATAAAAGCTATTGATTTTTCTTTAAATGTTATTTGAATTATGAAAAATTTTCTTTTTATAACATTCATTTTTTTGCTGATGTCTTCCTGTTCAGATGAAATAGAATTTGAAGATAAATATCCAAACACAAAGTATTTAGAAATTAAGTTTTGTTCTTTTATTGAGAATTCATCCGTCTCAGATTTATCAAGTGATTTAAAAGAAATTTCAAATTTAAATGATTCATATTTAAAAGAGAAATCTTTATTGAGTTTTTATCTAGACCCATTGTTTGAAACAGAGACTTATGATTTTATTTGGCTCAATGCATTTAATTCTAAATTCAGTTTTTTAGAATATGAGATTAATTTTAAAAATAAAAAAAGATTTATAAACTGGGCAGAAAATTTTAATAAAAAAGTTTCTTGCAACAAAGATAATAAACAATTGTTTTACAATGTTTTTGAAAACAATATAGCTCTTGAGCCAACAGTAAAGTCTAAGAAAAATATAAATTTTTGTAAATATTTGCCCAACGTTAACCTTTATGATCTAAAAATCTATTTTAATGATGACTTAAGTTCATTATCTCAAATAAAAATCCTTATCCCAGAAATAATAAATGATAATTTTGATTTTGTTATTGAAGAAAATAGCTTAGAAAATTCAAATAACTTATCAGCAGCTTCCCAAATGGGATTCTTAGCTAATTGTAACGAAGAAATATCGGATTCTTTTTTAGATGGTCTTAATTTTGATTCGTATCCAATTTATAGTTCCTATTAAAATTTTTGGTAGAATTAGATTTCTAATGGATCTAACTGAATATACTTAGATACACTAAAAATAATCGGAGTAAAAATGCATTTAAAAATATTTTTCTATCTTTTAATTTTTATTTTTTCTTTTCCAACTTATTCCGAGAACAAAACTTATGATTTTCCCTCTCTTTCAAGTTTTTTAGAAAAAGAAGTTAAAAAGGGTAGATATCCTGGATTTCTTACATACATTAAAAAAAATGGAAATCTAATTTATTCTGAAGTTGTAGGATTCAATGATGTTAAAAACAAAACACCATTAAAAGAAGATTCTCTTTTTAGAATTTATTCTATGACGAAGCCTGTAACTGGAGTTGCATTGATGATAGCTGTAGATCAGGGTTTAGTAGATTTATCAGATTCTGTTACTAAATATATTCCTGAGTTTAAAAATACAAGGGTACTTTTAGATAAAAACAAAACAGAGAAGCTAAAAAGAAATATAACTTTACTAGACTTAGCTACACATACATCAGGTCTAGCATATACCTTTTCTGTTAAAGGAGATTTGCAAGAAATATATCTGCAAGAAAAGATTTTTCCCTATTACGCCATAAACACTTTGAGTGATGATGTAAAACCAGAAAAAATTTATAAAGATATTTGTACTTTTAGTAGGAAGGTAGCGACTGTCCCGTTAGCTCATCAACCTGGGGATGCATGGACTTATTCTATTGGTATGGATATTTTAGGTTGTGTAATAGAAAAAGCTTCAAATATGAGCTTTGGAAATTTTCTTAAAAAAAATATTTTTGAACCTCTTCAAATGAATGACACTTTCTTTAAGGTTCCTGAAGCAAAGCGATCAAGAATGACTAATTTATATGCTCATCACAATGCATTCAAAGCTTTTAGTGTCGATATCCCTAAAGAATTAAAAGGCAAAAAACCTAAGATGTATTTAATAGATTCATCAAGAGATAGTCTTTTTTATAAGAACATTACCGTTGAAGACGGTGGATCAGGACTTGTTTCAACAGCTAGCGATTACTCAAATTTTGCTCAGATGTTATTGGATAAAGGAGTCTATAAAGGCAAAAGAATTCTATCAGATGATTCTTTCAATACGTTAGTGAGTAATCAATTAAATGAAAAAAATTCAAGGTTTCGAGGTTTTGGTATGGGTATTACTTTGGGCATTGCTTTAGATAGTAAAAAAATTAGACTTAGAAGAGGAGATAATTCTTTTTTTTGGGGCGGGGCAGCAAAAACAAAATTTTGGGTTGATCCAGAAAATGATTTAACGGTTGTACATATGACTCAATTAATTGGCACTCCAAGAGATTTAACTAGTCAGATTGATAAGAGGATTTACAAAGATATAAAGAATTTTGAAAAGCTTGATAAAAGACCAGGATATTAGAAAAAAAATCTTGGACCTTCTTTCTAGGAGAGAACATTCTAAGTATGAATTAGTATTAAAATTAGAAAGAAGAGTAGATTCTTCAGATAAACTATTAAAAGAGATAGATAAGATCTCAGATCAAAATTTACAAAGTGATGAGAGGTTTTCAGAATCTTATATCCGCTCAAGATATAACTCTGGTTTTGGCCCTTCTCGGATTAAATATGATTTAGTAAAAAGAAGGGTAGCTGAATCAATAATTAATGATGCTTTTAGAGATATAGATTTAAATTGGTTAGAGAAATTAAAAAAAGAAAATATAAAAAAATATGGAAATGAAAACCCAAAAAATATGCAAGAATTATCTAAGAGAACAAAATTTTTCGTTCAAAGAGGCTTTGATCAAGAAATGATAAGAAAAATTATTTATTTATAAATTGAGTTATTTAGTTTTAGCAAGAAAATGGCGACCCAAACTTTTTAGTGAAGTTGTTGGGCAGCAACATGTTGTTCAGGCTTTGCAAAACTCAATTCTAAATAAAAAAATAAATCAGGCTTATATTTTTAATGGCACAAGAGGAGTTGGAAAAACTTCTATTGCAAGAATCTTAACCAAAGTTCTTAATTGCAAAGATCCTAAGAATGGTGAACCATGTAATGAATGTGATCAATGCTTGGCGATGAATGAAAATACCCTATTAGACTTTCAAGAAATAGATGCTGCTTCAAGAAGATCTAGAGAAGAAACGATGAATTTATTAGAAACGGTACCTTATTTACCTACTTCGTCTAAATATAAAGTTTATCTTATTGATGAAGTTCATATGCTAACAAAAGAAAGTTTTAATGCGCTTTTAAAAACACTTGAAGAGCCACCACCACATGTAATCTTCATGTTTGCTACCACTGAAATTGAAAAGGTTCCACCTACAATTTTATCGAGATGTCTTCAATTAAATCTAAGATTGGTCTCTGAAGAGGAAATAGAAAAACAGTTATCAAAAATTTTTGATCAAGAGAAAATTACTTACGATCAAGAATCTTTAAAGATAATTTCTAAAGCGGCTTCTGGAAGTATGAGAGATGCCTTAACCATTTCTGAAAAGGTAGTTTCCTACTGTAGTGAAAATTTAAATAAACAAGATGTTCAAAATATATTAGGCATTCCTGATGAAGAAATAATATTTAGTATTTTGGATATTTTAAAAGACAAAGACTCTGTTTCTTTAGTTAAGTTTTTTGATGATTTTGACGAAAATAATTCTTGTAAAAATATACTTGAATCTTTGATGTATTCAATTCAAGAAATATCACTACTGCAATTTGGAAAGAGTATTGATAATAAATTAAATAAATTCGCAGAGATGACTCCTGAATATTTACAATTAATTTACCAAATAGGATTATCTAATAAAGTTTATTTTGAAAGCACTTCGGATGAAAAAGGGCTTCTTGCAATGACGCTAATAAAAATGATTGCTTTTTCTCCAGAAAAAAAAAATTCTAAAATAAAAAGTTTTGATTTAAAAACAGATTCATTATTATTTGATTGGGATCAAACTTTAAAAAAACTTAATGTTTCTAATCTTTTAAAACAGATTTTATTTTATGCATCAGCGAAAAAAAATAAAGATGAAATTATAATTTCTATTCCTGAAGATAAATTTAATAGAATCAATGAAAGTTATAAAAAAGAAATCTCAAATTCTCTTTGTGCTCATTTTAACGAAGTACTAAAAATTTCATATGACTCCCAAGTCGATCATGAGAATACACCATCCCAAATTAAAAATACTATGGAGATGAAAGAATCTGATGAAGCTGTTGACTTAATTTCAAAAGACGAAGGATTTAAAAAGATAACAACAGAATTAAATGCAGAAATAAAGAATGTAACCAAAAAATGAAAATAAGCGAAAATATAGAGGCTTTAATTAATGCATTAAAAATTCTACCAGGCGTTGGTCCAAAAACTGCAAAGAGAATGGCACTCAGTTTATTGAGCACAAACAAGGAAGGTGCTGAGCTTATTTCTACATCTATAAAAACTGCTTTAGATACAATAAGACCTTGCGAGTCTTGTAGAGTTATTAATGATTTGGAAATCTGTAATATTTGCTCAAGTAAATCGAGAAATAATGACTTATTGTGTATCGTTGAATCAACCTCTGATCTTTTTTCAATTGAAGAAACAAAAGAATTTTCTGGAAAATATTTTGTATTAAATGGCTTGTTATCTCCGATAGAGAATATTGGGCCAGATGATTTAAACATTTCTAAGTTAATTGAAATTTGTAATGAAAGGGACGTAAAGGAAGTTATAATTGCTCTAAATTCAACTTTAGAAGGAGAAGCTACAAGTTATTATTTGCTAGATAAATTAGAAGAATCAGATATTAAAATTTCTAAATTAGCTCAAGGAGTTCCTGCTGGAGGCGATCTTAATTATGTTGATAATAATACTCTTAAACAGGCCTTTTCTTGGAGAAGAGAATTAGAGAAGAAATAAAATACTATGGCAATAAAATCAGATAGATGGATAAAAAAAATGTGCAACGAAAATCAAATGATTTCTCCGTTTCAACCATCTCAAATTAAATTAGATAAAGAAAATAATGAAAAACTAATTTCGTTTGGACTATCCAGTTACGGTTATGATGTTAGGTGTTCCAGAAAGTTTAAAATATTTACTAATATAAATTCGGCTACTGTTGATCCAAAAAACTTTGATTCAGATAGTTTTGTAGATTTTGAAGGTGACGAATGCATTATTCCTCCTAATTCTTTTGCTCTTGCCAGCACAATAGAGTTTTTTAAAATACCAAGAGATGTTTTGACTATATGTCTTGGTAAATCAACCTACGCTCGATGTGGAATAATTGTAAATGTGACTCCTTTAGAGCCCGAATGGGAAGGTCACGTTACTTTAGAATTTTCAAATACAACTAGTTTACCCGCTAAAATTTATGCTGAGGAAGGTGTAGCACAAATGTTATTTTTCCAATCTGATGATGTTTGTGAAATAAGTTATAAAGATAGAGACGGGAAATATCAGGGCCAAGAGGGAGTTACTCTTCCGAAGGCTTAGATTTTAAATTCCATGTTAAATCTTGTGATCCAAAATCCTGATATATTTTGTAAGTTAGATAATTTTTATTAGGATCAAACCATAACTCAAATCCTTTGTCATCATCTCTTACCTCACTGAACTTTAATTTAATATTGTCAGTATTTTTTAGACCCAAATCATTTAAGTTTTCCAGTTTAAATGTTTTTGTTTTAATTTGACCTTTATCCAAGTAATTAAAATTTAACTCAACCGGAATTTCACTACTTTTGCTTGAAAGTTTAGCTTGAAGTTGAAGAGTCAAATTGTCAAAAAAGGTGCAATCTTCGTAATCATTACAATCAAAAGAAATTGTTCCATTTTTTCTATTGTATTCATAAAGAATTAGATTTTCGTCATAATTTATTTCAAAAGATTGTTTTTCTCTTCTAAAACCGCCAAAGGCCCTTGTTTTCCTGAATGCATTTAGCAAAATTATTCTATTATCTTCACTTACTTTAAAAATTGCTTCTTGCTCAACTTGAAAAATTGAGTGATCAAATGTTGAAGTAATCTTCCATTTATTACCTTCTATGTTCTCTAAACTTTCTTTAACCTCATTATTTCCAGAAAAATATTCATTTGAATAATTTTCTAAGTTATACGAACTAGCAGAAATAGAAAGAAAAAAAATTAAACTAAAAAATAAATTCTTTACCTTTTTCGTATGTTGTACCATCGATTAAAATATCCCCTTCTTTAAATATAATTTTTTGCTCAGCTATTAGACTACAAATTGTTGGTAAAAGTTTATGTTCTCTCTCATGAGTCTTAGCTAATAATGAATTTAGACAATCGTCATCCTCAATTTTGAATTTTGAGTAACCAATTATTTTTCCTGTATCTAATCCTTCATCAACCAAATGTATAGTAGCTCCATGATAAGTATCTTTATTTTCCAAAGCTTGCATATGAGTATTTAGACCTGGATATTTTGGTAGTAGAGAAGGGTGTAAGTTTATTATTTTATTTGAGTATTTTTTAACTAAATTTTTACCTAAAATTCTCATAAATCCTGCTAGAACTATTAAATCAAAATCAATATTCTTAAGTCTATTTTCAATTTCAAGATCGAAATCTTCTCTATTTTTAAAATCTTTGTGATTTACAATTATCGACTCTATATTATTTTTTTGGGCTCTCTTTAATCCAAATGCATTTGGATTATTGGATACAACGCACGATATTTCATAGGAACAATTTGGGGAATTAGCTTTATCTATTAAAGACTGCAGGTT
>LXNH01000486.1_pt1 | contig 10561 bp, 11 predicted proteins | sample 809111 | NCBI WGS metagenome assembly LXNH01 (sample SAMN04870528, study PRJNA318959) | seawater metagenome | biome: 00002010; material: water; isolation source: marine seawater | place: Greece: Milos, Mediterranean Sea | collected 2013-05-29 | depth 5-7 m
GAACTTCAGGTGTTGTTTCTCTTGAAGACGTTATTGAAGAAATTGTTGGCGAGATCAGCGATGAGTTTGACGATGACGACCTTATGTTCTCAAAGATAGATGAAAACACTTTTGTTTTGGAGGGAAAAACCTACCTCAAGGATTTTTACAGAATACTTTCAATAAGGGATTTAGAGCCTTTTGAAAACATGAAAGGTGAGTCTGAAACCTTAGCTGGATTTGTTCTTGAATACCTAGGGTATTTCCCAAAAGCAAAAACTTCTTTTTCTTTTGCCAATTGTACTTTTGTAGTAGAAGCAACTGATCGAAAACGAATCAAACAACTCAAGGTGACAAACCATAAGTAAGATCATTTTTGTGAAAAAACTCATTGTTTTATTATTTATTATAGGTTGTCATACACCCATGCCCAAACCAAGTGGGATGTTAGCATTGGATTATCCCACACCAAATTACCAAGCCATTGTCTCAGATTGCCCATTCGATTTTGATATCAATTCTCTTTCATCAATTGATTTGCAGTCTGATTGCTTTTTTTCCTTGTCCTATCCATCGATGAAAGCAAAAGTATATATGAGTTATTTTGACCTTCATCAGCACAATATTGATGATTTGATTAAGGATTTTAATGATCGCTTAATCGATCATACGAGACAGCAAGCACGGATTCAAGAAAGTAGCTATGAAAGTATAGAGCAGCAGAAATATGGACGATTTTTTGAAATCACTGCAAATGCACCATCCAACCTACATTATATGGTTACAGATCAAAAAAATCATTTTATTTCTGGCTTATTGTTTTTTTCTGCAACGCCCAATTATGACTCTTTATACCCTGCAGTACAGTATATCAAAAATGATTTACGACAATTTACAGAGAGCTTGACTTGGCGTTAAGGCTTCTTTTTTGCGCAAGTTTCTTTTTTGCAGGTACCCTTAGCGCAGCAGCCTGATTTTTTATTTGATGCAGATGACATGTTTGACACTGTGTATGCATCGCCAGTATTGATCACTGTCAGTGCCAAGTCGTCGGTTTTCAAAAGGGAGGAATTATAGAGTACAGTAGCAATTGAGGTTTCGAAATCCACAGATGCCATTTGTACACCCTCCATCTTGCTCAAATTGTTTTCGATTGTTTTGGCACAACCCATTTTACACATCATGCCGGCAATAGAAAATGAGGCCTCAGACAGATTGGCGTCAACTACATTCTCTGCAATGTTAGTCGTTGCAGCTACAACTTTGATTTCTGGCTTTGGTTGTTGGGTACATCCAATAAGAAAAAGCAAACTCGTTAGTGAAAATATTAATGATTTCATGCGAATGATTTATTGTGTAAATGTACCAATTAATCTTAAAACATTTCCCACCTTTGTTCAGTAAAGCTATGAAGATTCAATCCCTTAAATGGATATATCTCGCCACACTTTCGGTGGTATGGGGCAGCTCGTACATTCTCATCAAATGGGGGTTGGTTGCATTAAGTCCACTTCAGTTGGGAAGCCTTCGCCTTTTGATTACCACAGTTGCTTTGTTTTTGGTAGGGTATTCGTCGTTGCAATCACTATCGAAATATCATTGGAAATGGCTTGCCATTACTGGCTATGTCGGCACTTTTTTCCCAGCCTTTCTATTTGCCTTTGCCCAACAATATATCGATTCTGCCATTGCTGCGATTCTAAATGCCCTAACTCCTTTGCTGACGCTTATTTTTGGGTTGTTGTTTTTTCATGTTAAAATCCAGAGAAATCAATTTTTTGGCGTTGGAATTGGACTCATAGGATCGGTTGGCCTCATTTGGGGAGGGATTCACACAGCATCAAATATCAATCCGTTGTATACCATTTTGATTTTTGCTGCCTCATGCTGTTATGCAATCAATATTCATTTTATCAAGACTCACTTGGCGCAAGTCGGAGTCATGGCAATCACATTGGGAAACTTTGTATTTATGGCACCTGCAGCATTGGTTGTACTAATATTTTCTGACTTTTTTACTGCACAAACCTTTTCGCATCCTGAGATTTATCCTGCCATTGGCTACATCACAATCATCGCATTGGCGGGCAGTGCCTTTGCCAAATACCTCTTTAATAAATTTGTAAAAATCACCTCAGCAGTGTTTGCCTCCTCTGTCACCTATACCCTTCCTGTCGTTGCTTTATTTTGGGGAGTTTATGATGGTGAGGTAATCACACAATTTCAATTGCTGTCAGCTGCTGTAATTCTTCTAGGGGTTTATTTATCACACTCAAAAAAAGCGGCCTAAGCCGCTTTTCTTTTTTTGAAAAAAATTTTATTCAGCACTAACTGTTTCTCCATTGATTTTAACATCTCCGATAGTGGCATCAACTGCCTGTGGACCTAGAGGCACTGTTGTCGTCGTAGGAATTAGCAAACCTCCAAAGCTTTTATAGTTCCCATAGGTTGTTTCTTGTGTTTGGGTTTGCCCCATCATTTCAGTAACAGTTGTTTGTTTGAGTTTCAGACCTGATTCTACTGCATAGTAGGTTGTAGTCGTCGTGCTTTGCCCTTTCATTTGGACTGCATAAGCTTTCTGACCATCAACTTCTTCAATACCTGTGAGAGTCACATTCTCATTTTCCATCATCTTGAGTTCAGGAACAATTCCAATAACAGCTTGCATATCTGCTGCCATTTCTGGTGGAAGATCCATACTATTGCCCATTTGTTCAACTTTTGCTCCACTGGAATTCACAGTTACAGTTGCCAATACATTTCCACCCATTTTGATGATTTGTTTTTGCTCATCAGCAGTGGTAATTGAGGTGGCTTCTAGGGCATTGCCCATAAAGTTTGCACTGTAACTTAGCTCCAGTGAGTTGATGGAATTGATTGTATCAAATCCACCTATTGCATTGATATAATTGGTAATGACTGTTGTGGAGGTAATATCATTTTCGACTTCTTCAACCACTTTTTCCTCGACTTCTTCTGGATATAAAATGGCAAGAAAATAGTTTTCATCAAGGTATTGTAGTGCAACGCTTTGTAAATCTTCAGTCGTTAATGCATCTATAACATCAAGATAGTTATACAGACGATAAGGATCTCTATTGTTTCGATCTGTGTTGCTCAAGTAACTTAGCCAGTAGCTGTTTTGCTCTATATTTTCTTTATAATCTACCTTTCTAGACTCTTTGACTTTTTCCAAATCTTCATCAGAAATACCATTCTTTTTGATATCCTCAATGAGTTCAAGCGAAAAGTTGATGAGATCTTTTGCTTTTTCAGGACCACATGGAAATACAATGGAAAACGAAAGCTGAGGGTAGGGGATTTCTCTAAAGCTTGATCTTGCACCGACACCATACACACCACTCTCGTCTTCTCGAAGTTTTTCAATCAACTTGTTTGTAACAACATCAGATAAGGCACTTGCCGCTATGCTTATGCCCCTGTCATAAGCGACATCTTCAATCCAATCGATATTGACAAAACTTTTTGGGTCTGTTCCTTTTTCAACGATAAATTCATTGAAAACATCTTTCGACCTAAATTCAGGCACGACAATCTCGTCTTTATCATCAATTGCAGGGAGCGATCCAAGATAAGTTTCAACTAATTTTTCAAGAACATCAGGATCAAAATTACCTACAAAATAATAGGAAAAATCATTGGCATCGGCAAAGCGAGAGACATGAAAATCATAGGTTTTGTCATAATTGATTGCGTCAAAATCTTCATCTCCAGGGAAACCTAAATAGCGATCGTTCCCAATATTTTTTTCTTCACCAACAGCAATCTGAAAATAATATTCAGGGTTGGAGAGTATCCCTTTATAAAAACCTTTCACATTGTTTATGAATGCATTGAAAAAATCGGCATTTTTATTCAAAGCAGTGTGATGAAGGTAAATCATTTGTAAAAGTGAGCTGATATCTTTTGGCGTACTGTTTCCACTCAAAGTCTCTGAATACTGCCCCACTGATGAACTAACCGATGCTGTATTCCCACTCATCAGCTTTTCAAGGTCAGATACCGAAAGGCCGCCATAACCCGCTTGCGCATTGGCGTTGAGTTGCAAAGCAATCTCGATAGGCTTGAGATCATCATTACTCAATAGGCTTGATCCACCTTCACTGTAGGCACTAAACAATATCTGATCGTTCTTAAAATCGGTTTGTTTGTAGGTCACTTTTACACCATTACTCAATACCAATCTTGTGACATCAAGTTTTTCGTCATAATCTTTAGAAACAATTGATCCAGCTTCAGGGATAACTTCAATAAGATCATTTCGAAGTTCACTTTCTTGATAGGCAGTAACTTGGGTACTTTCAACCTCTTTCATGATATCTAGAATAGATTCATCACCGAAGATATCTTCCCCTTCTTCTTCTTTTTGCTGAACGACTACCACCATGTTTTCTAGATGTACGTAATCATTAATTCTAGAGCTCACTTCTTCTAATTTGATTTCATCAAAAAGATTCTTGGCAGTTTCATATTCCCATTCAATTCCGGGGATGGGTTCGCTTTGGAGAAAATGTCGGATGTATTGACTGACCAATCGACCACTGTTTTGCTTTCCTTTTTCCTTCACTTGATTTTCTAAAGAAGTCAAAATATTTTGCTTGGCCCTATCGAGTTCAGATTGCAAAAAACCATGTTCCGATACTCGTTTATTCTCAGTTAAAATCGCTTTGATAGTGGTCGGAAGGCTTTCTTTATTTGTTGAGGTGGCATTGGAGCTATACATCTTTTTTGTTCTTGCATACCCATCTGTATACGAAGAATAAGCATTCAGAAAAGGAGGCTTGCTGCTCGTTGCAAGTTCGTCGAGTCGAGCATTGATCATGCTGGAAAACAAGCGATCAATCAAATAGGATTTATAATCTTCAACAGTTGTCATTGGAGCGGTATCTTCCAAGTCCTTGTACATGATTTGGACAGTATTCACAAAAGCTTCTTCGTCACTTACAGATGATATTTTTGTATCGGAATGGTTGGGTAGTGAATAAACCACTCGTTCCCTAGGATTCGGGGGCTTAGGCACATCCTCAAAATATTTGGTAACCAACTCTTTCATTTTATCTACTTCAATATCACCAACAACAATCAGCGCCATTAAATCTGGTCGATACCAATCTTTATAAAAACGTCGAAGGCTTTCATATGAAAATGTTTCAATGCTCTCTTTTGTGCCAATGGGTAATCTTTCGGCATACTTAGATCCATACATCATTTCTGGGAGGTATTTTTTAATCATTCTCCACTGTGCTCCCAAAGTGGTTCGATATTCTTCGGCGACTACCCCTCGCTCAGCGTCAATATCTTCTGGATAAAGTGTCATATCGAAAATCATTTCTTTAAGGATTTGGAATCCTTTATCTATATCCTCAAAATTTTCGGATGGAATGGGTAGTATATAGACTGTTTCGTCAAAGCTAGTGTAGGCATTTAAGTCAGCACCAAACTCAACTCCAATGGACTGTAGATAAGAGATGATATCATTTTTTTCAAAGCTTTTGGTGCCATTGAATGCCATGTGTTCTAGAAAATGCGCCAACCCAAGCTGATCATCATCTTCCATAACCGATCCTGTGTTTACGACCATTCGAAGTTCTACAATGTCATCTGGTTTTTGATTGTTTTGCAAATAGTACGTAAGCCCATTATCTAGTTGACCAATTTCAACTTCTGAAGATATAGGGATTGATTCATTGAGATTTTGTGCGTGACTCACTACAAAAAAGAGTGAAGCCATCAGATTTGTTAGAAAAGTGTTTTTGTTCATTGATTAATAGTTTGTTGCAATTTAACAAAACAAATCGTAATAAGATAATATATATTTGATGAAATAGAGATAAAAAACTATATTTGCACCCGCTAAAAAGCAAAAATAAAATAGAAATGTACGCAATCGTAGATATAGCTGGGCAGCAATTTAAAGTTGCAAAAGACCAAAAAGTATACGTACATCGTTTGGACGCTAAAACTGGTACAAAAGTTTCTTTTGATCAGGTTTTGTTGTTGGACGACGGTGGAAAAGTTACTGTAGGCGCCCCTGCTATCGCCAATGCTTCTGTAGAGGCAAAAGTGGTCAAACACCTAAAAGATGACAAGGTCATTGTGTTTAAGAAAAAGCGACGTAAGGGTTATCGTGTCAAAAACGGACATCGACAGTCACTTACTGAAATCGTTATCGAATCCATCGGCACTTCTGCCAAGAAGAAAGCAGCACCTGCTGCAAAAAAGGAAACTGCTAAAGCAGCTCCTAAAAAAGCTGCTGCAAAACCAAAAGCTGACTTGAGTACTAAGACAGTTGCTGAGCTCAAAGCAATGGCAAAAGAAGCTGGGATTTCTGGATATACGAGTTTGAAAAAAGCAGAACTAATTGCGGCATTATCCGCTAAATAAAATATACCATGGCACACAAAAAAGGAGTAGGTAGCTCGAAAAACGGAAGAGAATCAGAATCGAAGCGCTTGGGCGTAAAGATTTTTGGTGGTCAGCCCGCCATCGCAGGTAATATTATTGTACGTCAACGTGGTACAAAACACCATCCTGGCGAAAACGTTTACTTAGGTAAAGATCATACACTACACGCCAAAGTGGATGGTGTAGTGAAGTTTACCAAAAAGAAAGATAATCGATCTTATGTGTCTGTTGAGCCTAACGCTTAAGACCTAAATTAAAACTTATTTGAAAACCCTTTGCGATTGCAAAGGGTTTTTTGTTTGAAATTGTTTGAGAATAAAAAAACCGAGACATTGTCTCGGTTTTGTGTTTTCCTATCAGAACAGCTGATTAGTATCGATAATACTCTGGCTTGTATGGCCCTTCAACTTTAACGCCAATATAGCTGGCTTGTTCTTTTTCAAGTTCTTCAAGTTCAACACCCAATTTTTCTAGGTGCAAACGAGCGACCTGCTCATCTAAGTGCTTGGGTAACATATAGACTTTGTTTTCGTAGCGATCGCTGTGTTTCCACAACTCAATCTGCGCTAGTACTTGGTTGGTGAATGAATTACTCATCACAAAACTTGGGTGACCAGTAGCACAGCCCAAGTTGACAAGGCGACCCTCAGCCAATACAATAATGTCATTTCCATCAACATTGTACAAATCAACTTGTGGTTTGATTTCGTCTTTGGTATGACCATAATTTTCATTTAGCCAAGCCATGTCGATTTCGTTGTCAAAGTGTCCAATGTTACAAACAATTGCTTTGTCTTTCATGGCACGGAAGTGACGCTCAGTCACAATGTTTTTGTTTCCAGTAGCAGTTACAATGATATCTGCATTTGCGATTACTGTTTCAAGTTTTTTCACTTCATATCCATCCATGGAAGCCTGAAGTGCACAAATTGGGTCAATTTCAGTGACAGTTACAATGGCTCCTGCACCTTGAAAAGAGGCAACTGTTCCTTTTCCTACATCTCCATATCCAGCGACAACAACACGTTTTCCTGCAAGCATAATGTCAGTTGAACGACGTACAGCATCAACAGCACTCTCTTTACAGCCATATTTGTTGTCAAATTTAGACTTGGTAACAGAGTCATTCACATTGATTGCTGGAAGTGTTAGCATTCCGTTTTTCATACGCTCATACAAGCGATGAACTCCTGTTGTTGTTTCTTCCGAAAGCCCTTTAATTCCTGAAATGAGCTCAGGATATCTGTCCAATACCATATTGGTCAAATCGCCACCATCATCGAGAATCATATTTAATGGTTTTTGATCTTCCCCAAAAAATAGGGTTTGCTCAATACACCAATCAAACTCTTCTTCGTTCATTCCTTTCCACGCATAAACAGGGATGCCAGCAGCGGCAATGGCAGCAGCGGCATGATCTTGAGTGGAGAAAATGTTACATGAACTCCATGTCACGTCTGCTCCCAAATCCACGAGAGTTTCGATAAGCACAGCTGTTTGAATGGTCATGTGAAGGCAACCAGCAATGCGGGCACCTTTCAAGGGTTTTTCTTCTTTGTATTGCTCGCGCAGCGCCATCAGTCCAGGCATCTCTGCTTCTGCAAGTTGAATTTCCTTACGCCCCCAGTCTGCAAGGGTAATGTCTTTGACTTTAAACGGTAGTACCTTTGTTGCCATAGTTGTATATTTGCTTTCTACAATTTTTTTACAAAATTACAAATACCAATGCCCATATACAAACACTGTCAACTAAATTCTTTTTCAAAATTATGGGTGTGGCATATTACAGAGGGTGAGGAGGAGTTAATCGAACATGTATCACTTGGATTAAATTGCGCCAATCGCCTTGAAGCCATCACGCATACAAATCCTCGTAAGGGGTTTTTGGCAGTACGATCTTTACTCAACTTTGCAAACATTTCACCCGACAACCTTCACTATACCGACAATGGCAGGCCATATCTCTTAAACGGACCTCATATCTCTTTTAGCCATACAAATGATTTTGCTGCTATTGCAGTTGGCAAATCGCCCATTGGAGTGGATGTTGAGCGTCATCGAACGAAAGTGAAGCGTGTCGCACAAAAATTTGTCAACCCCAAGGACCAAGCACCACTAGACACCATTGCTGCCTTAACAGACCTGTGGTGTGTCAAAGAGTCGATGTACAAAGCCATTTCAATTCCTGGCATTCGGATGAGCAAGGATATATCTGTCGATTTGAGAATACCAGATCAGGGTGTTGCAACATATAATAATGATACCTACGACATTTTTCGTTACGTTTGGAATGACCATAGTTGTGCAGTAACTGTAAAAAATCAACCATGAATATCTCTGTAGAAATCACATTTACACCCCTTCATGATCAGTATCGTGAGCGCATCAAAAATTTTATTATTGACTTGCGAACTGGTGGGTTTACGATCTCAGAAACTCCTCTGAGCACCCAATTGTATGGTCCATATGATACCTTGATGCCCTTTTTGACAGAAACAATAAAAACTGCCCTTAGCCAAGAAGAAAAAGGAATCATGCACCTAAAAATATTCAATTCAGATCGCAGTGATTATGTCTCAGATTTTTGATTTTCTTTTTTCACAATATGCTGATTATAAACTTCTTGATATATTTCTAGAAATTACAGGTGTTGTTTTTGGATTGCTCAGTGTTTGGCTTGCCAAAAAAAATCATATTGGGGTTTTCCCAACGGGTATGATTTCAACTTCAATCTATGTTTATCTATTGCTCAAATGGGGGTTGGTTGGAGACATGCTCATCAATACCTACTATTTTATCATGTCGGTCTATGGTTGGTTTATTTGGACAAGAGTCAATGACCAAAAGGAGGTAACTCCAATCGCAAGGATACTTCGTAGTGAAAGAAACTACCTCGTCATGCTTTTTATGGGAAGCTTGGTCTTTGTTTATTGTGTTTACCAATGGTTTGGACTTTGGAATTCATCCACCGCAGTGATTGATACTTTTACCACTGCTATCTTTTTTTCAGGGATGTGGTTGATGGCGCGACGTAAAATAGAAAATTGGATTTTTTGGATTGTTGGCGATATCATTTCTATACCTTTGTATCTGATCAAAGGCTTTAGCTTAACGAGCATACAATACCTGATTTTCACTTTTATTGCCATCTATGGCTATTTGGAATGGAAAAAAATTATAAACAAATACCCAGCAACTGTAAAAAGGTAGTTTTGTTTGGTCCAGAATCGACTGGAAAGACAACACTAGCTAAACAGTTGGCAGCGCATTTCAAATCAGATTGGGTTCCTGAATATGCACGCGAATATCTTCAACAAAAGTGGGATCAGACGAAAGAAATTTGCACCAAAGAAGACTTACCGATCATTGCTGCTGGACAAATGGCACTTGAAAATCAAAAAGCGAGTACAACAGATACGATTTTGTTTTGTGACACCGATTTGCTTGTCACCAAAATATATTCCGAGGTTTACTTCGATGGTTATTGCGACCCTGACTTGCATCATTTTGCAGTCAATAATACTTATGATTTGTATCTTTTGTTGGATATTGACACCCCCTGGGTTGCCGATGATTTGCGCGACAAACCAAATGAAAGAGACATGATGTTAGCAGCATTTAAACAAGCACTTCATTCCTTTAAGCGAACATTTGAAATGATTCAAGGACAGGGAGAACATCGTTTGCAAGCTGCCATACACGCCATCCAATCACACTTTGCCTATGTTTGAGTTTTCAAAAAGTCAGATCAACCAACTTGAAAAGCGTGGAATTTCTGTTGCCAACGCAAGGGCAATGATTGCGAATATCAGTCAGCAAAATACCTACTGCAACATTCATCGACCAGCAACATTGGGCGATGGAATTATCGAGTTTAGCACCACAGACTTACAGTACTACGCAAAACTCTACAGCGATACGGCAAGCAATTTTCAAGTTGCCCGATTTATCCCAGCTTCAGGAATGGCCACTCGAATGTTTAGTTTTTTATCCCCACTTGTGCTTGAGGATAGACAAGCTTTTGTCAAAGCAGTTGAAGCTCATCAAGACAGCCCTAAAGTCAAACAGTTTTTGGAAGGGTATCGTTATTTTTCTTTTTATGAATCGATGAAAGAGCAAATAGAAAGAGAGTACAAAACCACCAGCGACAGCATCG
>LXNH01000488.1_pt1 | contig 10549 bp, 10 predicted proteins | sample 809111 | NCBI WGS metagenome assembly LXNH01 (sample SAMN04870528, study PRJNA318959) | seawater metagenome | biome: 00002010; material: water; isolation source: marine seawater | place: Greece: Milos, Mediterranean Sea | collected 2013-05-29 | depth 5-7 m
CTCAGATGCTTTTTTCTCAAGATTCGGATTAATGATAGAAAAACAGCTATTAGGTTGCCCCTTTAGTTGCTCTGCCGCTTCGATAATCTCTTCTCTCGAGGCATTAATAATTTTCTTTCGGTATTGAGACCTAATTTTCTGTGATTTTTCTTCAACATTAAATCTGTAATCCTTGAATGCTTCTCCTGCAGGGGACGCTGGTTTATCGATATCCGATAATACAGATAGCTTAGCTTCAAGAATCATTTCATCATCAAAATCACCTTTGGTTGCCCACTTGAATGATTCAGAAAAGTCTTCAAAAGTTTCAATAAATCTTGGATCTCGATATGAAAAGAATTTAAATGCTCCTGCAAAAGGATCATAGATAGCTCCACCACCATATGCACCACCCTGTTCGCGCACTCTTCTATGCAAAAATTCATTCCTTAAGAGGCTTGCAAGAAGAAGATATTTTGGTGATTCTTCTGGAGAGTAGGAGGGCGCATCAAGCGACATTGCTGAAAAATTAACTTGAGTATTAATGGGCATCGCAACTTTTAAAAAAGCAGGCTTAAAATCAAAATTAATGGCTGAATCCCCGTCCTTCTTGAAATTTATATTCTTTATAAAACTCAGCTGTTCTTTGTTAGGTTTTATATTTGAAATAATTGCAAGCTCATTCGCATTATCTTTAAGACTTACACTGAGATCGGCAATTTTTTGGATTTGTTTTTTCGCATCCTCCTCATTGTTGGAAATAAAAGGAGCAAATTTAAATAATGAGGAAAGACCACCACTTATCTCATGAAGAGCACCAAGTTGGTTATGCATTGCTGATGCTGAAAGCATCGCAAACCTATGGCCATTTTCTACAATGGACTGCTGTATGCCCATGAAATTTTGAAACATAAGCTCTTTGATTCTCTTTTCATCATCAAACTTAGAGGAATCGAGTATTTTGAACATTAAATCCAAGACTTCGTCGTTATTTTCTGGCAAGTATTTTGATGACAGAGCAACCCTCCCTTTAAGTTGCTTGGTTTTGTCAAAATAGAAATGAGTTGATGCAGATATGCCTCCAGATACTTTTGCTACTGACTCTTGTAGTTTGATGTGGTCAATATCTCCAGCACCTACTTTACCCATAAGTGTTGTCAGCAGCATTAAGTCACCAACTTCATCGATGGAACTAAGATTAACCTTTCTGGATATTGAATTGTAGGTCAAACCATTGGTAGCTTGATCATAAAATATTGGACTATAACCAAATGTTGATAGTTTTTTTGTGGCTGGGTATACAACCTCACTTGGTACATCTGATAACTCAAGTTTAGGAAGTAAATTTTTATCAGGTACAGCTTCTTGTCTTTCCGCTAGCGCTTTAGCAGAGTTAACTAATTCAAGTTTTTCTCTACTGCTCATTGAGGATTTAATTAAATCCAATGTTTTTGTAAAGTTCGATTCTCTGCTATTGATAAGTTCCATATCAGGAACCATTTCTAGGTCAACCCTGTGTTGATTGTCTATAAAAAACCTTTTTACTAAATCTTGCAGGTAGCTGCTATCTTTAATTTTTTCTTTAAGAGACTTCAAAGCTTCATCAACATTTGATAATGCAATTGGATCAGCTTTATAGAGGGCTCCGGGAGCCATAGAGAGAAGTATTTGCAGTCCATATGGCATCGATCCTGATGAGATTTCCCTTCTATTAAGCTCAAGCTGGTAGAATGCTGCATCAATTTGGTCTTGTGAGAATCCATTTTTGACAATATCGCCAAAAGTTTTATCTAGTAGTTTTTTGAATTTGTCCTGAGAGTCTTTTTCAGAACCTTCAATGCCACAAATGAACATTAAGTGACGCATGCTATCTTCAAGTCCTAAAATTTGAGCAGGAGATTTCCCAATATCATTAGATTCAAGTGCTTTATAGAGCGGAGACGCAGAATTACCAAGCAGCAGCAATGATATCAAGTGCGCTTCAAGAAGTTGTTCAATATCAAAACTTTCACCAAGAGCCCAAGCTGTATAGTTTTGATAGCCACTTTGTTCTTTCGATACAGGGGTAAATGGTTCTTCTGCGCTTACACTTTTATTAAAAGGTTTTTGGTTTTTTACTATTTCTAATTTTGCTTCATCGATTCTTTTAAATTTCTGTGCCAATTTTTTGTCAATGAAATTTTGTATTTCTTTGGCGCTTACATCACCCCATGTGAAGTAGGTCGCATTCGATGGGTGGTAAAACTTTTTATGGAATCCTTTGAGGTAGTCGTGAGTCAGTTCAATAATTGTTTCTGGATCACCTCCACTATTATGCTTATAGGTCAGATCTGGAAAAAGGTTTTTAGTCAGAGCTTGCCAAGTGATGCTTGAAATATTGCTCATTGACCCCTTCATTTCATTGAATACCACACCCTTGTATTCAAGAGGGGAGCTACTCTTATCAAACTTTGAAAATTCCAGTCTGTGACCTTCTTGCTTAAAATCCTCTTCGGCCAGTATTGGAAAATAAACTGCATCGAGATAGACATCTAGCAGGTTAAAAAAATCTTTTTTGTTTTGTGTAGCAAAAGGATATGCAGTCCAATCGCTTGCTGTAAAAGCATTCATAAAAGTACTCATTGATCTTCGCAGCATCATGAAAAAAGGATCTCTAACTTTGTAATTTTCTGAGCCACAAAGTGTTGTGTGTTCAAGTATGTGCGCTACACCCGATGAGTTTTCTGGTATCGTTCTGAACATCACCATGAATACCAACTCCTTGGAGTCATTCTTTAGGTGTATGTGCTCGGAACCATATTCGTCCAACTGATATCTTTCTGCTTCGAATCCAAGGGATGGGTTTTGTTTTTTATCTATTAATTTGTAGCTATTCATCTTGTTTTTATTAATGGGAACTAATATATATAATTAAAGTCTTAAATAAAGCATGTACAAAAATATTTTTAAAATTATCTTCACTTTAACCGTTTTATCATCCTGTGCAACAATGGTCAGCACCGAACAGGTCAACAACTTTAACTTAGCGGATTATAACTCTTTCTCTGTTGATATGTCTGATTCATCTAAGGAAGTTAGAGTTAGCCCATTCACTGTAAGTAACTTAAATAACGAATTCAAAGAGGAACTGCAAAACTTAGGCCTAGTGTTAGACCAAGATAATGGAGCATTAAAATTTAAAGTAAGTTTGTCACTTGATGAGGAGAATAGGAGAGGCGTTACATACCGTTCAAAGTATGGCCCTTGGTGGACTGGTCCTGTGCTTTACGATGACTACGATGATTACGATCGAGCTTATTTGAGAGTCACCATCTCAGATCAAGAAGGCGCACCTCTGTGGACAGGGTTTAGACCAGTTAGATACGTTGATAGAGAGCTGAGGCTTGATCAAGAAGAGATAAGCGCACTTGTCAAAGGCTTTCTAGTCCAGCTAACAGGCTAAGGCACGAGCCAAAAACTTTCCTTTTTTCCCTTAGCATTCCAAGAAAATTTACATCTACGATGACCGGTTCTTTGAAGATATAAAAATTCAAGTGTCATAAAATTAAATTCGATAGTACAGAAGTTCTCATAACCTTCTTCAATTGAAATTTCTTTCATATGAAAATCGTATTTTTTGGGATTAGAAATCTTGTGACTTGATCCATCAAGAACCGAATAGCATTTTTTTGAAATTGCCTGGGAGTCATTCCAAGCTTCTTTTGTTTTTTTATTTTTATAATTTATTTTTGCAATTCCTGTCAGTCGCAACTGAATTTTTTCATTAGGGTCATAGCCAATTACAGATGCTTTATTATTTGCTTTTATTAATTTGGCTTTATCCGATCTGTAATCTGTATGAAAACGAAGAGTCCTTGTAGCTGCATTAAAATCTCTAAGCACCATAATCTTATTGGAGATATTTTTTCCATCAAAATTACTAAAAACCAGTGTATGAAACAAAGAGTCTCGGTTTTTAATCCCATCTTTGAGAAGGTGATAGGCGTGCTTTTCAATGACACTCTTTGAATTAAAGTTCATAAAATAAGTCTAATTCAAAATATCTTTGCTTGATAACTTTGATTAAAATAAAACCGTGCTTAAAAAATATTCACTACTATTAATAATCCTGCTCTCATCCTGTGCTGACGATACAAATAATTCAGAACAAAAAAGCGATGGACTAGGCTCACCCAATCAAAACAACGACTTAAAATTCCTGGCACAAGATTTTAGAGAGCAAATTCACATGCCGCATGAAAACATCAAAGTGGCAGTTGGTTATGGTCTTGCCAATTCAATTTTGGTTATGGGCAATTCTGAGAGTCTGGTTGTCGACACCATGGGAGGAATTGAGACTGCAAGCAGAGTAATTACTGATTTAAATATTCCTTCAGATAAGCCTGTGACTACATTGGCTTATACGCACTTTCATGCAGACCATACTCTAGGAGCTCAAGCATTTGTTGATCAATTTTCAATTGAAAACGTTATATCCCACGAAACAACTGTTGCTGAGATAAGAGATTTTTTTGGCATAAAGCGCGACTTGATCAGTAAAAGATCCCTAAAAATGTTTGGATCAATTCTCCAAGAAAAAGACAAAACTTCAGCAAATGGCATTGGGATTAAGCTTGAAACTGGAATAGATACACCTGGATACATTAAACCAACCATCACATTTAGCGACTTCTATAGTTACGATCTTGACGGGTTAGAGATTCAATTTTTTCATGCTCCGGGGGAAACTGATGATCAGCTTTTTGTATGGATACCCAAATATAAAGCATTGATGCCCGGTGACAACATCTACAAAGCATTCCCTAACATTTACACAATAAGAGGCACGACATACAGAAGTTTTAAGTCATGGTATACCAGCCTAGAAAAAATGATGGCACTGGAACCAGAAATATTAATACCTAGTCACGGCACACCCATAAATGGCAAAGAGGAAATTTTAAGAGTGTTATCAAATTACCGTGATGCTATTAAGTATGTTCATGACCAAATGATGCGAAACTTAAATTCAGGTTCCAGCCCGTTAGAGGCTGCTAGAAAAATTAAATTACCAGAAAATCTGGCACAAGATCCTCACTTATTTGAACTTTATGGCACCATTGAGTGGAGTGCCCGTAATCTATTCAACGGATACTTCGGATGGTTCGATGGCAACCCTACCAATTTATATCCATTTACAAAAGAAGAGTACGGTGAAAAGCTGCTGAGGCTGATTCCTGAAAAGCAACTAATTTCCGAACTTGATAAAGCCCTCGCAGAGGAGGATTCACAATGGGCGCTTTACATTTCTGACCTTCTAATCGATTCAGGAAAAGGTAACGAACTAATTCTTGCAAAAAAAGCTGAAGCTCTCAAAAACCTTGGAGATTCTGCTTACAACCCAAATGCGGTAAGCTTTTATAGAAGCACCTATGCAGAATTAACTAATAGCACTAGTGATAAAACTTTCATAACTGCTGATAGCCAAATAGAACCCAACCTCTTAGAACAGCTTGATGTTTTAATGTTTTTGGAAACTATGGCTATTAGGCTTGATCCATCAAAAGTAGCCGGGATTGCTGATACTAAGTATGTGAAATTCACAGACTTAGATGAAGTATGGAAACTAAGGTTGGAAAACAGTGTTTTCACTTATGAACAAGTAAGCTCAATGGTTGAACACGATATTGAAATGTCATCTTTAACCTTTAAAAGCCTTGTTACTGGTACAATTAATCCAATAACTGGCATATTATTAACGAATAATAATGCCAAAGGCCCAAATAAAAGAGGGTTTTTAGAACTGCTGAGCAACTTTCAAGAATAAATGAGCCAACCAACCAGAATACCACCCAGAAGAAAATCTCGTGGCGACAGCCAAACACTTTTCAGTGCCTTAATTTTGGTGATTGTCTTTGCATCACTAGCAGGCATGTATTTTTATCTAGAGGGTCAAAGAAAAGCCAACGAAGAAGTGCTTAATTCAATTGCTGACAAGGTAAGGGTGATTGAGGATAAATTATCAATAACCAATGAAGATTCTGAACAAAATATGCAAACAGTTTTGGAACAAATTAAATTCATCGACACCGAAGTTAGAAAGCTATGGGGCCATCGAAAAGGTTATTTAGACAGCATTAAGAAACAAGAAAATAAGTCAGCTGCCAATGATAGATCGATTAGGCAGCTTAGCTCTAAATCAACCAACCTAGAAGACAAGATTGACAGTGTTAATAATAAGATTGAATTAGCTGAGGACCTACAGCTTAAAATAACAATGCTTACGAATGAGCTCAACAAACAAAAGCAAATATTAGATGAAAATGGCGAAAATTTGGATGCCATAGATAGGTATCGCATTCAAAACAATCAGAAAGTCACAGAAATACTCACCAGACTAAATAATCTATCTAAAGAACTTGATGACATACAAGAATCTTTGGTTATGCAAGCTGGAGTTGCAAATGAGTAATCTCCTTAATGAAACTTTTTTTAAATTTTTTTTAATTATCTGTCTAATTCCAAGCATAATTTTTATTGGAAAAGCTTTTCTATTGTTTTCACCTGTAATCTTTTGGGTTCTTGGTTACATGGCCCATAAGAAAGGCAATGAAAGTGAAACATTAATGTGGGTGATTTTTGCAATTATTGCTTTAATCCTGGCATTTGTTATATAAAATACACAATTCAGTCGGGGATGTGGTGGAACTGGCAGACACGCTGGATTTAGGTTCCAGTGCCGTAAGGCGTGGGGGTTCGACTCCCTCCATCCCTACCATTTTTATTTGTAACTTTATTTAATTTTACAAATTATTTGTTATTCTTTCTTTAGGAGGAAATATGTACGTAAAGCTAACACAAAAATGTGATTCATTTGCGAAATGGATGGAAATGGCGCTTGAAAATGGCCACCGTCTTCAAAAACATGGTGGAACAATTATCTTTGCCGGAACTGAGAAGGATGATGATACAAGTATGTTCGCTATTATCCATTATCAGAGCATGGAAGGTCTTAAATCATTCAAGGAAGATCAGGAGTTTACAGATATTAGAGCTGCAGCAGGAGCACATGTTGAGACTACAGAAGCAACAATTCTAAACGAAAATCCTTTGGTTAATTTTCCAGAGATTAATAAAAACCCATAAAATGTTGGAGGAATTATTTCCTCCTGCATTTTTTAAGCACATCTTCAATAAACTCTCTACCTAGACTTTCTGATAGGTTTGCTTATTCGACTCCCTCCATCCCTACCAACTTTTAGCTAAAAATATCGCGGGCAACTAGCTCAAGCATTATTTCTGATGTGCCACCATAAATCTTTTGTATGCGTGCATCGGCATATGCTCTAGCAATGGGGTATTCTTTCATGTAGCCATAACCACCAAATAATTGCAGACATTCATCAGCCATATGGCATTGTGCTTCACTTGCTGAGAATTTTGCCATTGATGCCGTTGCAGCATCCAGCTTACCTTCAGCAAATAGCTCTAAACACTCTTTCATGAGTGCTCTATTAAGCCTTAGTTGAGTTTGGAGTTTAGCCATCTTGAATCTGGTATTTTGAAATTCAGCAATCTGCTGACCGAAGGCTTTTCTTTCTGAAACATATTCTTTTGTGATGCCCATCATGAAATCCATTGCAGCAACTGCATTTAATGCCAATGCCAGCCTCTCTCGTGGCAATTCTGTCATCAATGTTACAAAGCCTTGGTCTACTTCTCCTAAGAGCGCAGAATGTGGAACCAGCACTTCATCAAAAAATAATTCTGAGGTATCGGATGAATGAAGGCCTAACTTTTCTAAGTTTCTGCCACGTGAAAACCCATCTACTGATGTGTTGACCAGAAAAAGCGATACACCAGATGAGCCTTTTACATCTGGATTGGTTTTTGCAGCAGTAATCACAAAGTTAGCATGCTGGCCATTGGTTATAAAGGTTTTAGCACCACTAATAACCCACCCATCTTTATTTTTTTTAGCTCGTGTTTGGATGCCTTGTAAATCACTGCCAGCTCCAGGTTCGGTCATAGCTATTGCTCCAACTAACTCCCCTGTAACCATTTTTGGTAAAAAATGTAATTTTTGATCTTCTGTCCCTTTGTTTAGGATGTAGTGTGCAACTATGTCAGAGTGCACACTTAACCCAACGGCTACCGAACCGAAGTTTGCATAGGTGATTCCACAAGGAATAGTTAAAGCCATTTCAGCATCGGCTTCGTGACCACCATACTTTTCTGGGATATCAATGCAAAGTAAACCTGCAGAGCCTAACTTATTCCATAAATCTCTTGGGAAAATACCATTTTCTTCCCACACTTCATAATGGGGGGCAATTTCATTTTCACAGAATTTTTCAATGGTTGTTTGGAGGAGAGTTAAGTCTTCACGATTTGGGTTTAGAGAATAATTCATAACATGGCCCTATATCTTTATTATATTTTATAATATAGCTTTAACAAAAGTTGGAAGTATGGGAGAAAGGGTAATAGTAGCTGGAGTCGGAATGATTCCATTCACAAAACCAGGAGCAAGCGATCCTTACCATTTAATGGGTGAGAAAGCAGCCCGTGCAGCACTTGAAGATGCTGGATTGGATTATCAAAAAGTTCAGCAAGCTTATGTTGGTTATGTCTATGGTGATTCTACTGCAGGCCAAGCAGCTTTGTATGGTGTAGGTTTAAGTGGTGTTCCTATCTTCAATGTTAATAATTACTGTTCCACAGGATCATCGGCTTTATTTCTTGCAAGACAAGCTGTACAGTCAGGTTCAGTTGACTGCGCGTTAGCTCTGGGTTTTGAGCAAATGACACCAGGCGCTTTGGGCATTATTTTTGAAGATAGACCCAATCCTTTGATGCGATTTTACGAAGAGATGGAGAGCCTGCAAGGGTTTGATGAATCTTCCCCTTGGGCTGCTCAATTTTTTGGTGGTGCTGGGCTTGAGCATATTAAGGAATATGGAACATCAGCAAATACTTTGGCAAAAATTAAGGTTAAGGCGAGCAAGCACGCTGCTAAAAACCCATTTGCTATTTTCAACAAAGAAGTAACCGAAGAAGAGGTTATGAATTCTCCAATGATTTTCAATCCTCTAACTAGACTGCAATGCTGCCCGCCTTCTTGTGGGGCTGCAGCTGCAATAATCTGCACTGAAGATTTCGCCAAAATAAATAACCTAAATACTGATATTGCTATTGCTGCACAAAGCATGACAACTGATTACAGCACGACATTTGAAGATCATGATATGAGAAAAGTGGTCGGTTATGATATGGCGAAAGAAGCTGCTCAAGAGGTTTATGAGGCAGCAAGCATTTCACCAAAAGATATTAAGGTGTGCGAGCTGCATGATTGCTTCACAACAAATGAACTTATCTCATACGAAGCTCTTGGGCTTGCCGAGGAAGGTGAAGCAGAAAAATTTGTCATTGATAAACAAAATACCTACGGTGGACAATGTGTAACCAACCCAAGTGGGGGATTGCTTTCAAAGGGACACCCTCTTGGTGCTACCGGTTTGGCACAGTGTTATGAGTTGGTTAATCAGCTAAGAGGCAATGCAGGTGAGCGTCAAGTTCCCAATGTTAAGTTAGGCTTGCAACACAACCTAGGCCTTGGGGGAGCATGTGTTGTGACTCTTTACCAATCGATAAATTAAGATGTTTAATCCTGAATTCATAGGACATTCTTTTCCAACAAAAACAGTTAATGTCGAGGAAGGCAAACTAAAATTCTTTTCTCAAACTATCGGAGAAACTGATCCTATTTACCTTGATAAAGATACTGCAAAAGATCAAGGGTATAGATCTATCCTGGCACCTCCTACATACTCATTTAGCTTAACCTTAGAAGGAGAATCACTTAGAGATAAGTATGAGCCGATTGGTCTAGAACTAGGAAAGTTGTTGCATGGAGCGCAAAGCTTTGAATTCTTTGGTGAGATATGTGCAGGTGACACGGTCATTATTGACTCGAAGATAGTGGATATTTTTCAGAAGAAAAGCGGAGCTTTAGATTTTTGTATCGAGGAAATGGTGGTCAAAAATGTTGAAGGAGAAACTTTGGCGGTTCTAACACAGACTTTCATAATGAGGCATTAAATGAGCATTTCAGAAATTGCAAAATTACGCGTTGGAGATATGTTAGAACCAATGACTCATAATCCTATTTCACGCACAACCCTAGCTCTTTTTGCTGGGGCGTCTGGTGACCATAATCCCATTCATATTGATGTAGACTTTGCCAAATCTGTAGGCATGGATGATGTTTTTGCTCACGGCATGTTGGGCATGGCTTATCTAGGTCGGTTTTTGACATCAATTGCAGATCAAAGGAATATTCGATCTTACTCTGTAAGATTTAGTTCGATAACACAGGTAGGCGCTAAGTTAAAATGCATTGGTAAGGTAATAGAAATTACAGACACTAGTGCTGAAAGACTAATGACAATAGAATTATCAGTTACCGATCAAAACAATGATGTAAAATTGATAGGTGATGCAGTAATTGCATTTCAATAACATAGTTATGAGCAAAGAAGTAAAAGAGTTTTTTTCTACATACAGTGATTTCGTAAAGAAAGTTACTAGC
>LXNH01000489.1_pt1 | contig 10542 bp, 8 predicted proteins | sample 809111 | NCBI WGS metagenome assembly LXNH01 (sample SAMN04870528, study PRJNA318959) | seawater metagenome | biome: 00002010; material: water; isolation source: marine seawater | place: Greece: Milos, Mediterranean Sea | collected 2013-05-29 | depth 5-7 m
GGCCGAAACCATCCGTGGTTTCAAGATGATCGTGAACGGCGAGTGCGATGCGCTGCCGGAACAGGCCTTCTACATGGTCGGCTCGATCGACGAGGCCTTCGAGAAGGCCAAGAAACTGCAATAAGGAACCGATATGGCTACCCTGCATGTGGATGTCGTCAGCGCAGAGGAAGCGATCTTCTCCGGTGAGGCGAAGTTCGTGGTGCTGCCTGGCGAAGCGGGTGAGCTGGGCATTCTGCCCGGTCACACCCCGCTGATCTCGCGCATACGCCCCGGGACGGTCAAGATCGTCCGTGCCGACCAAGGCGAGGAAAACATCTTCGTCGCCGGGGGCATTCTGGAAGTGCAGCCGGGCAGCGTGACGGTCCTGGCCGACACCGCCATCCGCGCCGCCGACCTGGACGAAGCCCGTGCCCTGGAAGCGCGCAAGCGCGCCGAAGAGGCCCTGGCCAACGCCAAGGACAAGGCCGACATCGCGGTTGTCGAGGCCGAGCTGGCGATGCTGGCGGCGCAAGCCATTGCCGCGCGCAAGCTGCGTCAAGGCGGCCGCTCGCACTGAGCGCACGACCCGCCGGGGTTCGCCCCGGATCGAAAAAAGCGGCCAATGGCCGCTTTTTTCATTGGAACCGCCGGCGCTCGCGGTCGCGCGGGGCAATCGGCGCCGGCTTGCGGGCGGCCACCCTCGGTCACCCGCGACCGGCTTGCGTTCTCTACGAATAGCGACACGCCGGGCGCGCCGTTAGTCTCCAGGTATTGCAATTCGAGCCTGGAGGAACGGCATGCGAGAAACCATGGATTGCGGGGTATTGCTGGCCCCCGGCCACGAAACCGCCATGGGCGCCTGGGTCGCGCGCGATCAACCCCGGCTGGCGCGCGTGCGCCTGCATCTGGTGCCGCTGCGTGCGCCCGGCAGCGTGCCTGGCGGACTCGACACCCACGCCCTGGCCGAGCTCGCGGTCAGCCTGCGCCGCTACGATCATTGCATCCTGCCGGTGGCGCTGGCATCGCTGGCCTGGACCCGCATGTCCTTGCAGCAGGCCAGCCGCGCCTTGGTCACGCCGCTGCTGCTGCTGGTGCACGACATGACCGCGCCAGCCATCGAAGACCTGCTGCGGCTGGGCGCCGCCGATTTCATCACGGCGCCGTGCTGCCTTGAAAGCCTGCGCGTACGGCTGGCGCGGCTGGCACGCCGGGCGCCGCTGCTGGCGCCGACGCTGGAAGAACCGGCGGCGGTCTACGCCGGGCCGGCGCAGCGGCCCGCCGGCCGGCTGCATGCGCGGCCGCGGGTCGCGCGGCAGGTGTTGCAGCAGGGGCTGGCAGGGCTGCGCTACCAGCCCGATCGCACCACACAGGAACCCTTCCGGCAGGCCAAGTCGCGCGTGGTCGACGGCTTCGAGTCAGACTACATCCGCCTGGCCCTGTCGCGCCACCAGGGCAATGTGGCGCGGGCGGCCCGCGCCTCCAGCAAGCACCGCCGTGCATTCTGGGCGCTGATGCGCAAGCACGGCATCGATGCCGCGCCTTATCGCCGCATGGCCGAGCAGGCGCCACAACCCGATTGAGGCAATCCGCGCGGTTTTGCGCCACGGCAAGCGGGTCTGCCGGCGGCGCCGCGCCCTGTCAGCTTGGGGCAGTAGAATCATGGCTTCCGATCATCGAGGATAGTCGTGTCCGCTTCCGTTTTGAAGAACGATGTGTTCTTGCGCGCGCTGCTGCGCGAGCCCGTGCCCTACACCCCCATCTGGCTGATGCGCCAGGCGGGCCGCTACCTGCCCGAGTACCGCCAGACGCGGGCCCGGGCCGGTTCCTTCATGGGGCTGGCACAGAACCCGGACTACGCCTCGGAGGTCACCCTGCAGCCGCTCGAGCGCTACGACCTGGACGCGGCCATCCTGTTCTCCGACATTCTTACCGTGCCGCACGCCATGGGCCTGGGCCTGGACTTCGCCGAAGGCGAGGGGCCGCGCTTCGCCCGCCCGGTGCGCACCGAGGAAGACGTGGCGCGCCTGGCCGTGCCCGACATGGATAAGCTGCGCTACGTGTTCGACGCCGTCGGCACCATCCGCCGCGACCTGGACGGCAAGGTCCCGCTGATCGGCTTTGCCGGCAGTCCCTGGACCATCGCCTGCTACATGGTCGAGGGGCGGGGTAGCGACGACTACCGCCTGATCAAGACCATGCTGTATTCGCGCCCGGACCTGCTGCACCGCATCCTGGAAATCAACGCCGAGGCCACGCTGCAATACCTGAACGCGCAGATCGCCGCGGGCGCGCAGGCCGTCATGCTGTTCGACAGTTGGGGCGGCGTGCTGGCCGACGGCTTGTTCCAGCAATTTTCACTGGCCTACACCCGCAAGGTGGTGGCCGGCCTGACGCGCGAACACGAAGGGCGCCGCGTGCCGGTCATCGTCTTCACCAAGGGCGGTGGGCAGTGGCTCGAAGACATCGCCGCCTGCGGCTGCGATGCCGTGGGCCTGGACTGGACGGTCGACCTGGCCGCGGCGCGGCGCCGCACCGGCGACTCGGTCGCGTTCCAGGGCAACCTCGATCCGATGGCCCTGTTCGGCGGCGCCGACGCCATCCGCGCCGAGGCGCGCCGCGTGCTGGATGCGTTCGGGCCGGTGGGCAAGGGGGGCCATGTGTTCAATCTGGGCCACGGCATTTCGCGTTTCACCCCACCCGAAGCGGTAGCCGAATTGGTCGACGAAGTCCACCATCACAGCCGCTCGCTCAGGGGGTAAGTGAGTGAACGCTTCGGTCCGCAGGGCCGGGCGTCGAGGGCTGCCGGACACAGTTGTGCACAGCAAGATTACGCTCGGGGAAAACCCTTTAGAAGCTGGCTTACAATCTTGGAAATTTGTATAAGCCACTGTTTTTATTGGAATAAAATGGGTTTTCAACAAAGTTGCAAGAGTTGATGCAATCTTGCCTTATTCCAATTTTTGACGTTGCTCTTGCCTTTTCCCCAAAGTTATCCACAGGCTGGGTCTGGAGTTCCTGACCCGCTTGCGGCGACAATCCCTGCTGGCCCGGTTTTCGGCCGGCCCATCATCCTGACGCCGTTTTTCCCGGTCCCGGCCGGTTCGCCCTGTCCATGCCGCGCTCCCTGATCCATGTCTGAAGTCTTCGCACTGGTCGAATCCACGCCGGCCGCGGCCGTCTGCTGGGTGCGGGTCGCGCTGGACGTGCCGCTGCCCGGCCCGTTCGACTACCGCCACCATGAGCCGATCGCCGCCGGCCTGCGGGTGATCGTGCCGTTCGGCCGCCGCAAGCTGGTCGGCGTGGTGGTCGACAACCCGGCCGAGCCTTCCTACGAGCCGAAGCAGATCAAACCGATCGAGGAGGTATTGCAGGATCTGCCGCCCTTCGATGAGGGCTGGCTGCGCCTGGCGCGCTTTGCCGCCGAGTATTACCAGCGGCCGCTGGGCGAAGTGATGCTGCCGACCCTGCCGCCGCCGCTGCGCAAACCGACCGCCTACCAGGGCAAGCGCTCGGCCGGCGGTCCGGTGGCGCGGCTGGACGGGCGCAAGCGCAAGGTCGTCCGCCAGCCGGCCGCGGCCGACCAGCCGCCCGAATTGAATGACGCCCAGCGCGAGGCGGTCGATACCATCGCCGGACTTTCCGGGTTCAAGGCGGTGCTGTTGTACGGCGTGACCGGCAGCGGCAAGACCGAGGTCTACCTGCGCGCCGCCGAGAAAGTGCTGGCGGCCGGCCGCCAGGTGCTCTTGATGGTGCCGGAAATCAACCTGACGCCGCAGCTGGAAGGCGCCCTGCGCGCCCGGCTCGAAGGCTTGCTCGGATCGGATGGGCTGGCGGTGATGCACAGCGGCCTGTCCGATGGCGAGCGATTGCAGGCATGGGCGCGCGCGCAGCGCGGCCAGGCGCGCATGCTGCTGGGCACGCGCATGGCGATCTTCGCGCCCATGAGCGAGCTGGGGCTGATCGTGGTCGATGAAGAACACGATGCCTCCTACAAGCAGCAGGATGGCCTGCGCTATTCCGCGCGGGATCTGGCGGTATGGCGCGCGCATGACCTGGGCATTCCGGTGGTGCTCGGCTCGGCCACGCCGTCGCTGGAAACCTGGCAGCACGCCGAGCGCGGCCGCTACTTGCGCCTGTCCCTGCCGGCGCGCGCCCGCGCCAGTTCGCTGCCGGCCATGAAGCTGGTCGATACCCGCCGCCTGCCGATGAAGCACGGCATGTCGCCACAACTGCTGGAGGCTGTCGGCGAGCGGCTGGCGCGCAAGGAGCAGTCGCTGATTTTCCTGAATCGGCGCGGCTTCGCCCCGGTGCTGCATTGCCAGTCCTGCGGCTGGGTCAGCAATTGTCCGCGCTGTACCGCTTTCACCGTATTGCATCGCACCGCCGGCCATGGCCACCGCCTGCATTGCCACCATTGCGGCTACCAGGCGCCGGTGCCGCATGCCTGCCCCGAATGCGGCGACCAGGACCTGGCGCCGATGGGGCGCGGCACGCAGCGCGTCGAGGAACACCTGGCCGAACTGTTTCCCGAGGCGCGCATCCTGCGCATCGATGCCGACAGCACCCGCAAGAAGGGCAGCGCCGAGGCCCTGTTCGCGTCGGTGCATGCGGGCGAGGTCGACATCCTGGTGGGCACGCAGATGGTGGCCAAGGGTCACGACTTCGCGCGGCTCGGCCTGGTGGGCGTGCTCAATCCGGATTCGGCGTTGTTTGCGCACGATTTCCGCGCGCCGGAGCGGCTGTTCGCGCAGTTGATGCAGGTGGCTGGCCGCGCCGGCCGCCATCATGGCAACGGCCAGGTCATCATCCAGACCGGCTATCCCGAGCAGCCGGTGTATCAGGCCTTGCTGCGGCACGATTACGCGGGTTTCGCGCGCCATGCGCTGCAGGAGCGCGAAAGCACCGGCCTGCCGCCGTTTGCGTATCAGGCGTTGCTGACGGCCGAGGCGCGCGAGCTGGCGGTGGCGCAGGCGTTCCTGCAACAGGCGCGCGCCTTGCCCGAAGGCGAATGGGCCGCCGATTTCCCGGGGCTGGACGCGGTCATGCTGTACGACCCGGTGCCGCTGCGCGTGGTGCGGGTGGCCAACATCGAGCGCGCCCAACTGCTGGTGGAAAGCAGTAGCCGTCCCGCCTTGCAGACGTTCCTGGCGTCATGGTCGCACCACCTGCCGTACCTGGCCAACGAGGCCCGGGTGCGCTGGCAGTTGGAGGTCGATCCGCTGGAAATCTGACCGGCGCGCCCGCCGCGTGCCCGTTTACTCTATGTCGTTCCCGTTTTCCCGAATCCCATGTCCGCACACGAACCCATCGGCCACGGCCTGAATCCCGCGCAGAAAGAGGCGGTGCTGTACCTGGATGGCCCCTGCCTGGTGCTGGCCGGCGCCGGCAGCGGCAAGACGCGCGTCATCACGCAGAAGATCGCCTATCTGTTGCGCGAATGCGGCTACATGGGCCGCAACGTGGTGGCGCTGACGTTCACCAACAAGGCCGCGCGCGAGATGGACGAGCGCGTCAGGACGCTGGTGGACCGCAAGCTGGGCAAGGGTCTGACCATCAGTACCTTCCATTCGCTGGGCGTGAAGCTGTTGCGCGAAGAAGCGCGCAACGCTGGCCTGAAGCCGACCTTCTCGATCCTCGACGCCGATGACGCCATGGCGATCATCCAGGAACTGCTGGCCACCACCGACAAGGGCCGCCTGCGCCACGTGCAAGGCATCATCTCGTTGTGGAAGAACGCGCTGATGGAACCCGACGACGCCGCGCGCGAGGCCATCACGCCGGGCGACGTCGAAGCCGCCAACGTCTATCGCAGCTATGCCGCCACGCTGGCCGCCTATCAGGCGGTGGATTTCGACGACCTGATCCGCATCCCGGCCATCCTGCTGGCCAACAATGAAGAGGTGCGCACGCGCTGGCAGAACCGCGTGCGCTACCTGCTGGTCGACGAGTACCAGGACACCAACGTCTGTCAGTACCGCCTGGTGCAGTTGCTGACCGGCTCGCGCGCCATGTTCACCGCCGTGGGCGACGACGACCAGGCCATCTACGCCTGGCGTGGCGCGACCATCGAGAACCTGGCCAAGCTCACCACCGACTATCCCAATCTCAAGCTCATCAAGCTGGAGCAGAACTACCGCTCGGTGCAGCGCATCCTGGCGGCGGCCAACCAGGTGATCGAGAAGAACCCCAAGCTGTTCGAAAAGAAGCTGTGGTCGGACCTGGGCGTGGGCGAGCCGATCGTGGTGTGCGCCATGGATGGCGAGGAACACGAGGCCGAATCCATCGCCATGAAGATCTCGGCGTCGCGTTTCGAGCGCCAGGCACAGTGGAAGGATTTCGCCATCCTGTATCGCGGCAATCACCAGTCGCGCATCCTGGAGCAGGCGCTGCGCAACCTGAAGATCCCCTACACGATCGCGGGCGGCCAGAGCTTTTTCGACAAGGCCGAGGTGCGCGATATCCTGGCCTATCTGCGGCTGCTGGCCAACGACGAGGACGATCCGGCCTTCATCCGCGCCGCCACCACACCCAAGCGCGGCATCGGCCAGGCCACCTTGCAGACGCTGGGACAGTACGCGGCCAGCCGCGAGCTGTCGCTGCTGGCCGCGGTCGCCGAGACCGGGCTGGAAAGCCTGCTGGCGCCGCGCCAGCTCGAACCGCTGCGCACGTTCACCGAATTCATCCGCCGCATGCAGTGGCGCGCCGGCCGTGGTGCCACCGCCGGCACCGACGGCGCGCCGGCCGAGCCCGCCGGCGTCATCCTGGACGACCTGGTGCAGGCCATCCAGTACGAACGCCACCTGTTCGAGCTGTTCGACGAACGCCCGGCCCAGACTCGCTGGCAGAATGTGCTGGAACTGACCGGCTGGCTCAAGCGCAAGGCCGAGGAGGACAACATGTCCCTGTTCGAGCTGGTGCAGCACGTGGCGCTGGTGACCATGCTCGAACGCGGCGAGGAAGAAGAGCCGGACGCGGTCAAGATGTCGACGCTGCACGCGTCCAAGGGCCTGGAGTATCCGCACGTCTACCTGGCCGGTGTCGAGGAAGGCCTGCTGCCGCACCTGGGCAAGGACGACGAGGTTGGCGACCCGGCGCGCGCCGCCGAGAACCTGGCCACCCGCATCCAGGAAGAACGGCGGCTGATGTACGTGGGCATCACCCGAGCCCAGCGCAGCCTGCATTTGAGCTGGTGCAAGCGCCGCCGCCGGGCGCGCGAGGACCTGGTGCGCGAGCCTTCGCGCTTCATCGAGGAAATGGGCCTGGACGCCCCGGGCATCCAGGAAGACGAGACCACCGCCGCCATGAATCCCAAGGAGCGCATGGCCATGCTCAAGGCATTGCTGAAGAAGTGATGCCGCAATAAATTACAAGACCGGGAGGCGCGCGCGGGGCTATACCTGCCGCTTTGCACCATGGCGCTGACGATGAAGGACGATGTGCGTTATCGACCGGTGCCCGGTACGCCGGGCCTGGTGCTGGGCGTGGCGCGCCTGGTCGATTTCCGGTTCGAGCGGCATTACCACGTCGACTACCACATCGGCCTGGTGACCCAGGGCGTGCAGCGCCAGACCTTCCGCGGCCGCAGCACGCTGCTGGGCCCAGGGGGCATCGCCCTGATGCCGCCGGGCGAGGTGCATGACGGCGCCGGCGTGGCCGACTATGGCCATTCCCATACCCTGAACACGTTTCGCATCGCGCCAGAGCTGATGCGCGGCTTCATCGCCGAGGTTTCGGACGGCGCGCCCGACGAATGCTTCCTGGGCACCCTGATCGAAGACGCCGGCCTGGCCGCCCGCTTCGTGGCCCTGCACGCGTCATGGATGGCGGACGCCGCCGCCGGGCCGCTGGCGCACGAGGCCGCGTCGCTGGCCTTGATGGGCGCGCTGTTCGCGCGTACCGGCGTGGTGAAGCCGCAGCAGGTGCGCGGAGGCCTGTCGGCGTCCCATCTGCGGGGGGTGCTGGATTATTGCCAGGCGCACCTGGGCGAGAAGATCGGGCTGGAGGATCTGGCGCGCCTGTGCGGGCTGAGCCGCTATCAGTTCCTGCGCCGCTTCGCGCTGTCGGTGGGCCTGACGCCCCACGCCTGGCTGACGCGGCTGCGGCTGGAGCGGGCCTGCGCCACGCTGGCGCGGGCGCCGGCCTCGATCGCGCAGGTCGCGGCCGAGGTCGGCTTCTACGATCAGAGCCATTTCAACCGCGCTTTTCGCTCGGCCTACGGCGTGGCGCCGTCGGCCTACCGGCGCGCGGCCTGAGTGCGGACGGGCCGCCGCGCCAGTCCACCGCGACGAGCCTATCGCAACTGCGCCCGCAATGCCGCCAGGAAATGGTCGACATCGGCTTCACGCGTGGTGAACGAGGTGACCAGCCGCGCCACCCCCGGGCCCCAGCGGTCATGATAGAAGCGAAAGCCCTGCGCCAGCAGGCCGTCGATCGCGGCGGTGGGCAGCCGGCAGAACAGGATGTTGGCCTCGGCCGGTCCCTGCAGTTCGATGCCGGGCAGCCCCGCCATGCCGGCCGCCAGCCGCGCCGCCATGGCGTTGGCCTGGCGCGCGTTGCGCAGCCACAAGTCGTCGGCCAGATAGGCGTCCATTTGCGCCGACAGCAGCCGCATCTTCGAGAACAGGTGGCCGCCGCGCTTGCGCCGGTAGGCCAGCTCGGCGGCGCGTCCGGGTTCGAACAGCACGATGGCCTCGGCGCCCAGCACGCCGTTTTTGGTGGCGCCGAACGACAGCGCCGCGACCCCGGCTTTCCAGGTCATTTCCGCGGGCGTGCAGCCCAGGCTGACCAAGGCATTGGCGAAGCGCGCGCCATCCATGTGCAGGGGCAGTCCGGCATCGCGGCAGACGGCGCCGATGGCCTGGATCTCGTCCAGCGTGTACACGCTGCCGGTTTCCGTGGCCTGGGTGATGCTGACGCAGGCAGGCGGCATCGAGTGCACGTCGCCGGCCTTGCGGCGCGCTTCCTGGGCGAGCAGGGCAGGGTCGAGCTTGGATGCGGCGCCGTCGAGCAGCGCCAGGCGCGCGCCGCCGCTGTAGAACTGCGGCGCGCCGCATTCGTCGTTGGCGATGTGGCTGTGCGCGTGGCACAGCACGCTGCCCCATGGCGGTGTCAGCGCCGCCAGCGCCAGCGAGTTGGCGGCCGTGCCGGTGGGCACCAGCAGCACGTCGACGTCGCGCTCGAAGATCTCGGCCAGGCGGCGCTCGACACGCAGCGTGATGTCGTCGGCGCCGTAGGCGGGAGCCTGTCCCTCATTGGCCTGTTGCAGCGCGGCCAGGATCTGCGGGCTGGCGCCGGCGGTGTTGTCGCTGGCAAAGCCCAGCTGTGGCGTGAAAGCGGTGGGGGGATGCAAAATGGAAGGCTCCGGAGAAGCTGTCAGTCCCGCACTATGTCGCGCGCCGCCGCGCCGGGCTTGTAGAAAATTGCGCCCGGCTCCTACACTGGGGCACACCCGCCGCCTCGCGCCGGGGTTGTTTCCAAGGAGCGCATCATGTGCCGCTGGCTGGCTTATACCGGGAGTCCCCTGCAAATGGAGAGCGTGCTGTTCAAGGCCAGGCACTCGCTGATCGACCAGAGCCTGCATTCGCGCATGGGCGCCACCACCACCAACGGCGACGGCTTCGGCCTGGGCTGGTACGGCAAGCCCGTGGAGCCGCCGTTCCGCTACCGCAGCGTGCATCCGGCCTGGAACGACCGCAATCTGCGCGAGGCCGCGCGCGCCATCCATTCGCCGCTGTTCGTGGCCCACATCCGCGCCGCCACCGACACGCCGGCCCAGGAAACCAATTGCCATCCGTTCCGCCACGGCAACTGGCTGTTCGTGCACAACGGCGTCATCCGCGACTATCCCTTGCTGCGGCGCGACCTGATGCTGATGATCGCGCCGGCGTACTTCGGCTCGCTGGAAGGGTCGACCGATTCCGAGGTGATGTTCCTGCTGGCGCTGAGCTTCGGCCTGGAGACAGACCCGCTGCCGGCGCTGGCGCGCATGGTCGGCGCGGTCGAGGAAACCGGCCGGCGCCATGGCGTGGCCCGGCCGATCAACATGACGGTCTGCGCGCTGGACGGCGAGCGCCTGATCGCGGTGCGCTATTCCAGCGAGCGCGATTCGCGCACGCTGTTCCATAACACCTGCGTGCGCCACTTGCGCGAACTCTATCCCGACGACCCGAAGGTCGCGGCCCTGGATGACGATGCCTTCCTGCTGCTGTCCGAACCGTTGAGCGAAATGCCCGGCGTCTGGGAAGAGGTGCCCGAGTCCACCGCCATCATCGCGGGCCATGGCCGGGTCGAGCATTATCCGTTCGTGCCGCAGCCGCCGGGCGCTTGAAGCCGGCCGCATTGCGCGGCTGGGCCACCTCTGGCGGGACATGTCCGCGCGGACCCGACGCGCCGCCATCGGGCGGCATGCGGCCGACACCGGTGGCTGGCCCGCTCAGTGCCCCGTATGCAACGCCGGGTTCAGCGTGCCCCAGGCGGCCGTGCGCACCAGCGTTTCGACCGCGCCCGTCTGCGAGTTGCGGCGAAACAGCAGCCCGTGCTGGCCCGCCAGTTCCACGGCCT
>LXNH01000491.1_pt1 | contig 10538 bp, 5 predicted proteins | sample 809111 | NCBI WGS metagenome assembly LXNH01 (sample SAMN04870528, study PRJNA318959) | seawater metagenome | biome: 00002010; material: water; isolation source: marine seawater | place: Greece: Milos, Mediterranean Sea | collected 2013-05-29 | depth 5-7 m
ATGAATGATCTTTCGCAGTCTTCATCGTTGGAAACCACTGCAGACGTCCAGTGGGCGGCGTTTAAGCCACTCGCGACAGCTGAGGACTACATCGCCAGCCTAACCGGGCGCAATCTCGAGGTTTATCTTTTGGGTGAGCGTATCGATGAGCCCGTCGATCATCCGATTGTCCGGCCATCGATTAACGCGATGGCGGAGTCTTACAAGCTGGCTCTCGCTAAGCCCGAACTCGCCACCGCTTGGTCCTCTATTAGCGAGCAGTCGGTGAATCGGTTTTTACACATTCCCGAATCGCCGCAAGATCTAGTCACCAAAAACAAGATGCAGCGCCGAATGGGTCAGCTGACCGGCACCTGTTTTCAGCGCTGTGCTGGGCTCGATACCTTGAGTGTGCTGCACTCGATTACCTATGACATCGATCAGGCGCATGGTACCGAGTACCATCAGCGCTATCTCAAGTTTCTGAAACGTGCGCAGATTAATAATCTGATTGTCGGTGCCGGCATGACCGACCCCAAGGGTGATCGCAGCAAGCGTCCGAGTGACCAATCCGATCCCGATCTGTTCATGCATGTTACCCGACGAACCGATGCTGGCCTTTACGTAAAAGGCGCCAAAGCGCACATGACGGGTGGGCTCAATTCGCATTGGATTTGCATCATGCCCACCATGAATATGATGGAGGCGGATCGCGACTACGCCGTCATCGGCATGGTGCCTGCTACGGCACCCGGGCTTACCTACATATACGGTCGTCAGTCCTGCGATACTCGAGCACTCGAGCCCGGCGATATCGACAAGGGCAATGCGACCTATGGTGGACAGGAGACCCTCGTTGTATTCGATGAGGTATTCATCCCTTGGGAGCACGTACTCATGGATGGTGAGTACGAGTTTGCGCAAGAGCTAGTCACCCGGTTCACCGCCTATCACCGCGCGAGTTATGTCTGTAAGACTGGCTTGGGCGATGTCATGATCGGTGCCGCCTCGTCGATCGCCGAATACAACGGCGCCGAAAAGGCGAGCCACGTCAAAGACAAGCTAGTCGAGATGACTCACTTGAACGAGACGATTTATTCGTCGGGTATTGCGTCTTCACATGAGGCGACGCAGTTGGCGAGTGGCGCCTTTATCAACGACCCCGTGCTCGCCAATATCTGCAAACACAATGTCACCCGCTTCCCCTACGAGATCTCGCGGCTGACGCAGGATCTGGCCGGCGGCTTGATGGTGACACTGCCTTCGCAGGCGGACTTCGAGCACGAGACTATCGGACCAAAGCTCGAGAAATACCTTCGGGGTAAAACCTCGGTCTCAACCGAAGATCGAACCCGGATGTTGCGGTTGATCGAGAACATGACGCTTGGTCGCAACGCCGTAGGCTACCTCACCGAGTCGATGCACGGCGCCGGTTCACCGCAGGCTCAGAGGATCCAGCTGCAGCGCGAGACCGACTTCGAAACTAAGCGGGCCCTAGCGCGGCGTCTAGCCGGTATCATTGCCACCGATCGCGACTGAAAGCCACAGCAAAGTATCAACCACTGAATTAGCTGTCATCGGCTGGGATTGATGGTTTCTGAGTAATGTGAACTGTGTGTTGACTACTCGCTGGCCCGCCCATTGATGACAAAAATAACCAAGGCTAAGTCCGCGGTTTTTTTTGTCTTGAACAGCGGCGTCTTCCTGGAAAAGACAAACGGCCCCTTGGGGCCGTTCTATAGTTCGATCAAGTACGTTTGGGCATTACACGATGTCGAGTAATGCCGACGCTCTAGACGACGGTAAAGCCCGCTCGGCTAATAGGCAGCTCTCTGATTCGCTCACCACAGGCATTGAAGATAGCGTTACAAACTGCGGGTGCCAGCGGCGGTAGGCCTGGCTCTCCTGCACCCGTTGGGCGGTAACCCGAATCCAGGACTTCCACATGCACTTTCGGACTCTGTGGCATGCGTAGCAGTGGATAGCTATCGAAGTTGCTTTGCTCAACCGCACCGTCGACGATCGTAATGCGCTGTGCAGCCATGGTGCTGACACCGTCAACCACCGAACCCTGCAACTGATTCTCGAGCCCCGACATATTGATGACCTGTCCGATATCAGCGGCCACCCAGACATCGTGGACACGAACGTTCTTGCCCTCGACACTGACTTCAGCGACCTCGGCGATGTGTCCTGCGAAACTGAAGAAGAAGGCAAGTCCTAGCCCACGACCTTCGGGTAACTCACGACCCCATCCTGCGGCCTTGGTTACGGCCTCGATGGTTGCCTTAGCGCGATCAACATTGAGGGTTCGATAGTTACCATCCTCAATCCAACCTTTGTTACCGAGGGCTGACAGCAGGAAGTCGCGATGATCGACGCCCGCCGAATTTGCCAGTTCGGCGATAAACGATTGCTCGGCAAACGCATAGACGTTTGAGATCGGCGCGCGCCATGCTCCGGTTGTGGTTTTCGAAGCGACAAAACTCTGCTCGATCAGGACATTCGGTAACACCTTGCCCGGGAAGTCGTAGGGGATATAGCCCGCACCGTAATTGGCGGATTCGCCGTCGGCTGAGCAGGAGGCGATGTGGTTTTTCCAGCCGGTGAGTTCGCCCGACTCGGAGACTGCAGCCTGCAGACGATAGTAGGTCGGCGCACGGAAGTAATCGAAGGCCATGTCGTCTTCGCGACTCCATTGCAACTTCACGGGCTTCCCAATTTGTCGGGAAATCGTAGCCGCCTCGTAGACATATTCATTGGTCAAGCGACGACCAAATCCACCACCCCCGCGAAGTTGATGGATGGTGACGGCTTCTTCACTAATGTTAAGAAGCTTAGCAACACGACCGCGGAGCGAGCCGGTAGTCTGGCTGCTTGTCCAGATCTCCACCTCGTTACCGCGCACATCCACCAGCACCCCTTGTGGCTCTAGCTGGGCATGCGACACAAAGTCGGTGTGATAGGTCGCATCGGCGGTGATCGCTGCGGTCTCGAATGCGCCATCGACATCACCTTGGCGATCGAGTTCTTTGCTGCTCTTGCCTGAGGCAAGTGTGGCTAGCGCTTCGCGCTCGATCTGATCGCTGTTATCGGTCGATGCCAGCGTGGTATCCCACTCAACCTCGAGTGACTTTCGCGCCTTGAAGGCAGACCAGGTGTCTTTGGTAATCAGCGCAATCCCGGGTTGTATCTCCCAGCGCTCACGCTTATCAGAGCGAAGTGGTCCCGGCGTGCCCTCGACCATAAAGACATCGATAACCCCCGGTAGCTTTTTGACCACATCAAGATTCGCGGTCTTGGGTGCGCCCCCGAGATTCGGGCACTTAATGTAATTGGCATAGACCATATCGGGATGCGATGCATCGATCCCGAATACCTGCTGCCCTGTCGCGATGGCTTCGGCTGAGGCATTTACCACTCGCTTGCCGAGTAGCCGGTATTCATTCGCCAGCTTCAGCGTGACTTCATCTTCTGCAGGTAGAGGCAATGATGCTGCGCGCGCAACAAGGTCAGCATACTTCGCAGATCGACCGCTCGGGGTGTGCTTGACCATCGAGGCTTCGGTCGATAATTCATTGCGCGGCACCTGCCACTCCTGAGCCGCTGCGCGCATCAGTAGTTCGCGAGCAGTCGCCCCTACCTTTCTCAGCTCATCCCAGCGCATCGGCACCGACAGCGAGCCACCAGCAAACTGCGAGCCATACTCTTTACCCACGGGCGAGGCCTTGCAAATAACATCATCCCAGTCGGCATCGAGTTCTTCGGCAACGATCATCGGTAGCGAGGTATTCACCCCCTGGCCGACCTCGGGGTTCGGCGAATAAATCGTGATCTTGCCGTCGGCACCGACCGTCACATAGGCATTGAGCGTTGTGAGATTTGCAGCGGAGGCACTGGGAAGAAGTGAAATCGACCCCGTAGTACTTAGGGCAACACCGAGAGAGAGCTTTAGGAAGTTACGGCGGCTATCACTCTGGAGGTTCTGGTTGATCGAGTTCATGCGTCGGCCTCCGAGCTGCTTGCGGCGTCGTAGAACATCGCCGATCCCGAGAATGAATTGCTGGCGGTACGAATTGCGGCCTTAATGCGACCGTAGGTGCCGCAGCGGCAGATATTGCCCCCCATCGCGATGTCGATATCGGCATCGGTTGGAGAGGGGTTTCTCGAGAGCAATGCCGCTGCTGACATGATCTGTCCGGCCTGGCAGTAACCACATTGCGCCACATCGTGATCGACCCAGGCCTGTTGCACGGGATGCAGTGCATCCTGACTCAAACCCTCGATCGTTGTGATAGCGCGTCCTGCGACGGCTTCTACGCTCAATTGGCAGGAGCGCACCGGATAACCGTCGAGCCACACGGTGCAAGCACCGCACTGACCCGCACCGCAACCAAACTTCACACCTGTCATACCCGCGTAATCGCGAAGCGCCCAAAGGAGTGGCATTTCCAGATCCAAGGCGTCAAAGGAATGGACTTTGCCATTTAGTTCCACATCGATCGACACAGCAGTACACCTCTTATTTTTCGAATAGCTCAATAGTTACACAAAATAGCGAGCGATACAGTCTCGCGGGCTACCGCGATCGCGTTACACCAATCGGAGCAAAAGAGAGTCCCAGTGGATGGCGAGACTGTCAGTGAGGCGGTTATTACGGTACCTGCCTACTCCAACCATTCTCAGCGTCAGGCAACCAAGAATACGGTTCGAGTCGCGGGCTTGGATATGAAGCGCACCATCAACGAGCCGACAGCTGTTGCGTTGGCCTACGGTATGGACAAGGCGTTTGGCGATCGCACAGTCCCAATGGATATATCGACCCGAGGGAACAATTGCCTAGTCGATGTGGCTCAAAAATCGGCTATGGTAGCCTCTGATTAAAACTTTTTTGGGTACCGCACGATGACCATTAAGACCTTCTGCTTGTCCACTACTCTTTTGATTCTCAGTGTGCTGTTGGCTATGCCCTCGCAGGCAGAGCCAAAGATAGACCCGGGTCTTTTCGACGGCGTGAAGTGGCGCGAGATAGGCCCCTGGCGTGGTGGCCGCGTGACGGCAGTGACCGGCATTTTGAGCGACGATCGGACCTATTACATGGGCGCGACCGGCGGGGGTGTCTGGAAAACCGCAAACGCGGGTATTTCCTGGAACAATATTTCGGATGGCTTTTTCAATGTCGGGACCATCGGTGCTATCGCGGTGGCTGAGTCTGACGAAAATGTTATCTACGTTGGCTCGGGCGAGGCGCCTATCCGGGGCGTTACCACCAGTCATGGTGACGGCATGTACAAGTCCACCGATGCCGGCAAGACCTGGACCCATATAGGGCTACCTAAGGCAGGACAGATTGCCCGAGTGATCGTCCATCCTGACAACGCCGATCTGGTTTACGTCGCTGTGCAGGGGCAGATCTGGGGTCCCAGCGAAGAGCGCGGTATCTACCGTAGCAGCGACGGTGGTGAGACCTGGGAGGCGGTGCTTCAAATCGATGACACGACCGGTGCCACCGACCTCTCGATGGATCCCAGCAACCCCCGCATCATCTACGCATCGATGTGGGAGCACGGCCGCACACCGTGGTTTATCAAGTCAGGCGGCACTGCAGGCGGCATCTACAAGACCACCGACGGTGGCGATACCTGGGAAAAGCTCGGGGGAGGCTTGCCTGAATTGATTGGTAAGACCGGTATCGATGTGTCGGCCAGTAGCCCGAATCGGATCTATGCGATTGTCGAGGCTGAGATCGATCAAGGCGGTCTCTGGCGCAGCGATGACTACGGTGAAACCTGGTCGCTGATCAACAACGAGCGGATTATCTGGTCGCGTGCGTGGTACTACATCCACATCAAGGCGGATCCACAAAATGCCGACACAATCTGGGTCCTCAATGCTCCGTTGATGAAGTCGATTGATGGAGGCAAGAACTTCGAGATGCGCTCGGCACCGCACGGCGATCATCACGACATGTGGTTCAACCCAGAGAACAGCGCCAACTTTATTAACGGTAACGATGGCGGGGCAACGGTTACGTTTGATGGCGGTAAGTCGTGGTCGAGCATCATGAATCAGCCGACCGCACAGTTTTACCGTGTTGCCACCGATAACCAGGTGCCATTCAGGCTGTATGCCGGGCAGCAGGACAATTCCACGGTGTCGATTGCCACACGCTCATCGAGAGGTGGCATCGGCGTCGATGACTACTATCCGGTCGGTGGCGGTGAGAGCGCGCATATTGCCTTTGATGAGGACAACCCGCGACTGATTTATGCGACGACCATCAACGGCACGCTCACCGAATATGATCACGAGACCAAGCGCACCCGCCCGATCAAACCCTACCCGCAGTATGTGTTTGGTGAGCAATCGAAAGACCTTAAATATCGCGCGAACTGGAACGCGCCGGTCATCGCCTCGCCACATGATCCCTCGATTATCTACTACGGCACGCAAAAGGTGCTGCGCAGCAGCGATAGAGGTGTGACCTGGGATGAGATCAGTCCAGACCTCACCAAGAACGACGTATCGAAGCAGGGCCTCAATGGTGGCCCGCTGACTCCCGAGAATGTCGGTGCTGAGTTTTACGGAACTATCTTTTATATCTCGCCGTCACCCCACGAACCCGATGTGATCTGGGTGGGCTCTGACGACGGACTCCTGCATGTCACTCAGGATGGTGGCGATAACTGGCGCGACATTACTCCGCGCGATCTCAAAGGCGCTCAGGTCAATGCTATCGAGGTGAGTCCGCATGATACGACAACGGTGTACATCGCGGTAGCGGGCTACAAGATGAACGATTTCCGACCCCACATCTACAAGGTGTCAGGCTATGGCAGGAAGTGGGAGAAGATCGATGACGGCCTGCCCGACAATACCTTTGTCCGCGTGGTGCGTGAGGACCCCAGCCAAGCCGGACTTCTGTACGCGGGAACCGAGGCCGGCATGTTTGTGTCTTTTAACGACGGTGATGACTGGCAGTCGCTCGAACTCAATTTACCGCCGGTGCCGATTACCGATCTGGCGATCCGACAGGGCAGTCTGGTCGCCGCGACACAGGGGCGCGGATTCTGGATCATCGATGACTTGTCGGTGATTCGTCAGCTCGATGAGAGCCTGTCAGATAAGCCGTTACACATCTACACCCCCAAGCCCACGGAGCTCGCACGCTGGAGTACCTGGGCGGGTGACAATGAAGGTAGTAACCCGAAGCCCGGTGTCAGCTTCTCCTATGTCATTGCAGATGAAGTCGAGGGACCTTTGTCGATCGAGATTCGCGATAGTGAAGGCGAGCTTGTCCGCCACTACTCGAGCGAAGAAAGCGATTTCGAGCGCTGCGTCACGGGTAATATGACGCCGCGGCTCGCTTACAGTTTTAGTTACCAACCGACCGACCAGGGATTTAACCAATGGACCTGGGATATGCGCGAGCAGGGGCTGACCTGTATCGACGATATCCGACTCTTCGCGGGCTTCGATGGTGCCACGATTGTACCTGGCGCATACAGCGTCAGGGTATCAATCGGTGACTTATCGGACAGCGCTGATTTCACGGTCGTTCCCGATCCCCGAGTCGACGCGACTGCCGCCGATTATGCCTTTGTCTCCGAGAAGCGCGATGAGGTCTCGACGATGCTGAATGCGCTCTTGTCATCGCTCGACGGTGCACGCAAAGCGCGAGCGCAGATTGCGGATCTAGTCTTGCAGTTCCCGGAAGACACTGAGCTGGCGGCACTGGCAACATCGGCAACATCGCGAATCGATGCGTGGGAGCTGAAGGTTACCCAGCCCGGCTACAAGACCTATGAGGACGAGGACAGTATGCCGCCGATGCTCGATGTGCATATTCGTCATGTCTTCGACGTTATCGATCGTGCAGGGGCGCCAGTGTCCAAGGGATCTTTACAGCGCCTCGAGGACCTGAAGCAAGACTGGCAGGCCGTGAAGGCGGAGCTTGAAGCCATCAACAACAGCGACCTCGCTGCAATCAATGCCTGGGCCACGGCCAATCAGGTTCGATATGTAGCCAGCCCTGGTTCCTAAGTCATCACTTGCGAAGGGGAGGTCATTGCTATTTCGATGCCCTGTTGGGCAGCCCTCTGGCCGCAAGAGAGAGGGCTGGATGGTGATTCTGGGTAGTCAACCTTGCAAATCTGGGTCGTTCAAGGATGGTTAAACGTCGCTAGCGACGCCTTACCTACCTTGGTTTGCGAAAAAACATATTGAAGCACCGCTCTTTTACGAGCGGTGCTTTTTTCTTGGACGTCTCTTCGCGACCTTCGAACTCGTCGATCCGCTTAATCGAGAATCTTTCGAGGGTTCCCCTGAAGCCGGCTCGGAAGACCGGGTTTGAAGGTCGAGGGCGTTGCCAATTTTTGCTTGTTGGCTAAGTTGCCTTTGCCCGCGTTGGTGTCAAAGGTGAGAGGTGCCTCGTCTTCGCGAACCCAGTGTCGCGTTGCCACAATGTAGCGCGTCTGGAACTCATCGATGTAATCGAAGAAGTTGTGGGTGTGACCCATGATGTAGCGATCGCCCTGCACAGCAAACAGGTCAAAGTAGCGCTTCAGATACAGCACACAGCCTGCGATCGCGTCGGTCGCGCAGGGTTCGTAGGTCGTGTTATCGCGATAGAAGTTAATCGTGACCCGATCACCGTCTACCAACCAGTAACCAGTGTTGATGATCGATTCGGCCTCGGTTACCAGACCATCACCATCGGAGTCCAGCGTCCAAACGCTTCGCGCTGAACCGTCCTCGTTGATCTCGATCCAAAACCGCGAGTTGATGTCGCTGAGCCAACTCCACTCAAGGGTGTAGAAGCCGGGGGTAATGTCAGCACTTGATGCTACGCGTTCACCGCCCTTGGCCACGTTCATACCCGTCAGTGATCCATCGGCGCCGGTTTCGATGACGGCCCAGAGCAGGTCGTCGAGTGGTTGATACTCGATCAGACGCAGATCATCGGTTAGCAGTAGGAGATGCCCATTGCCATCCACCTGCCAGATAAATGACCCGAGTTCGGGCCCGAAGCCAGTGTTTCCCGGCTGCAGCGTGATGAAATCGGCTGCCACGTCTTCCTGATAAAAGCGGCCATCCGGGTAATCCTCGGTCCAACGCGCGGGCAGAGGCAAAATCCATGACTCGGTGCTCGACGGTGCCTCGAATCGCTCGCCTGTCGGGCCAAAGTAGGCTTTGGCGCCGCGTCCGGCTCCAAAGTCTTGGTTATGATCGTAATCTTCCTCGGGCAAGAAATCCGCGTAATCGGGGAAACGCTTGCGGTAATGACGAGTGATGTTGACGAGATCAAACCCTTCTCTCTCTGACACAAACACAATATCAGCACTGATCTCCAAGACTTCATAGAAAACCTCGTCTTCAACACCATCATCATCGACGTCGATCATATCGATACCAGTATCGACAACTAGGTTGTCGTAGGTCAGCCTAATCTCATTCCCCTCGTAGACCCACGACATCGATTGAGCGCCACCCTGGCCATTAGTGAATTCGGTGCCAAAGCCGTTGGAGTAGAAGTCGTAAGCTAGCGAGCGATAGCCAGGCTCGAATAGGTAGAGTTGATACAGCTGAGCAGGTCGCTGTTGATTAACCGCATTGTCATCGGCGAGCACCTTGGATTTGGTTTGTGCTAGCAGCGAGTCGTCAAACTCGGATGCCTGCTTAACCACATTATTTAGGCTGCTCGACGATGAAACCAGATCGAGCGTGCTGCCCGATGGCATCATCTCGGGCATGCTGTCTCGGCTGTCGACCACAAGCTGGATAGCCGATGCCGCCATGAGCACTTCCTCGGAATTCACATTGCGAGCGAGTTGATTCCACTGGCTCTTGGACGTGGGTGCCGAAGCTTTATTCTCGATCATGGCCATGCCATAAGCGGCCGTTGTTAAAGGCGATAGATTGGTGGCGAACAGCTCGTCGGCCGATAGTGTCATGTCGGAGCCCGCCAGGGTTAACAGACTAGAGAACTCACCCAATGCAGAGCGGTATTCGATGAAGTCATTGCTCTCTGAACCCACCGAGGTCAGCACGACGAAGCTGTTGTCCTCGCTGTCATCAAATTCTAGGGTGAGTTCATAGCTACCGTTAGTACCGCTGGTTGTACTGACTAAGCTACCCCCAAACGAGGTGCTCACCGTGGCACCAGCGCCTAATTCAAACGAGACGCTACCGACAATGGTGAGTGTGTTGTTGGAGGGCGGGTCGGGAGCAATGACGGGAGAAGGCGCTGCGGTTGGTCCGGTGCCTCCACCACCACAGGCGGTCATAAAAGTTGCAATAAAAATAACAAGCCAGCTGCGCTTCATAACAAATACCTCGGCTATAACTGCGATCAACACAGCTCGGGACCATAGACTGGTTCGAGCGAAATAACAGCGATTGTCCAGTTTACGAGCAGTTAACTAACTCTGGTTCAGTTAAAAATTATCAGTATTGTATCGAGTTGTTTTCGCTCACCGCACCATTCGTTTAAGGTGGGAAGATCTGGAGATAACAGCAACAATAAATCAGCCTGACTAATATTGAATTAGGAGCCCCCA
>LXNH01000496.1_pt1 | contig 10500 bp, 10 predicted proteins | sample 809111 | NCBI WGS metagenome assembly LXNH01 (sample SAMN04870528, study PRJNA318959) | seawater metagenome | biome: 00002010; material: water; isolation source: marine seawater | place: Greece: Milos, Mediterranean Sea | collected 2013-05-29 | depth 5-7 m
TCCATCGGGGCTTTTATTTTTAATTTTTAAATAATCATCAAAAAAACCAATTATTGAAAAACCTATGGTTACTCCTAATACAACCCAAATATATCTATTTCCAAGATCAGCCCATAAAAGAGTCGAAATTATTAAAGAAGATAATATAAGTAATCCTCCCATTGTGGGCGTACCCGTTTTTTTGTAGTGGGATTGTGGTCCATCTTTTCTGACAAACTGCTCAAATTGCATTGATTTGAGAGAATTAATGATTAATGGGCCCATTAAGATTGAAAGCAAAAGCGCTGTTACTGTACCGCCAATTGTTCTTACAGTTAAGTATCTCAGAACATCAAAACCAGGATCAACAGATACTAAAACTGTACCCAAATACTCAAACATCTATAAATCGCTCCATTTTCATACCTCTTGAACCTTTTATTAAGATAACATTTTTTGACGTTATATTTTTCCTTAAATAGTTTTTTAACTTAGTCTCATCATTAAAAAAAATCCCATTTTTTCCAAAGCCATCAATTGAATGTCTTGTTAGATTGCCAAATGCAATCAATTTACTAATTCCCTTAGATTTTGCATATTCCCCAACTTCTTTATGAAGTTTATTTTTATACCTACCCAACTCCAACATGTCTCCTAATAATAAGACAGTTTTTTTGTTGTAATTACTTAACAAATCAATAGATTTTTTTGTTGAATCTGGATTTGCATTATAACTATCATCAATTAAGGTAGATCCTTTTATCCATTTGTATTTTACCTGCCTTAAATTGTCCAGTTTAGATAAGCTAATTGATTTTGAAAAATCCTGTGGATTTTGACCTAGACAATAATGCACTGCAAAAGCTGAAAGTATATTTTTAACATTATGCAATCCTTCCAGTGAAGATGATATTTTTACAGGTTTTTCGAGCAGTCTCGAGGTGATTAAAAAGCTTAGTCCATTTTGTTTTATCTTTACATTAATAGGATAAAAATCAGAATCATCCTTCATACCAAAAGAAATTGTTGTTATGTCTGATCTCATTTTTTTCCATTTATTAAGATGCTTCTTATTATCATTTGGTACAACTAAAAAGCCATTTTTCTTGATATTTTTAACTATTTCAGACTTTACTTTAAAAACACCATCAATATTCTTTAGGGACTCTAAATGTGAATTTCCAATATTTGTTATTAGTCCAACATTAGGTTGTAAGATTTTACTAAGATAATCAATGTCATTTAATTTAGAGGCACCAATTTCAAAAATTAAATTCTTTGATTTAGAAGAAGCATCCATCAAGCTCAGAGGCATACCGATTTCGTTATTAAAATTTTTTAAAGTTTTTGAGTTATTCTTTAGGGTTTTAGCAATTATATTTGTTGTTGTTGTTTTTCCATTGCTACCAGTAATCGCAATTACGTTACCACCATAATCTTTGATGATGTTATGTGATATTGTTTTGAGTGCTTTTATCGAATCATTCACCCATATAATTCTTTTATTTTTATTTTTTTTAAAACGTTTATTGTCAGCAATAATAATATTTGAACCTTTTGAGAGTGCCTCATCAACAAAATCATTTCCATCAAAATTTTCACCTTTTATAGCTATAAATAATGAATTTTTTTTTAATGATCTTGTATCAGTTGAAATTGATTTTATTAATGCATTAAATTTTATTTTCTTATTAAGAAATTTTGCTAAATCTGAAGTATTAGTTATAAATTTCATCAACTACCTCATGATCACTAAAATGATAAATTTTTCCATCAATTTCTTGAGTTTGTTCATGTCCCTTACCAAGAATTAACAAACAACTATTTTTATCCAAAAATTTATTTGCATTGATTATTGCCTCTTTTCTATCTTCTATGATTGTTATACTTCTCTGATTATTCCCTTTCATGGCATCTTTTATAATATTTTCAAATTTCTCACTCCTGGAATTGTCTGATGTTAAAAAAATTTTAGATGAATTTTCTAAAGCAATTTTTAACATCTTTGCTCGTTTAGATTTGTCTCTCTCGCCTCCAAAACCAAAAACTAAAATTAAATTATCGAAATATTTTTTGATTGAACATAATAGCACTTCAAATGAGTGAGAATTATGAGCATAGTCTATGATTATATTTTTAGAAATATTATTTATAACCTCAGTCCTGCCTTTTGGTAACTTGATGAAAGATAGATCATTAACATACTTATCAGAGAATTCATCAAATCCTATTGAAGAAATTGCAAATACAAGATTGGTGATATTAAACTCTGGGAAAAGAGCGCATTTAAATTTATATTTCTTATTTTTATGTATTTCTTGCCCGCTTGGTGGGTTATTGAGAAATATTTTAAATTCGCAATTTTTAAAATTAGCTTTTGTGATTTTATAATAAATATCAGAAAAATTATTTTTACTACTTATATATGTTAAGTTTGTTTCGTTTAAAAAATCATAGTCTTTCACAAAATTATTAGATTCATCAATAAGAAGTTTTATTGGCGAATTCATTTTAAAAATACTAAATTTTGAGTCTCTATAAGAAGAAATATCCATATGATAATCCAAATGATCTTCACCAATATTTAATATTGATGCAGAATTTAGCCATTGAATACCATCAAGCCTATTTTGATCAAGCGCATGAGATGATACTTCCAGACATATACTTATAGAGTCTAAACCGGAATTCAGTGAACCAAGTATTTCGTATAATTCAAATATATCTGGAGTTGTTTTATTTGAAAATTTTGTTTGAATTTTTTCATCATTATGTTTAATACCCAGAGTACCTACATATAAAGATTCATAATCCATATTACGAAGTAATTGATGACAAATGTAAGCAGTTGACGACTTGCCATTTGTGCCTGTAAATACGAAAAAATTATTACTATTAATATCAATTGAATAAAAGGAATCTAAAAATTTAATAATATTTTTTTTTAGATCTTTTGAGTAAATTATCTTTTCATTATTTTTTACAAACAAAGGATCGTCATGAATAACCAACGATGCTCCATTCTTAATGGCATCTTCAGCATACTTGCTGCCATGAACTTTAGTTCCTTGGAATCCAAAAAAAATTGAATCCTTTGTTGCCTTATTTGATGAATTAGTTACAGCTTTAATTTTAGTATTTTTAGGAATTTTTATACCTAATATTTCTTCATATTCACTCATCTTCAAAATATCCTAAGTGATTTAGAGAATTTTCTGCTATCTTTGCAAAAGCAGGTGCTGCCACACTGCCACCAGAGTATGAATTTAGACTAGGATCATCTATAGAAACAAATATTGTCAAAGAGTTTTCGTTTAAAGGCGTTATTCCTATGAATGAAGCTCTATACATATCTTCCGCATAACCTGATCCAGATCTTATTTGATGAACAGTTCCAGTCTTACCTCCTTGAGAAAATCCATTAACATTTGCAGCTTTTCCTGTACCGTCTTTTGTAACCATTTCTAAAGCTTTCAGAATATTTGATGCAGTTGATTCAGAAATAACTCTTCTCGACGAAACATCTTCGTTTTTGAGCAGCCTAAAATCTTTAAAAATACCATTATTAGCAAATACTGAATAAGCTGATGCTATCTGAAAAGGACTAATTGTTAAGCCGTAACCATACCCTAAACTTGCAAGTTCTTTGTCAACAATTTTATCCTTAATGGCCATGTAGCCAAATGCAGATGATGGAAAGTTAATTGAAATTGGTTTTGTAAAACCAAAATCATAATAATTTGATTTTAGATCATCATATCCGAGCTCTAAAGCAATTTTGGACGCTCCGATTTGACTAGAATATGTAATTATTTCTGCTGGCGTTAGCTTCTCATATTCCTTTGAATCAACAATAATCTTGTCATTGAGATACAGTCTTCTTGGAATATCTATATACTCATCGATATTCACAATTTTTTGTTCAAGAGCTTTTGACAAAACTATGGGTTTTAAGACTGATCCCAGCTCGTATGCATCCACCAAAGCCCTGTTTTTTTGTATCTTTCTTTGAGGGTGATTTGGGTTATATGATGGAAAGCTTGCCATTGCTAGTATCTCACCATCTATATTATTTAAAATTATAGCTGTTCCAGATTTTGCTTTATTGCTTTTTATGGCCTCAACTAAGAATTTGTATGCATAAAATTGTAAAGTACTATCAATAGTTAGATGTATGTCACTTCCTTGTATTGTTCTAGAAACTTCGATAGGTTTTGAAATGATTTCTTGTTTAGCATTCTTAAAGTATTTTTGCCTACCTTTTTTACCTGATAAAACCTTGTCATAACTTTTTTCAAGTCCCTCTTGTGCACCATCTTTACCATAGAATCCAATTAAAGGCGCAATTTGATCGCCTAGCGGATAATGCCTACTGTGACGAACCTCCACCTCTATATTTTTAAATCTTGAATTTCTGATTTCTATTAACGCTTCATTTGAAATGTTTTTCTTTAATAGCGTTTTCTTTTTGACAACTTCAATTCCAGGATCAATATCCAAATCAACTTTTTCTGACATATTAAGCAACTCAGATTTTGTAAATCCTTTTAAAGCATAAAGATCATAATTAATGACTGATACCGCTAATGGAAAATTGTTTCTGTCATATATAGTTCCCCTTACTGGCACAACATCTTTGTATTTTACATATCTCTTATTACCTTCATTCTGAAGGAAACTACTATCAAAAAATTGTATTGAGAGAATCTTATAAATTATTGTTATCAAGCAAATAAAAATAGCAGCAGCTATTAATATAAATCTCCAATTTAAAAAATTAAGTTTGTTATTCATATTTAATTTTTTTAGGTCTCTTTTTTGCCATTCCTAAATTTTCTTTAGCAATTTTTTCAATAATTGCTGGAGAGTTTTCTAAATGGTACTGTGTTGTTAATTTAAGATTGAGGTCTTTAAGCTTATCAAGCTCAACTTTTATATTCTCATTATTGTTATAAAGGGTGCTTATTTCCCAAGATAATTTTATTTTTTCAATACTTAAAATAAATATTAAAACTAATAAAAACACATAATGAAATATTATTTTTTTTTTAATCATATTTTTTGAAAGACCCTCATTATTGCACTTCTTGATCTTGGATTAATGTTTATTTCATCTTTAGAGGCCCTGACTTTTTTTGCAATGCATTTAAATTTCTTGTCTTTTTGATTATTTATAGGAATATCTTTGGGGAAAGATACAATGTGTGGTTTGAAAAAATTTTTGATAATATTATCTTCTAATGAGTGAAAAGCTATTGTTACTATTAAACCACCTAACTTTAAAAGTTTTTCAGCTGCTTTAAGAGATTCAGTGAATTCTTCAAGTTCATTATTTATAAAAATACGAAAAGCTTGAAAAGATTTAGTTGCTGGATGTATTTTTTTATTTTTTTCAGGATGTATATCTTTAATAATATTTGAAAGTTGAGTTGTTGTTGTAATCTTATTTTTAATCTTGCTTTTTATAATTGCATTACTAATTAATTTTGCATGTTTTTCATCACCAAATTTATAAAGAATATCTCTTATTTCTTCTTCTGAGGCATTTTCTAACCATGCGGAAAGTGGAATACCTATTTTATTATTAAAGCGCATATCAAGTGGGCCTTCTTTATTAAAACTAAACCCCCTTTCAGATTGATCAAGATGAGTTGAACATGTACCAAGATCATAGAGAATTCCGTTAATGCTTTCTTCTTTAAAATATTTTTCAATATTTTTAAATGAATCATTGATGATATTGAAATTATCATTATGAAATTTAATAGCATATTCACATGCATCAGGATCTTTATCGATTCCTGTTAATAGTCCATCTTTAGATAATTTCTTTAAAATTAACTTTGAATGTCCGCCCCTGCCAAAAGTACAGTCAATGTAATGACCGTTTACGTCATTTAGTAAAAAATCAACGGATTCTTCCAGCAAAACTGGAAAATGAAGCATTTTAATCTACTTGTTTTCTCATAAAAGTCGGCACATCAAGGAAATCAATTTCCTCTGCAGACGACGTGCCAACTTTTTGACTGGTTTTATCTTTATCCAAACCAACAGGATTTAATTTCATTGATGGTTCGTTATCAATCACTAAAGATGGTGCTCTTTGGTCCACTCCTGTTGCAACAATTGTTACTTTAATTTCATCTTTATAACTTTTGTCAAAAACAAGACCATAAATAATATTTGCATCTTCACTGACAATCTCATCAATAATATCTGCTACCTCAGCCTGATCCCTAAGTGTAGGTTCTTTACCTGTGATATTCACCAAAACACCTCTGGCATTTTTAAGATTAATATCATCTAACAATTCACTTTTTACAGCCATTGTCGCTGCAGCCTCAGCTCTATTCTTGCCACTTGCTATACCAGTACCCATCATGGCAATACCTTTCTCTGACATAACAGCTTTTACATCAGCAAAGTCAACATTTACATGACCCCTTTGCATAATAATGTCTGAAATTCCTTGAACGGCTCCCTTTAAAACGTCATCAGATTTTGCAAAAGCATCTTGCATGGAGGTATCTAATCCTAATATTTCAAAAAGTTTCTCATTTGGGATAGTTACAAGACTATCTACCTCTTCAACTAATGATGCAAGTCCTTTTTCAGCAGCACCCATTCTCTTTTTTCCTTCAAATTTAAATGGTTTTGTGACTACTGCAACAGTCAATGCTCCTAATTCTTTTGCGATTGATGCAATTACAGGTGCAGCACCAGTGCCTGTGCCTCCTCCCATTCCAGCAGTAATAAACACCATATCTGCACCAGATAATAATTCTTCAATTGCCATTCTGTCACTTTCAGCAGCCCTCCTTCCAATATCTGGATCTGCTCCAGCACCTAATCCTTTGGTTAAGCCATTGCCAAGTTTTAATGTAGTTGCACTTTTTACAGATTTTAAAGCTTGAGTATCAGTATTTGCACAAATAAAATCTACTCCCTTGATATCATGATTAATCATATGAAGTATGGCATTTCCTCCACCGCCACCAACTCCAACAACTTTTATTTTTGCGTTTTCTTGTTTTGTTTCAACTACCTCAAAATTCATCATATTCCCCTTTAAAATGACATTTCTTTAATACTTTCAGGCAGAACAACATCCAAGATCTCTGTTGACAGAGATCCTCCAGTTTGTCGCATTTCCCAATTTTTAATGTTCCAAATTTCAAATTTGTTTCCCATTCCAACTAAAGCAACTTGTTTTTGTGCGTTTATTTCAGCATAATTTTGCAAATCTGAGGGAATTCTAATTAACATCCTACCCTCAATATCAATATCTGTTTGATAGGCATTACCTAATATTGTCCATTGCAAGTTTCTAACAATAGGATCTAAGCCCTGCAGTGATTGAAGTTTTGTCGAAATCCTTTGCCATTCTGAATGATAATATAGTTTCAAAGATGGATATTGAGGATCTTTTGTTATTACAATTTCGTTATGATTCTGAGTTTTAAAGTCAATTCTATACCTGGCAGGAATAGCTATTCTGCCCTTATTATCAATAGATGGCGTATTAAATCCAAACATCTACAAAATATAAAGACTTTTTACACACTTTGCAACACTTTTGCACACTTTTTCACACATTTATATAAGGCAAAAAATCTACAAAAATAGAGTTGAGTTGGTTTATAAGCCGGATTCTGTTTTAGATGATCATCTATCTCGATATTATGTTGCCATAATACTCTAGCAACCTACCCAAATCCAAAGCGAGCAACTTTATTGGATTTCTATTTGGTTTTGCTTCGGGCTGGGGTTTGCAATGCCTTAAATGTTACCACTCAAGCGGTAAGCTCTTACCTTACCTTTTCACCCTTACCAATAAATGGCGGTATATTTTCTGTTGCACTTTCCGTAAGCTCACGCCTCCCAGGTGTTACCTGGCGCCCTGCTCTTCGAAGTCCGGACTTTCCTCTAAATAAATTTAGCGATCATCCAACCAACTCAGACGCTATTATAAGCATTTTTTATTTTTCTATAAGCTTTTTATAGATATCTCTTTTATTTTTCCCTGTTAACATAGAGATTAACTTGGCCGAATCAGAGGCTGATAACTTTGATAAAAATTCCTTTTTTATTTGCATATCAATATTTAGATCTATTTTATTATTTGCTCCTTCAATTACTAAAACTAACTCTCCTTTAAGATTAATTTGATCATTTTCAATATCTTTTATGATTTCAGAAATTTTTCCTCTAAAAACATCTTCATGAATTTTCGTCATTTCTTTGCACAAAGAAATTTTTCTATTTTTACCTAAAAATTTTTGTAAATTAATGAGAGTTTTTTTAATTCTCTTTGGTGATTCAAATACAATTGATGTTTTTTCATCATAAGATAAAGCTTCAAAAAATCTATTTTGGTCACCTGCTTTTCTTGGAATAAATCCGTAAAAAGAGAATCTATCAGGTGACAGACCAGACATTACTAAAGAGCTCAAAACTGAAGATGGACCAGGGATTAAAGTATATTTAATATTTTCCTTCAAACAAATTTGTATTAGCTTATATCCAGGATCAGATACAATTGGAGTTCCAGCATCCGAAACTATTGAAACAATGTTTCCATTTTTTAAATCTTCGATAATTTCTAGTGACACCCTATGTTCGTTGTGCTCGTGAAAACTTTTTGATTTAACTTTTAAGTTAATGAAATTTAATAATTTTTTTATATTTCTTGTATCTTCTGCATACAAATAATCAGAGGATCTTATAACATCTATAGCCCTTAGTGATATATCATTTAAATTACCAATTGGAGTTGAAATAAAATATAACATTTTAAGATAATAAATTTATGAAATTTAGCTTAACATTAATTCTATCTTGTTTAATTATTTTTATTTCATCTTGCTCAATGTCACAGAGACGAGACTTTGTTGAACCTGATATTAATTTAAAAATTAAAACCACTAATAAAAATAAGGAAATTATTATTCAATCATTGTTAAAAGATGGTGATATATTTTCAATAAGTTTTGGTGACGAAGATTCATATGTTCTTGCGAACAATATACTCAATTCAGATTTAAAATATTTTTGTAAAAGCCTTATTGAGGAAGAAAGAGAGGTGCTAGAAAAAAATATTTTTAAAAGCAAAAAAGATGTAAACAAAAAAGTTATTGTTGTTTTTTCTGAAAATTATGAAAATATCGCATCATTTTTAAAAAATAAATATCCTGAAGAGGAATATTTTATGATTATGCCTGAAGATTTTGACACACAAATAAAAGAAATTCTTAATGTCGATTTAAGTATAGAAAATTATAATGATTTGTCTAAATTTGATACTAGTCTGAAAATATCTCATTCACCTAGAATAAGGGATGATATTGGTAGTATTTACTATATAACTGATTATGATGTTGGAAAAACAATCGTGCCTATATTTAGAAGTTATGCACTTAATATGGACACATTTTCTTCAAGTGAAATATTTCATGATGCAAATGATATAAAAAAATTAGTTGATTTCGAAAATACATATATTCCAATTACAAAAAAAATGATTGAAAATATTTCAAAAAAACAAGATCCTTTAATTAAAAGCGAGATTGAGAATAGTTTAATAAGAGACTTCTTAATTATCGAAAAAGTCTTTCAAAATAATTTGTTTAGAGAAAATCTATTACCTATTTCTGGAAATATAAAGATTAAGAGAAGTGGTTGTATTGATCGTAATTTAAATTTATGGAAAGTTTCAACTGCAGATTTTACTGATTAGATTTAAGATCTCTTTCAATAGATGAAAGGCTATCTAAAAACCCAGGTCTTGCAAATACTGAATTCTGATAATCTATTAAAGGTTTTAAATGTCTATTCACAGGCAGCTTTATGCCAACTGATGATAGCCTCCAAAGTATTGGCGCAAAGCAACAATCCACTAAAGTAAAATCGTCACTCATAAAAAATTTGAACTCTTTAAATGTAGGTGCTATTGATGAAATCTCATGCAAAAGTTCTTCTCTAATTTTCATCATTTCTTTTTCAGATTTTTCACCTTGAACAAGTGAATCTATAAGCGGGCACCATTCTCTATCTATTCTAAGCATTAATGTTCTGCAATTTGCTCTTGCCACTGGATAAACTGGCAGAAGAGGAGGATGAGGAAATCTTTCATCTAAGTACTCCATCATTACAGATGGATCATGGATCGCCAAATCTCTATCAACTAGAATTGGTAATTTATGATAAGGACTAATTGAAAGAATTTCATCAGATGTTTCTTCCGGTTTATTTTCATTGATCTCAGCTGAAATATCTTTCTCAGCAAGGACAATTCTAACTCTTTGGCTATAGTGATCATCTCTGTCAGAATATAAAATCATTTTCCCCTCATATATAAATTATTTATTATAGTCTTTATGATACTCTCTATATAGCAGCGAAGATAATGCTGTAAAAATTAAGAAATAAAAAACAACATACCAGCCGATTCTTTCTCTGGTCGCTTTACTTGGCTCACCTACATAAACTAAAAAGTTTGTTAGGTCATATATTAATGTATCA
>LXNH01000498.1_pt1 | contig 10485 bp, 7 predicted proteins | sample 809111 | NCBI WGS metagenome assembly LXNH01 (sample SAMN04870528, study PRJNA318959) | seawater metagenome | biome: 00002010; material: water; isolation source: marine seawater | place: Greece: Milos, Mediterranean Sea | collected 2013-05-29 | depth 5-7 m
CTGGTCCAGCCGGAGCCGGCCAGCCAGACGTCGGCCCAGGCGTGGCTGGCGGCATGCTGGGAGGTGGTGTACAGGTAGCCGCTGACGTAGCGCGCCGGCACACCCAGGCCGCGCACGCAGGCCAGGAACAGATGGGCGTGGTCCTGGCAGACGCCATGGCCCAGGGCCAGCACCTGGCCGGCGGCGGTGGTGACGTCGGTGGTGCCGGGTTCGTACGCGACCCGGTCGTAGATGGCGGATGCCAGGGTCAGCACATCGGCCGGCGTGTTCAGGCCGTCGGGCAGCACATTGCGGGCGAAGGCGAGGATGGTGTCGTCGGCCTGCGTCAGCGGCGTCTGCACGCAATAGGCATGCACCGGCAGGCGGCTGTCTTCGCCACCCAGCGCGCCCTGCTCCAGCGCGCCGACCAGCACCTGGCCGACGACGCGCAGCTCGATCTCGGTGTGAGGCCGGTTCAGGGTCAGCGTGTGGGTGATGTTGCCATAGGCATCCACCTGCTTCTCGAGCACGCCGGGCGCCTCGATGTGCCAGCGCAGCACGCGCTGGTGTTCATCGTCCCGCGGCGTCAGCCGCAGGGTCTGGATGCTGTAGGTGACGGGCGCGGTATAGCGGTAGTGCGTGACGTGCGTGATGATCTGCTTCATGCCTGTCTCCTTGTCATGCCGACAGCGGTACCAGGAAGTCCTGGCTGATGCGGTTGCCCAGATCGTTGATGCGGTCCAGGAAATGCTCCAGGTACTGGTGCAGGCCGCTGCCCAGGATGTCCTCGACGCGGCCGAACTGCAGCTCGGCGCACAGCATGCCGGCGCGCCGCTGCGTCTCGGTCGAACGCTGGTTCGAGACCCGTGCCAGATCGTCGGCCACTGCGCGCATGGCGGCCAGCAACGAGCGCGGCATGTCCGGATGCAGGATCAGCAGTTCGGCCACGCGGTCTGGCGTGATGACGTCGCGGTAGACCTTGCGATAGATTTCCAGCCCCGACACCGAACTGAGCAGTGCCGACCAGCGATAGAACTCGCTTTGCAGCGCGCCCGGCGCACTGCCTTCGCCGCGGCCGTCCTGCTGTTGTTGCGGCGTGCCGTCGGCGTCGCGTTCGTGGAATTTCACATCCAGCATGCGCGCGGTGTTGTCGGCCCGTTCCAGGTGCATGCCGATGCGCAGGAAGTACAGCGCCTCGTCTTCCAGCATGGTGCCGATGGTGACGCCACGCGCCAGGTGCGAGCGGAACTTGACCCACTCGAAGAACTCGCCGGGGTTGCGCTCCAGCAGCCCGGTATGCAGGTGCTTGAGCAGTTCCAGCCAGGTGGTGTTGTAGGTCTCCCAGACTTCGGTAGTGAGGCTGCCACGCACGGCGCGCGCATTCTCGCGGGCGGCGCGCATGCAGCTGTAGATGGACGAGGGGTTCTCGGCGTCGCGCACCATGTACTGCAGCACGTCCTGCGGCGATACCGCGGCATGCTTGGCGTGGTACAGCCGCTGCAATTCGGAGATGCGCAGCACGGCGTTCCATGAACCTTCGCGCGTTTGCGCGTCCTGCGGCAGCAGCGACATCTGCAGGTTCACGTCCAGCATGCGCGCGGTGTTCTCGGCGCGCTCGGTGTAGCGGCACATCCAGAACAGGTTGTCGGCGGTTCGGCTCAGCATCGTTATTCCTCCAGAACCCAGGTGTCCTTGGTGCCGCCGCCCTGGCTGCTGTTGACCACCAGCGAGCCTTCGGTCAGCGCCACGCGGCACAGGCCGCCCGGCACCGTGCGGATGTCCTTGCCGCACAGCACGTAGGGGCGCAGATCGACGTGGCGCGGCGCCACGCCCGATTCGACATAGGTCGGCACGGTGGACAACGCCAGCGTCGGTTGGGCAATGTAGTTGGCGGGGGCGGCGCGCACGCGTTCCTTGAACGCCTCGACCTGCGCCTTTGACGCCGCCGGGCCCACCAGCATGCCGTAGCCGCCGGCGCCATGCACTTCCTTGACGACCAGATCGTGCATATTGGCCAGCACGTGCGACAGATCGTCCGGGCGGCTGCAGCGCCAGGTCGGCACGTTCGACAGGATCGGCTCTTCGCTCAGGTAGAAGCGGATCATGTCCGGCACGTACAGATAGGTGGATTTGTCGTCGGCGATGCCGGTGCCGATGGCGTTGGCCAGGGTGACCCGGCCGGCGCGGTACACCGACAGCAGGCCGGGCACGCCCAACGCCGAATCGGCGCGGAACGACAGCGGGTCGAGGAAGTCGTCATCCAGCCGGCGGTAGATCACGTCGACCTTGCGCGGCCCTTGCGTGGTGCGCATGTAGACCGTGTTCTGCTCGACGAACAGATCCTGGCCTTCCACCAGCTCCACGCCCATCTGCTGCGCCAGGAAAGCGTGCTCGAAGTAGGCCGAGTTGTACATGCCGGGCGTCAGCACCACCACGGTGGGATCGTCGCCGCCGTGCGGCGCCACTTCCCGCAGATTGTCCAGCAGCAGGTCGGGATAGTGCGCCACCGGTTCGACCTTGACGCGGCCGAATGCATCGGGCATCAGCCGCATCGACATCTTGCGGTTCTCCAGCATGTACGACACACCGGACGGCACCCGCAGGTTGTCTTCCAGCACGTAGAACTCGCCGGCGCCGGCGCGCACGATGTCGACCCCGGCGATGTGGCAGTAGATGTCCTCGGCCACGTCCACGTCCTGCATTTCGGGGCGGTACTGGGCGTTCAGGAACACCTGTTCGGCCGGGACGACGCCGGCGCGCACGATGTCGTGGCCGTGGTAGATGTCGTGGATGAACATGTTCAGCGCCCGCACGCGCTGCTTCAGGCCGGCTTCCAGGCGGCGCCATTCGTCGGCGGGGATGATGCGCGGAATCAGGTCGAACGGGATCAGGCGCTCGGTGCCGGCGGCATCGCCGGCCACCGAAAAGGTGATGCCGACCCGCCGGAAACTCAGGTCGGCCTCCAGGCGGCGCGCCGCCATGGCTTCCGCCGATTGCTCCTGGTGCCAGCGCTCGAAGGCCTGGTAGTGGGAGCGTATGCCGCCGGCGCTGTCGCGCATTTCGTCATAGGCGGCGGGACGGGATGGTCTGTCCTTCATGGCTCCTCCGTTGCAGATGCTGACGGCCGGCTTGGGCGCGGCCGTTGTCCGGCCAATGCGAGGCCGGTCTGAATGAATAAGCAACCCGTGTGCCAACTTGGATTGGCGTGGACGGGAGGCCGCCTAGGAGCTAAATATCCTCTGGTCGGCGGCCGATGGCTAGCCTGCGGATGAACGCGGGCGTGGTGAGGCAGGCGGGACGGCTGTCCCGCTGGGGGGATGGCGTGGCGGAACGGGTCCGGATCGGGCGGCTGCGTGGCGGCCGCCTTCGGTATCAGGGGCGGATCAAGAGGATTGCACCATTATGGTGCAATCCGGCGGGCAAAACTGGTGCGTCAGCGTAGCGTATAGCGGTGCACCGTGGCATCGCCGGTGCCGGATTGCGCATGCGGGGCATGGGGAACCCAGCCGTCCGGTGTGATGACGGCGTCCAGGCGGAAGTCGTGGCCGGCCGGTTCATAGCCAGGGCCCAGTTCGCCGTTGCTCCAGGCCACGCCGATGCTGGTGAAGGCGTGGCCGCGGTCGCGCAACGCCGCCAGGGTGCGGTCATAGTAACCGCCGCCGTAGCCGAGACGGTCGGCGGATTCGGTGTAACCCAGGGTGGGCACCAGCACCACGTCGGGCTGCACTTCGGCGCCCTGTGCCGGCTCCTGGATGCCGTAGGGGCCGGCGCGCAACGCCGCGTCCGGCGTCCAGGGCAGGAAAACCAGCGGCGCGTTGCGTTCGCGCACCACCGGCAGCGCCACCGTGACACCGTTTTCGACCCATTGTTGCAAGAGCGGCCGCAGATCCGGTTCATCGGCCATCGGCCAGAATGCCGCCACAACGGAAGGGATGCGGCCGCCGCCGCGCCCGGCTTCGTCGCGGGCCACGTTGAGCCAGGTGAACAGACGCGCGCGCATCAGCAGACCACCGCGGCTGCGTTGGTCTTCTGGCAGTTCGGCTCGCAGTTTCCGCAATCGCGTGCGTAGCTGGCTTGCGGTATCCTCTGGAGTATTTTGCGTAGTCATGCGGTAGCTGTAACAGGGGTGAAAAATGAAGGCGACAATGCGGGTCAGCGATAACACGTATCACGGCGCGAACCTGCGCGCCGCTCATCACGTCGGTGAGCAAACCCGTGAGCAAACCCGCGCCGATCGCCGCGTGAGCGCCCGTGCCTGTTGCCGCGCCCATCACTGCGCGGACCCGCAAGCCGTCGCCACGGGGGGCGTATGAAGCCGGCGCACGCGCACTCGGGAAGGGGTCGGGCCCCGCACTCCGGACGGTATCAGAAAACCAGCGGGAAATCCCCGCACGGCGCCGAAGTCCGTATCGGCCTGCGCCGCTGGCTGCCGTTGCTGGCGTTGTTCACGGCCGCCTGCGCCCCGGTCGACGCCCAGCAGCGTACCGCGTCCGTGAGCGCCGCGCCGCAATCCGCTGCGCCAGCCGCGCAGCCGGCCATCGCCGTGCCGCCGGCCGTGCTGGCGGGCTTGCCGCCGACTGCCGAGACGCCGGCCCTGGCCGCCGTAGTGGCCGCGCGCGAGGCCATGAGCCGCAAGCAGTGGTCGATACTGGGCGCCCTGGTGCCCCAGGCCAAGTCCGATCCCCTGGGCATGTACCCGGAATACTGGCTGCTGCGCTACCAGCTGTGGAGCCCGCCCGCCGGCGGCCGGCCCACCGCGGCACTGCAGAAATTCATCAATGGCAATGGCGATGCCTACCTGGCCGACCGGCTGCGCGCCGATTGGTTATTGGCGGCCGCGCGCAGCGGCGACTTCGACACCGTGCGCAAGCTGGCTCCCGTCAAGAACAGCAATGCCCAGGTCGAGTGCGCGATCCTCAATGCCAAGCACATGACCGGCCAGCGCGCTACCGCCGCGCAGGCCATGGCCGTGTTCTCCCCGGGCGGAGCCTGCTGGACGCTATATGACCAACTGGTGGCCGATAACGTCCTGGGCTGGGAGCAACTCGAACCGCAATTGCGCGATGCCATCGAGGCCAACAAAACCGCCGACGCGCGCAAGTTCGTGCAGTACATGTTCGAGCCGCGCGATCAGAAGGCCTACGACATTCTCATCAAGGACCCGATGCGCTGGCTCACGCGACAGGATCGCCTGCCGGTGGGCCGCAACGAAAAGGAACTGGTCACCATCGCGCTGGCGCGCCTGGCGCGCTCCGACATCAACGTGGCCGATTCCTACCTGCGGCGCGAATGGGCCAAGTCCATGGCCAAGTCGAACCTGGCCTGGATCCGCGGCCAGTACGCGCTGGTGGCCGCGCTCAACCTGGACAGCCGTGCCGACGACTGGTACCACGAGGCCGGCCACATCCGCATGACCGAGTACAACGCCGGCTGGAAAGTGCGCGCCGCGCTGCGTCAGCCCAAAATCGACTGGAAGTGGGTCATCGCTTCCATCGAGCAGATGCCGGCGGCGCAGCAGGCCGACCCGTCCTGGGTCTACTGGAAGGCGCGCGGCCTGGCCGCCACCGGCCACCGCGACCAGGCCAACGCGGCCTACGCCTCCATTGCCGACCGCTTTGATTTCTACGGCCAGTTGTCCGCCGAGGAGCTGGGCCGCCGTATCACCGTGCCGCCGCGCCCCGCGCCGGTCACCGACCAGGAGATCGCCGAGGCCCGCGCCAATCCGGGGCTGCGCCGCGCGGTGCAGTTGTTCCGCCTCGGCTGGCGCCAGGAAGCCGTGCCGGAGTGGAACTTCACCTTGCGCGGGATGACGGACCGCCAACTGCTCGCCGCCGCCGAACTGGCCCGCGCCGAGAACATCTACGACCGCGTGGTCAACACGTCGGACCGCACCGAAAAGGAATTCGACTTCAGCCAGCGCTTCATCGCGCCGTTCGAAGGCCGCGTCACCGCCAAGGCCAACGCCATCGCGCTGGATCCGGCCTGGGTCTACGGCCTGATCCGCCAGGAATCGCGCTTCATCATGAACGCGCGCTCGCACGTCGGCGCCTCTGGCCTGATGCAGCTGATGCCGGCCACCGCCAAGTGGGTCGCCGGCAAGATCGGCATGAGCGACTTCACGCCCGACAGCGTCAACGACTTCGACACCAACACCGAGCTGGGCACCAACTACCTGAACATGGTGCTGCGCGACCTGGACGGTTCGCAGATGCTGGCCAGCGCCGGCTACAACGCCGGCCCGCGCCGCCCGCACAACTGGCGCTCGACCTTCACTCATCCGGTCGAGGGCGCGATCTTCGCCGAGACCATCCCGTTCAACGAAACCCGTACCTACGTCAAGAACGTGATGTCCAATGCGGTGTACTACGCCGCGATGTTCAGCGGCCAACCGCAGTCGCTCAAGGAACGCCTGGGCAACGTGGTGCCGCTGGGGGCGGAAAGCTCAAGCGTGCCATGACGGGAGATGTGGCGACGCAGGGCCTGCGGGTCTATATCGTGGGCGGAGCGGTGCGCGACGCGCTGCTCGGCCTGACGCCCGGCGACCACGACTGGGTGGTGGTCGGCGCCACGCCGGAAGACATGGCGCGGCGCGGCTTCATTCCCGTGGGCGGCGATTTCCCGGTGTTCCTGCATCCGGTGACCAAAGAGGAATACGCGCTGGCGCGCACCGAGCGCAAGTCGGGCCGCGGCTACAAGGGCTTCACCTTCTACACCGGCGCCGACGTCACGCTGGAAGAAGACCTGCGCCGCCGCGACCTGACCGTCAATGCCATCGCGCAGACGCGGGACGGCGAGCTGGTGGACCCGCTCGGCGGCGCCGGCGACGTCAAGGCACGCGTGTTCCGCCATGTAGGGGAGGCGTTCGAGGAAGATCCCGTGCGCATCCTGCGCCTGGCCCGCTTCGCGGCGCGTTTCCCCGATTTCGGCGTGGCGCCCGAGACCCTGGCGCTGTGCCGCCGCATGGTCGAGGCCGGCGAGGCCGATGCCCTGGTGCCCGAGCGCGTCTGGAAAGAGGTCTCGCGTGGCCTGATGGCCGCCGCGCCCTCGCGCATGCTGGATGTGTTGCGGCAGTCGGGCGCATTGGATCGCGTCATGCCCGAGTTGCAGGAATCCGGGGAAACCGGCGGCGACGTCGATCGCGCGGCCGCGCGCAAGCTGTCCCTGCCGGGGCGTTATGCGTTGTTGTGCCGCCTGTCGCCCGGGCGCGACGCCCTGGGCCGGCGTTTGCGCGTACCCACCGAGTGCAATGACTATGCGCGCCTGCTGCCCGAGGTGCTGTCGGGCCTGGAGGCGGCACAGGCGGCCAGCGCCGATGCCGCCGAAACCCAGCTCGCGCTGCTGGAGCGCGTCGACGCGCTGCGCAAGCCCGAGCGCTTCTTCGATCTGCTGGAGACCGCGGCGGTGTTGCGGCCGGTGGACATCGGCGCCTGGCGCGCTCGCGCGCAGGCGGTGCGTGAGGTGGATGCCGGCGCCATTGCCCGGGCGTGCGCCGGTGACCCCGCGCGGATCAAGCAGAGCGTGCGTCAAGCGCGCCTGCAGCGGTTGCGCGATGCCTGAAGCGGCGTGTTCTACAGCTTGCCGAGGCGGTCGCCGCGCGCAAAGCCGATCAGCGGTTCCGTGACGCCGCGGCCTACCGCCAGCACCTTGAACAGCTCGCCCATCTCGGCTTCCGAGAGCAGCTTCTGCACCGGCGCCACCGCCTGGGCGTAGGCCCGCGCATCGCTGGGATCGAGCTGGGCCAGCAGCTCCATCAGGCCGGCGTTCATCAGGAAACGCGCCTGCGACGTATAGCCCAGCACTTGCAAACCGGCCGCCTGCGCCGCATCGGCCATGGCGGTGAAGTCGACGTGCGCGGTGATGTCCTGCAGTCCCGGCGCGGTGAACGGATCGCCATGCGCGTGATGACGCAGGTGGCACATCAGCGTACCGCCCGCGCGTTGGGGGTGGTAGTACTCGCCTTGCGGAAAGCCATAATCGATCAGCAGCGCCGCGCCTTGGTCCAGCCAGCCGGCCATGCCCCCGATCCAGGCTTCGGCCTGCAGGTTGATCTCGGACACATAGCCCGGCAGCGCGGGCATGCGCGCCGTCACCGCATCGGCCAGGCGCGGCGGGGCCGGCCGGTCTTCCCAGACAAAGCCCTGGGCGGCATCCAAGGCGACGCCGCGTTCCAGCACCGCGCCCTCGTCGCTCCAGCGGAACAGCGACACCGGCATGGCGTCCAGTACTTCGTTGGCCAGCACGCATCCACGAAAACCCGTGGGTAGCGCATCCAGCCAGCGCACGCGCTCGCCGAACGGCGCCAGCCGCTCGGCCTGGCGGGCGCGCAGGTCGGCCGAGACTTCAAGAATCAGGTACTGCGCGTCCGCCAGCCCCAGCGCATCCAGTTCACGCAGCACGCCTTCGGCCAGCGCGCCGGTGCCCGCGCCAAACTCCAGCACGGTGTGGGTGCCGGTCTGGCGCAGCACCTGGGCCGCTTGGCGCGCCAGGGTGCGGGCGAACAGCGGCGTCAGCTGCGGGGCGGTGACGAAATCGCCCGCGGGCGCACGGGCATCGGCCTCGGCCAGCTTGACGTTGCCGGCCGCGTAATAGCCCAGCCCCGGTGCATACAGCGCTTCGGCCATCCAATGATCGAACGGCAGCCAGCCCGAGGCGGCGCCAATGGCGGCGCGCAGATGCGCGGCGGCGGCATCGCCGTGGGCCTGGGCGGCGGGGGAGAGCGGGGGCAGGTTAGCGGGGGCGGGGCGTTGCATGGCGGGAAACAGGGGCGTCGTGAATAGGGCATTTTCCCAAAAAACAAACCCCGCGACAGGCGCGGGGTTTGCTGGGAGCCTTCAGGCCTTAGCCGCGACGGGCGCCGGCCGGCTTGTTGAAGCGCTTGGCGGGGCCGCCGGGGCGCTTGTCGAAGCTGGGGCGGTCGCTGCCGCGGAAGCCGCCTTCGCGTTGCGGACGGTCGCCGAAGCTGGGGCGATCGCTGAAGCTCGGGCGCGAATCGCGGTCACCGCCACGGAAGCCGCCTTCGCGCGGGGCGCGCTCGTTGAACGGACGCGGATCGCGCTGCGGACGGTCGCCGAAACTGGGGCGGTCGCTGAAGCTCGGACGGGCGTCACGGTCGCCGCCGCGGAAACCGCCTTCACGTTGCGGACGGTCACCGAAGGGACGATTGCCCTGGTAACCGCCTTCGCGCTGGGGGCGATCACCGAAGCTGGGGCGATCACTGAACGAACGGGCCGGGCGGTCGCCGAACGGGCGGTTGCCCTGGTACCCACCTGCGCCGCCTTCGCGGGCGCCCTGGTAACCGCCTTCACGCGGCTTGAATTCGCCACGCGGGCCGCCGAACGAGCGGCCTTCACGCGAACCGCCTTCACGGTGACCTTGATAGCCGCCGCCAAAACCGCCCGGGCGCTTGCCAAACGGCTTGCCGCCGCGCGGCGCGCCGCCGGTCGACGGACGCGGGGTGCGCTTCGGTTCCAGGCCGGCGATCACTTCGGGGGTGATGGACTGGCCGATGTAGTGCTCGATGCGGCGCACTTTGTGGCGCTCGGAGTGCGTGGCCAGCGTGAACGCCAGGCCGTTGCGGCCGGCACGGCCGGTACGGCCGATGCGGTGCACGTAGTCCTCGGCCTGCATCGGCAGGTCGAAGTTGACGGCGTGGCTGATGCCTTGCACGTCGATGCCACGGGCGGCCACGTCGGTGGCGACCAGGATGCGCAGTTGGCCGCGTTGCAGTTGCGACAGCGTGCGGGTGCGCTGGCGCTGGTTCATGTCACCGTGCAAGGCGGCGGCGGCAAAGCCCTGGTCGGCCAGGCGGTCGGCCAGGTCGTCGGCGCCGCGCTTGGTGGACGTGAAGACGATGGCCTGATCCAGCGTGGCGTCACGCAGGACGTGATCCAGCAACTGCATCTTGTGGCTGGCATCGTCGGCGTACAGCAGGCTTTGCGTGATGTTGGTGTGCTTTTCCTTGGCACCGGCGACTTCGATGCGTTGCGGGTCGCGCATCATGCGCGCGGCCAGCTTGGCCACGGTACCGTCCAGGGTGGCCGAGAACAGCAGCGTCTGGCGGTCGGCGGGCAGGCGGCTGACGATGGTCTCGATGTCCTCGATGAAGCCCATGTCCAGCATGCGGTCGGCTTCGTCCAGCACCAGAGTGTGCACGGTGTTGAGTTTGACGCGGCCCGAATTCAGGTGATCGATCAGGCGGCCAGGCGTGGCCACCAGCACGTCGACGCGACGCGACAGCGCCTTGAGCTGCGCGCCATAAGGCATGCCGCCGACGACGGTGGCGGTGCGCAGGTCGGCCAGCTTGCGGCCGTAGGCGGCGGTGGCTTCGGTGACCTGCAGGGCCAGCTCGCGGGTCGGGGCCAGCACCAGCACTTGCACGCCGACGCCCTTGTTGGCGGGCGTCTGGGCGATGCGGTGCAGCGCGGGCAGCATGAAGGCGGCGGTCTTGCCGCTACCGGTCTGCGACGAGACCATCAGGTCGTGGCCGGCCAGCGCCTGCGGAATGGC
>LXNH01000499.1_pt1 | contig 10480 bp, 10 predicted proteins | sample 809111 | NCBI WGS metagenome assembly LXNH01 (sample SAMN04870528, study PRJNA318959) | seawater metagenome | biome: 00002010; material: water; isolation source: marine seawater | place: Greece: Milos, Mediterranean Sea | collected 2013-05-29 | depth 5-7 m
AAATTCATCAATTCTAGAGGCAAGAGAAACTCTATTGGCTGCTTCAAGTCTGAATTCAAGATTCGCAGTTTTACCAATAATCTTTTTAGCCTCAGCGGTGTCTTGAACACCAGGAAGTTGAATAGATATTCTTTTTGCTCCTTGTCTTTGAACAACTGGCTCAGAGATGCCTAACTCATTTACCCTATTTCTAAGCGTATTTAAGTTTTGCAAAACAGCATAATCAATCATTTCATCTAACTCATCATTAGTAAGACTTATTTCAAATTCTGAATAATTCTTGGTCTCTAAGTCAAATCCGTTCAACCTTTGAAAAGCTTCATCCAAGAGTTCTTGATCAGCTTGATCATTTAGAGAGACCAGAATACTTTTATTTTCTATTTCTAAAGATCTTGGTTTAAGAGAAATTTCCCTAAAAATTCTTTTTAAATTACTAAGAGAAGATTCCAATTTCGCTTCAATTAATAAATCGGTATCGGCTTCAAGCAGAAAGTGAACACCCCCTCTTAAATCTAAGCCTAATTTCATCGGAAAGGCATTTAAATTTTTCAACCAATTAGGAGTATTTGGAGCAAGGTTCAGAGCAATAACAAAATTATTGTCTAAATTTTCTTCAAAAAAATCTTTAAGCCTTACTTGATCTTCATAATTTTCAGCTCGGAACAAGATTGACTTAGAGTCGGTTTCGGTAGAGATAAAATTTAAATTACTTTTTTTTGCAACCTCTTTAATAGAATCCACAATCTTTTCATTAAAGTTTCCGCCAGCACTATTAAAAGAGATCTGGACGGCTGGATCAGGAGGAAAAATGTTTGGTAAAGAGTAAACAGCGCCAATACTCAGGACACTAAATATTAATAAAATTTTCCAAAATTGAAAACGTAACACGTTATTTTTTTAAATAGAACTGATAGTTCCTTTCGGTAATATGCTAGAAACAGCATCTCTTTTAATAATGAATTGAACGTCGTTTGCTCTAACGGTTAAAAAATCATCAGTTATTTTAGATATGGTACAAACCATCCCTCCTGAGGAAATAATCTCATCGCCAATCGTCAGATTTGCAATCATCTCTTGTTGAGATTTAATTCTTTTATTTTGAGGTCTAATAATCAAAAAATACATTACAGCGATGAACCCCAAAAGAAGGATAAATTGAGGCCCTAAAAAGCTAGATGTTTGTGCAGTTAGTATTTCAGTTTCAATCATAATAGTTCCTCTGGTACCGAAGGAGAGACTCGAACTCTCACGCCTTTTGGGCACTCGATTTTGAATCGAGCGCGTCTACCAATTCCGCCACTTCGGCATAATTAGTTATAAAATTAAATAACACTTTAATTTTAGTGGTTAAATACGTCAAATCTTGAAGAATATTAACACTTAAACCAATACAAAACTTTATAATGCTCGATTTTCTTATCAGTCCCGAAGCAAATTTTGAACTTGAAGAATCTAGAAAAATACTAGAAACAAAAAAGGTTGTTTATGTTTTGTCCTCTGAGTCTAGTTATGATTTAACGGCGCTTAAAAAATGCGCCAAGAAAAACTCCTTCACATTTCCTTCAAGAATAAAAAAAACTTTTTTTCAACTCAAAGGGGCTAGAAGATTATTTCCTTGGCAACGTCCTAGAAGAAGGCATCCAAGAGAACTTAATGAATTAGCTCATAGTCCGGACAAAACAGCAAAGTTATTGATAATTCCTGTAGATGTTTATTGGGGTAAAGCACCAGATAGAGAGGATCATTGGGTTAGGCTTTTTTTTAGAGACTCCTGGGAAGGTGCATCAAGCGTTAAAAATTTTTTAAGAGCTATTTTTAATGGAAGACAGGCAATTGTCTATTTTCATAGGCCTTTAGAAACAGAAGAAATATTTTCAAAAAAAGGCGTAAAACCTTCTCAATTAGTTCTCAAGACGGAAAGACTTTTGAGAGCCAGGTTTAGAAAGCATCGTCAAGCGAAATTAGGAATCGACATTTCAAGCAGAAGAACATTAGTGCATGCGATTTTACAATCTAGATCGGTAAAGAAAATAATTGATCTCCAGGCTGGGGAAAATGTAAAAAAAAGAGAAAGATTAAAAATAACAGCTGAAAAATATGCTTTGGAAATTTGCTCTAATTTTTCGTATCCAGTTATTTATCTTTATGACAAAGTTTTGAATTGGTTTTGGAATTCTCGTTATGAAGGCTTGCATTCAATAGGCTTAGAAAGAATAAAAGAATTAGCCGCTGAAAATACAATTATATATGCCCCATCTCATAGAAGTCATATTGACTATTTAGCTTTATCTCATCAACTTTATTTAAATAATTTGATGATGCCGCAAATAGTTGCAGGTAAAAATCTGAATTTACCTATTATTGGTCCGATTCTAAGAAATGGTGGTGCATTTTTTATGAGAAGATCTTTTGGAGATAACAAACTTTATTCAAGAGTTTTTTATGAGCACTTAAGAAAATTACTTCAGAGAGGCAGTTCGATTGAGTTTTTTCCAGAAGGAGGTAGATCAAGGTCTGGAAGATTGCTTCCCCCCAGACCAGGAATCATATCTATGCTAATTAGAGCTTTTCAGGATATGGATGAAAAGCCCATAAAATTTGTTCCTATCTCTATGAATTACGAAAAAGTACTTGAGGGTAATTCCTATCATAAGGAAGCGATGGGTGATGCCAAGAAAAAAGAAAGTTTAACCTCCATTTTGAGAGTAGCCAGAGATTTTAGAGGTTATCTAGGAGATGCTTATCTTCAAGTTGGACAGCCCATAGATCTAAAAGAATTCTTAGATAATAACCATGAAGATTGGAGCAAAAATTTAATTTCCGAGGATCTTGATAATTCCCCAAATCAAAAGTGGCTTTATGATCTAACTCCAAAATTAGGTAAGGAAATAATGAAAAATATCAATAAAGCAACAGTTGTAACTCCAAGCGCTCTATTTGCTTCAGCTATTTTAAATGCAAATAAATTTAATCTTTCTGAAAAAAAACTCAAATCAAGATTGTCTCTTTATATAAATTTGATAAAACTATCCGAATACTCTGATCAGATTGATATTCCTGAGAGTGATCCTGAAAAAATATTACATAAAGTAGAGAAGCTAAAGTTAATAGATAAATTATCAGACACAAAAAAAATTAAACTTAATTTTCAGCAGGCTGCGATGTTAAGTTTTTATAAAAATAATATATCTCATCTACTTATAATGGACTCATTGATTTGTGGAATGTTTCAATTCAGAGAATCCATTGATGAAAGTGAAGTATTCGATCTAACAAAAACACTTTACCCATTTTTTGCAGAAGAGTATTTTCTTCCTTGGCCTACTGAGAATATTGAAGAGCAAATTCAAAAATCTATTGAAAAACTAATCAATAATAATTTATTAATAAAAAAAGGTGACGAAATTGCAAGACCAGACATCAATTCTGAAGAATTCATTGAATGCCAAGCTCTAGGCAGAATTGCACAAAGAAGCATTGATAGATTCTATATCTTGATGTTGCAACTTTGGCGAAATGAAGAAGCTCATATTTCAATAAATGATTTAGAAAAAAAATGTAGAAAGACCTCGAAAATCCTTGAAGAAAGACACAGTTGGCTCATGCCTGAATTTTCTGAGAAATGGACTTTCGATTTATTCATTAATCATTTAATGGAAGCAAACTTCGTAAAAAAAGATGAAAAAGGCTTTGTTTATCCGCTTGAAATAACAAGAAGAATTGAAGAAGATTTCAAAACTTTTATTACTCCTGAGTGGCGAGAAGAACTATTCAACTTAGAGTAATTTTTTTTGGTATATTAAATTTATGAAAATTAGTTTTCCCCCAGTCATTTTATTAGTAAGTGTAATTTTACAAATTACGCTCTTATTTACTTTTCCAGTTTCTACAGATTTAAGCTCCTTATTGGGTTTAATTTTTTTGCTTGCAGGAGTGTTTCTTGTATTTTTAAGCTTTCGATTTATGAGAAAAATGGAGACTACTTTTATTCCAGATGGAACGCCAAAAAAGCTTATTTCATCTGGACCTTTTAAAATTTCAAGAAATCCTATCTATTTGGGTATGCTTTTAATTTTATTTGGAATAGCTTTCTTAATGTCTTCCCTATCAGCAGTAATCATAGCTATAGTTTTTGGATTAATAATAAATTTCACATGGATCGCGCATGAAGAAAAGAAGTTAAAAGAATTATTTTCAGAAGATTGGGAAAATTATTCTGCAAAAGTAAGAAGGTGGATTTAAACCGCCCTCCTATCAAACACTTCAAAAGATATCACTTTGCCATTAATTACATAAGATGGTTTGGTTGGGTTTTGTGAATTACTCAATTTGTGTCTTTTTATAATTATTACTCCCGCCGATGATTTTTGAGCAGCGTCTATAATTTCTTTTTCAGACGAAGTAGAAATGCATTTTCTTAAAAATTGAATTTCTTTTTTCGCAGAGGCCCTAGAGTTAATCTCAAACATGGGGTCTAGAAATAGAATGTCTTTTTTCGTAACTTTCTTGAGAGCTCTTATTGAATTTAAATTGATTAAATTCAAGTTTCTTTTTTTTAATGAGCTAAGGCAGGTTTTATTGAATTCGAATAGCCATGATTCTTTTTCGTAAGCCGTAACTTGAAATCCCATATTTGCGATGCTGTTAGCATCTTTGCAAAAACCAGCAGTTAGATCAAATACTTTTGATGAAGTATCAAATTTTGAAAAACACTTATGTAATAAATTATTACTTTTTTTCTCTTTGTCTAAAGTTTCAAAATCTAAAGAAAAAGGTTTAGAGTTTTTGTCATCTAAGTCTTGAAGTTGTAACTTGTTCTTTGAAACCCAGATTACAGGTTTAATTCCTGCAGCAATTCTAATTTGTCTGGGTGAAGCCAAAGTTAAACCATGGTCATCCGCAAATTTTTTTGCAAATTCTTTATCCTCAATTTTTAAATGAGAAACATAAGGATAATTCATCACTAAAAATTTAATATAAATCCCGCAAGAAAAATTCTATAAATTCCAAAAGGAACAAAACCAATTTTTTCAATAAATTTTAATAAAATATGGATACAACTAATTGCAGAAAGAAAAGAAATAGAAGCGACATAAATTAAATTAAAGTAATTAACGTTAACGAATTCTTGGCTTAGGCCTAATAATTCGCTAGTAAAAACTAAAAATAACGTTGGTACTGCTAGCAAGAAACTAAATTTAGCCGCATCGAATTTCGTATATCCTAATAAAAGCCCAGCAATCATTGTTACCGCTGATCTTGAGGAGCCAGGTATAAGGGCAAAAACCTGAAAAGAACCTATTAATAATGAATCTCTTAAAGAAATTTGATTTAGATTTTTTTGATCAGTAGTTAGTTTGTTGCTAAAAATTAATGCAAGTCCGAAGATTAGTGTGGTCCAAAAGATCACATCTTCTGATCTTAAATTCATTTCTACAAAATCTTTTGACATAAAGCCTACAATGGCAATTGGCAACGTTGCTATGAGCAAATTTAGACCTAAGTTATTTTTTTCTAATAGATTTAAATTTTTGATAATTTCTTTTAATTCTCTACGAAAGTAGAAAATAACTGCAATCAAAGTCCCAAAATGAGCAAAAATATCTGTAGTCAATCCTTGATCAGGCCATTTCATGAATGAGGAAACTAAAATTAAATGGGCAGAACTAGAAATAGGTAAAAATTCTGTCAGCCCTTGAACTAACGCCAAAATAGTGAGTTGAATTAATTCCATTTCAAGCTCTTTTCCATTGACTTTCACCAAAAATATAATTAATTTTCACTTTCTCAGCAGAAATAAATTTTCCCTTAGAAATTAAATCTTCTGCCAAAGCAAAACTAGAATTTGCTGTTGGAATAAGGTCAGGAAAAATACGATCCTTTAATTTTATATCTAATAAATTTGCAGCGTTGCCTATGAAAAAAAAATCTTTAGTTGCAGCAAGAGCAAGTTCGCCGATATCTTTCTTAAGAATGGAAAAATCGGGCTTAGACGGAATTGCTATATTTTCACTAAGAATATATTCACCAATATATAGCTCTTCCATATGTGCATCGTTAATCACTATAACCTTTTTTGCATCTAAATCATTAATAGCTTGTTGAGCTAAGATTCTTAAACTTGAAACAGGAATGATAGGTATTTTTAAACCATAACCTAGACCTTGTGCAACTGAACACCCAACTCTCAATCCAGTGAAAGATCCTGGTCCACTTCCAAAAATTATAAAATCTAGATCTTCTTTCTTTTTTCTAACTTCATTTAATGCCGTCTCAATGAACTCAAAAATTACTTCTCCATGAATATTAGAAATTTTATTTTGATAAAGTTTTGAAAGCCCTTCATCTGTTTTTATACAGACTGAACAAGAGACACTAGAAGTTTCTATGGACAAAAGATTTGGCAAAGATCATTCCTCTAAAGCAATTTTTATTAGAGAGTTCACTTCGTCCATTGCCCTCGAACCGTCTATTTCTATATATTTTAGATCTGTTTGAACAGATTTAGAACGATAATAAACTATCAAAGGATTAGTTTGTTCCCAATACACTTCTAACCTATTTTTTACTGTCTCGGGCTTGTCATCATCTCTTTGTGTTAAAGGCTCTCCAGTTATATCGTCAAAACCATCATTTTTTGGTGGATTAAATTCTAGGTGATAGCTTCTTCCGGACGATTGATGAATTCGTCTACCGGACATCCTATTAATTATTTGTTTATCGTCTAAAGTCAGCTCTAAAACTACATCCAGAAAGATTTCTTGGGCTTCTAAAGCGTCGGCTTGAGGAATTGTTCTAGGAAAACCGTCAAAAAGATAGCCGTTCTTGCAATCTGCTTCATTTATTCTTTCTTTAACCAAGTTAATAATTATCTCATCTGGAACGAGATTACCAGCGTCCATGATTTCTTTTGCTTGTTTACCGGTATCAGTTTCGTTCGCTATTGCTTCACGCAACATATCTCCTGTAGAAATATGAGGAATAGATAAATTTTTACAAATGATTTCTGCTTGAGTTCCTTTTCCAGCTCCTGGTGGACCTAATAGAACGATTTTCATTATTTAAAATATTCCTGGAATTAATTTTGCCTTTACTTTTTCTTTATATTCTAAGTATTCGTTGAATTCGTTCTCTAAAACTTCCTCTTCTCCTTTGATTCTCAGACTAAGAAGAAAAAATAGAATCAAAGGAACTAATAAGAAAGCAAAAATACTTCCATGCCATAGAGCCATTCCAGAGAAAAACAAAAGAAACCCGGAATACATTGGATGCCTTATATGAGCATATAGTCCTGTATCAATAATTCTGTGACCTCTATCAGTTTGAATTTCTACTACTGGTTCAATGAAGTCATTTTGATTCTGGGCTTTCCCAATTACAGTAAAGCCAGAAAAATAAATTATCAAGCCTAATATTTGTAATCCAAGCGGTGCTTTTTCAAAAACTTGCAAGTAAAAAATATCAGTTGGAATCAATAAAATACCCAATATCATTACCGCGATGATACTGGCATAAATAATTTTATCTTTTTTCGGTTGGTTATCTGAACTCAGTACCATTCTTGCTTCCATGCCTTTTGGATAGTAAACAGCAGAATAGATACCATAAGGAATTGCAATCGCAACATGAAAAATAATTAAAAAATAGGCCTCGAACCAATACCCACCTGCTATGGGTAACAAGAGAATACCAAAAAAAAATGCTTGAAATAAAACCCCTACTATTACTTTCAAAACCAACATAAATCTATACCCCGTTATTTTATTATCGCTTGCGCAACTGCAACTGCTAATTCGTCAGTATCGCTCAGACTTACTGAAATTTTTTTTATGCCCTTTTGCAAAGCTAACTTTTTTGCTTCTCCTTTCAACTCCACTTCAGGAGGCCCATATTTTCTAAGAACTACTATATCTTTTGGCCTTACGCCCTGACTAAACCCTACTCCTAAAACTTTTGATACTGCTTCCTTTGCGGCAAAGTTTTTAGCAAGAAAATTAGGCTTTGCTCTTTTTGATCTTTTGTTAAATTGATCAATCTCAGTAGGATCATAGATTCTAGTTAGAAATCTATTTCCAAAATTTTTATAAGTATTTTTTAGTCGATTAACTTCTATTAAATCGATGCCAGAATTTATTTCCATAATTTAATTTGAGCTAACCCAGATTGGTGAGGACCAAGCTCTTTCTTGGATTATTTTATCAATTCCTTCTCGTGGTTCATAATTATTTTTAACAGCGTCCCATGTTGTCCACCTACAGGTTGGGTTTTCTAAGACTCTTAAGTAATAAAAAGTTTCAATGTTGGGATCATAGTCCTCGTCAACCCAAAAAGTTTTAAGTTCGCTCGCTCCCTTGTCTTGAGAAAATTTACATGTATCAAGGCTTACTGAAGAATTATTTGAGGGACATAACTTTGATAAAGGATCTGGCTTAAGTCCGTCAGAACAAATAACATCTATCAGTTGTTCTTTGGTTTCTCTATCTTTCTCACTATAAAAACCTTTAACGATTTGAATCCTTTGTAATGGAGCCCCATTTTTATCTTTCTGTGCCCAAACAATAAAAGAAGGTTTTTTCGTTTTCGCTAAAATTAAGTCGCCTCCCATTGGAACGCCTGTTTCATAAACTTTAGATATGAACTCATCATCGTTCAAATTCAAATTTAATAAGTTATCGCCAGCAAAAAATCTCAATCTTATTCTAGTACCTGAAGTAGCATAAGTTTCTTTATTAGCAAGCGCTTCAAAAATTGAGTCTCTAGTATTAGCTTTTGCCCAAACTGCTGCTAGCCCACCAACTGAGTTAGAAGTTGTCTCACCTCCTGTGTAGAAACCTTGGTCTTCCTCTACAGTCAAATTTAAGTTTTTTACCTCTTCTGTTAAGAGTTCTTCAGGAATAGGAATTGATCCTCTTATGATTGGAGAGGTAAGAATAGCTGCGGTACCTGCGTTATCTGATTCTTGAAAAATATATGCGCCATTATGAGTATCTGTTGAACCTATAAAGCCTATTTTAAAAGGATTGCCTCTTTCCTCATGCTCTAAAGCAAGGCCTCTTTGCAGTCCCTGTCTAACATAACTCCCATCTGGTTCAGAATAAGCAGTTCTTTTTCCTTTTCTAGAATTTACAATTTCAAAATCTGCCCACTTATCTTGTGGCGATAGCCGAGGATGAGTTTCAGAAGTGCCTTTTATTTGAGTAATTTCTACAATTGGTTCATTTCTCATCCTTTGATCAGAATAATCTTGGTCTATAGGGCTTCCATCAAACTTATATTTTTTAAAAACTTGACCATTTGAACCATTAGGATTGTGAGGAATCGCCAAACTATCCAAGCCATTTGATCGAAGTCCATCCATCCAATTCCATAATTCTTCTGGATTAATTGAATCAAATGAAGAAAAAGGTCTTTTAGGTGCCTTTGATGATTTAAAAATAACATTTCGATGATATGAGGCGCTTTCTGGTTCTTGGTTTCTAACTGTCCATTCGTATGCATTAAAAGTAGTGAATTTTCCTGGTTCGTTATGCTCTTCGGCTGCTTCCATAATTTTTTTCCAAGCAGATAGATGTTCTTCATGATCATAAGCTGCAGAGGCGAAAATAAAATTTTGAGCAAAAAACGCTCTAATAATATCTAAAATACTGCCTCGTTCTCGAGGAAATCCCCCTGAATCTCCTCGAATATCGTTAAATAACAAAAACCGATCAAACGCTGATTCGGGATTCAAATTTTCCGGGCTATTAAGATTATGATAAGGCTTAGCTTTTGGATGCTTTCCAACGTTAGAAGTTGGATCAGCCCATAAACTTGCCATACCTAATAGAATGGCATGATCTGTAACAGCATAAAAATCCAATGGCTCTTCTAAAGTCATATCTCTAACTCCATTAGAAATAGTTTCTCCCTTAGCAAATCTATAACTCATATCTGGTGTGACAGTGGTGCCAAGCAGATACGCATCGAAAGAGTATTTGGTATGAACATGCAAATCTCCAAAATAAAGATTTCTTTCTTCATTTAAGGGAATATCTTTGATTTCTCCCTCAGAAGAAAAATCAACGATTTGATCATATTGCCTTGAACATGCAGCAATTAATTGAGTTATTAACAATAAGACTAATATTTTTTTCATTTAAAAACCTCTCTTGATGATAATGGTTTTTCAATAATATTTTCTATTGCAGTTCTCATTATCATTTTTATAGAAAATCTAGTTTCTGGCTCATGAAAATTACTTTGGATAAAATTAATTAAGTGTTGACCTAATATTTTTTGTCCCCTTTCCCCTTTTGAAAAACCCAATTGAGGATTGAAAGAATATCTTGAATCAACCTCAATCTCATTTCCTTCAACATCTCTATCCATATTAAATCCATATCCAAGCTCTGAAATCAAGCTGTATTCGAACCGTCTTAACTCAAATTCAATAGATTCATTTTTATTTCCATCTAAAAATTTAAAAATCTTGATAAGACTT
>LXNH01000501.1_pt1 | contig 10475 bp, 12 predicted proteins | sample 809111 | NCBI WGS metagenome assembly LXNH01 (sample SAMN04870528, study PRJNA318959) | seawater metagenome | biome: 00002010; material: water; isolation source: marine seawater | place: Greece: Milos, Mediterranean Sea | collected 2013-05-29 | depth 5-7 m
ATTTTGTTCTTACTGACGCAATTGGAAGAGATTGGCAGTGTGGTACTTTCCAACTTGACTTTAATTTAGCTGAAAGACTTGATGCGTATTATGTTGGTGAAGATGGCAAAAAATATAATCCAGTAATGATACACAGAGCTGTTCTTGGCTCCTTCGAGAGATTCATTGGAATCTTAATTGAGAATTATTCAGGGAAATTACCTTTTTGGTTAGCACCAAAGCAGGTGGTTATAGCAACGATAACATCTGAAGTTGATGATTATGGAGTTGAAATACTAAATAAATTAAAGGATGCTGGAATTAGAGCTGAATTAGATATAAGAAATGAAAAAATAAGTTACAAGGTTAGAGATCATAGTACTAAAAAAGTACCAATAATCTTGGCGCTTGGTAAAAATGAAAAAAACAATGAAACTGTCTCAATACGAAGAATTGGGAGCAATGATTCTAATGAGCTTGATCTCAAAACAGCATTGAAAGAAATTATCCAGGAAAATACCATAAATTAGATGATTGCTCGGATTTTTATATTACCTATTCAATTTTATAGATATTTTATTTCTCCATTATTTCCATCATCATGCAGATTTCATCCTACTTGCTCTGCATATGCAATTGAAGTGATACTAGAGAATGGGGTTTTTAAAGGATCTTTACTTGCAATAAAAAGAATTATGAAATGTCATCCATGGCATGGTGACTAGTTATATTCTTCTATAAATATTACTTATATTTTATGTACATATATTTTGTAATGACCCTGTTTAATGCTATAGTTTATTAATATTAAAAGTTCAAATAACCATTTTTAGGGGGATATGTTATGAACAAATTTTTTAATTACTCATTTAGTGTGTGTGCAAGTTTTTTCTTAGTACTTTCATTAAATGTTATTTCTCAAGAAATCGAAGAGGTAGTTGTTACAGCAACTAAAAAAGAGGAATCAGTTCAAGATTTGGCTCTTTCGATTGAAGCTTTCACAGAAGAATCATTAGAAGCAAATATGGTAAGAGATGCAAATGATCTTCAAGATTTAGTTCCTGGACTAAGTATTAACAAAAATATTGGTTCTGGTGGAGCTTACACTATTAGAGGTGTGGGTTCTTTTGGAATTGGTGCAGCGACATTAGATTCAGTCATCATTTCAACAAACGGTCATGATTCAGGTTCATCTTCGTTTATGGATACTGGATTTTTTGATATTGAAAGGATTGAGGTTTCCAAAGGTCCTCAAGGTACTCTAAGCGGAAGAAACGCAGTTAGTGGTCTAATAAATGTCATTACAAAAAGACCAACAGCAGATCTTGAAGGTAACTTTGAGGTTGACTTCGGTAATCATGATGCAGTGAGATCTAACCTAACACTAAACATACCTTTCTCAGATAGAATTTTTTCAAGACTTGCTCTTACTACACTTGAAAGAGATGGCTTTGCAACAAATATGAGAACAGGTGAAAAATTTGATGACAGAGATGCTTATGGTGGAAGATTTTCCCTCGACTTCTTAATCTCAGAATCAACAATGCTTAAATTCACAACAGATTTTTATAGTGCTGACGATAAAAGATTAAATATTGGTACTTCATTTTGTGAGCAGCACGGATTGTATGGTTGCAATCCATTTACTGTTGGTACAGCTGGAACACCTCCTGATGCAAGAGGAAGTACATCAGCTATATTTGCAGCGCTTGCAGGTCTAGAGCAAACAGCTAATGTTAATTCATATGCTGGTGTTCCAATTTATGATGATTTTAGAAAAGCTCATTTATCAAGAGTGCCAACTCATGAATCAAGATATAGCTTTACTCAATTAGAATTAGAGCATGATTTAACTGAAAACATCCTTCTAAAAGTAAAAGCATCACATCAAACAAGACTTTACATGGCGATGCAGGATAATGATTATAGTCATCCAATAGATGCTAGAACTTTTCCAGGTCCTTTAGCAGGAGCACCAGGTTTTCCAACTTCAATAGTTTTTGATAGGACTTATGGTGGTACAAATTATGGTGGAAATGCAGTGTATGGGTTTACCGAAACCACTGATCGTGATCATACCTATGAGTTTGGAAACGCTGACTTTAATTCAAATCAGTTTGAAATAAATTTAGTTTCGAATTTTGATGGCCCACTTAATTTTACAGTGGGACTTTACAGTTATGACAGCAGAAGTCATAACAGATTCCAAGTACAAACTGCTTCATGGGGAATGGCAGGTGATTTTTCACTTCATCCTTATTCAAAATTAATTGGCAATGGAATGTTTGATGCATATGGTGGATTAGATTTTTATCAAACATTAATTCTTGGAGGACTATCTGGAAGTAGCACTTGTGCACTTGGCGGAACACCAACTGGTAATTTTGTAGGTATACCACCAGCTGCAGCTGGACCTCCTGCAAGTACTTTGAATCCTTCTTGTTTAGGATTCTTATTAGCAGCAGGGGGGGTATATCCATTTCATGTTCCAACAAATTTATCAGGTTATATAAACGATAATCACGTAAGAACAAAAGCAAATGCAGCACTTGGTGAAATTTATTATGACCTTTCAGAAGATACACAATTAACTGTAGGTTTTAGATACAACGAAGATACCGTTATGGATAACCCTATGACATGTCTTTGGGTGCAAGATTGTGAAAACTATACTGATGCACAGTATGCCTCCAATATTTATAAGTACTTTCCAACACCAGTGCTTGTAGAAGATAATGCTTTTGCATATAAGGTAGCTATATCTCATGATATTAATGAGGGAGTTATGGTCTATGGTAATATTGCCACTGCTGTCACTGCAGGTGGCAGTAACCCTTCAATGGGAGCTGAGCCTGATCCTTATGATCCAGAAGAGACTACTAACATAGAGCTAGGTATTAAAAGTCTTTTATTTGGTGGAAAAATGCTTTTTAATGCAACTTTGTTTCAACAAACAATCGATGGTTTGCTAATTCCAACTATTGAAGATGCAGGAGCAGTTAACAATAATGTTGACACAGAGGTAAGAGGTTTGGAAGGTAACTTCATAGCATTTATTTCTGCAACTGCAAGTATTGATTTAACATGGGGATTATTTGAAAGTGAGATTGTTGGCGATCAAACATTACCTGATCCACTAAATCCTCTTGGACTTGCTGCATTGCTTGATGTAGATCCAACCGCATTCATACCTGGCGTGGGTTGTGCTACAGCAACAGGTCTATGCGGACCCGCTGCGCTTGGAACTGGGCTTGATGCTCTACCAGCTGATCCATTAGGTGCAATGAGGTACGGTTACGGTGTATTGCCTGACGGTACTATTGTTCCAGTATTTAAATCAGCAGGATCACTATGTGCAACTTCTACTGGGTTTAATCCTTTAGCTGGTGATTCATGTCCTATAGCTCCACAGAGATTAAATATTAAAGGAAATTCACTACCTGGAATGCCAGACACATCATATTCAGTTGGATTTAACAATGACTTTATGATGGATAATGGATATTTATCTGCAAGGTTATCATATAAATATACTAGCGAAAGAGCTGGTGAGCCTTTTAACTCAAGTAGGTCCACAATGCCTGAAACTAAAATGTGGGATTTAAGTTTTACTTATAACCCTAATGATGGTGATTGGTTCTTAAAAGCTTATATTAAAAACCTAAATGATGATCAATTTATAGGTTTGTGGTCTCCAGCATCTGCACTTCAAGGTGGTGCACAGTTTGGTACATACACAGATCCAAGAACTTATGGTTTAGCATTTGGATCAAGCTTCTAAACCTTTAAAATATATTAAAAAAGCTCAGTTTACTGAGCTTTTTTTTTGCTTATACTATGCAAATGCAATCTCTTCCTTATAATCCTGATTCAATAGTTGTAACTGAAGACATGTGTGATCATAACGGTCACATGAACGTAAATTATTATTACAAAGTATTTGATAGCACCTATACATCATTTTATATTAATGAGCTCGGTTTTGATGATGCCTATATGCAGAAAGGTTTTTCTACTTTTACTCTTGAAGACAACATAAGATATCTCAAGGAATTTAAAGAGGGTGAAGTAATCTATCCGTCATTTCAACTTTATAAATCAAATAAAAAACTTATGCATTTTGTTGGAATTCTTCAAAATAAAAACGATGAACTTGCTGCTATTTTTGAAACAGTTCTAGGGCATATCAATTTAAAAATAAGAAAAGTTGTAAATTTTCCAGAAGATAAAATGGAACATCTTATCAAAGTGTGTAAAGAACAGGCTGATATTTCTAAACCTCCATTTGATGTAAAACTACATATAAAATCAATTAATGAATAACTTTCTTATTATTTTCTTTTTACTTTTTTCTATCTTTACACAGGCATCTTCCTATGAATTTAGTGTAATGACATTAAATGTACAAAATCTTTTTGATACTTTAGATGATCCAAAAAAAGATGATAAGGCTTATTTGCCAATCAAAAAAAAACAGTCTGAAGAACATCAAAAATCTTGTGAAAACATTAATGTGAAGTCATGGAAAGATGAATGTATGTTTATGGATTGGAATGAAGAAACGAAGGATATTAAGCTCAGAAATTTAGTTAAAAATATTATTTCTTATGACAATGTAGGTCCAGATGTTTTAGGACTTCAAGAGGTTGAAAATCTAAATATTTTAAGGCAACTGTTTAATCTTCTTGAGCCATATGGCTATACAGATTATGTATTATTAGAGAGCAATGACTATAGAGGTATTGATACTGCAATCGTTTCAAAATATAAGATTTTAAAATCAAAACTACACTATATAAATTTTTCAGGAAAATTCTCAGAAAAAGATACGAGACCTATTTTAGAAAGCACCCTGCTAATAAACAATAAAAATGTAAGATTCTATAATGTACATTTCCCATCAGGGTTTTACGATGTTTCAATGAGGATAGACTCTTTAAATACTCTTAAAAAATTAAAGAATAATCAAGACTTGCCAACAATTGCTTTTGGTGATTTCAATGTTAACTCCAAAGAAGATAATAAATACAATATATATGAATCTCAACAAGATACTTGGGAGGTTGCTCATATATATGGGTGTGAGAATTGCAAAGGATCATTTTTTTATAACTATGGACAATCTTGGGATTTTTTAGATAGCATTTTTGTCTCTAAAAAAGATAGCCTAAGCTTTAAAAGTAATTCTATTAATATTCATAGAACAAATTTCAATTCATATAGTGATACTGGAAAACCAATAAAATTTAATGCATATAAAAAGAAAGGGGTTTCAGATCATCTGCCAATGGTAGCTGTTATAGAGCTGAATTAATGTTGTGGTTATTGTCTCCAGCCACCTCTATCAAAGATCCTTAAATAAGTAAGTTGGTCATGATCAGAATCATTTAATACCTTACAATAATCTCCTGACTCTACCAGAACAATATCTCCAGCTGAAAGTTCATAAGAATCTTTATGCTCAATACCAAATGATGGATTAGAACCGTGACCTTCATCTGTATTCATATATTCAACAACTTCCATAGTTCCTCTTCCATTTGTAATCACATATACCACATCAGAATCAATAAGCTTATGACCAACTGTTGATTTTCCTGGCTCAATTACAGTTTTACTGGCTATTACTCTTTGTAACAGGTCATTTGTCCATACAGTATAATCTTCGTTAGTTTTTTGAGGGGATCCTCCCACTCTAAAATTTGTGTATTTCTTAGCCATAAAAAGAACTCTCCAATAGATAATAAATATTAATATACCATTATATGATAATTAGGGTGTTGTTATTAAACATAATTTACTATACTTAAATGACAACTTAATAGTTAAAAGGGAGTTAATTAATGAGCAAAACATATACAAACCCAGAGACAATTGGACTTCATGCTGGATGGCGAAAAGATGACAGTACTAATTCGGTAGCAGTACCTATCCATCAAACATCTAGTTTCCAATTTGATGACTGCGATCATGCAGCAAACTTATTTGCTCTATCAGAGCTTGGAAATATTTATTCAAGAATTATGAATCCTACTTGTGCTGTCTTAGAGGATAGAATAGCTGCCTTAGAGGGTGGCGTAGGAGCATTAGCAGTAGCTTCGGGTCAAGCTGCCTCAGCATATGCAATTCAAAATATTGCAAAAAAAGGCGATAATATCGTTGCTTCATCTCATTTATATGGCGGCACATATAATCAGTTTAAAAACCCTATGTCTGATATGGGAATCGAAGTAAGGTTTGTTGATCCATCCGATCCAAATAATTTTGCTGAAGCTACAGATGAAAATACTAGAGCCTATTATGGAGAGGTTTTACCAAATCCTAGCTTTGAGGTTTTTCCAATATCTGAAGTTGCTGAAATTGGGAGACCACTTGGTATACCGCTTATTGTTGATAACACCGCAGCACCAGTTATATGTAAACCATTTGATCATGGAGCAGCAGTTCTAATTCATTCCACAACTAAATTTATTGGCGGTCATGGAACTTCGATTGGAGGAATTATTGTTGATAGTGGTAATTTCGATTGGGAAGCTTTTCCAGAAAGACAACCTGCACTAAATACTCCAGATCCTTCCTATGGTGGGGCTGTATGGACTGAAGCTGTAAAACCACTTGGACCAATTGCTTATATTCTCAAAGCTAGAACAACAATCTTAAGAGATATGGGAGCTGCTATGAGTCCATTTAATGCCTTTATGTTTATTCAAGGGTTAGAAACTCTTGCTTTAAGAATGAAAGCACACTCTGAAAATGCTGAAGTTATCGCTAAGTACTTATCTGAGCATGATTCTGTTGAAAGAGTAATATATCCTTCAGTAATGGAGGGATATGCCAAAGATAGGGCTGAAAAATACTTATCAAGAGGAAATGGAGGCTTAATGGGTTTTGAAATCAAAGGTGGAAGAGAATCTGGAGAAAAGTTTATTAATGCTCTTGAAATGGTCTACCACGTTGCAAATATTGGTGACTCTAGAAGTTTAGCAATTCATCCAGGAAGCACAACACATAGTCAACTTTCTGAAGAAGAACTTTTATCTGCTGGTATTACTCCTGGCTTTGTAAGACTTTCTATTGGTCTTGAACACACTGATGACATAATTGCAGACTTCGAACAAGCTTTATCGAAAATATAATAAATTTTGAGTCAAGGATTAGTTACTTACATAATTCTTGGCTCAGCCAAAAGATTAGAAAAGTTAAAAGTTCCTTCTTCAAATAAATTTGAGGAATACATATTTAGCAACTTTTCTAGCTATAACAAAGACGAAAAAGTCATTGATGAATTAGTTGCTAATGCAAAAGGGAGACTAATTGTATTATTACCTCCCTCGTCAAATCCAAACCTTAAAGCAAAAAAAGCTCTTTTGAAGATTTCAATGATCGATATTTCTTCATGGGGATGGTTCAAACTCAATAATAAGAATAGTGACTTCATAAAAGGGTTAAAAAAGATTTCAGTCACTATTAAAAGCATACCAGAACTCGAACAAGGAATTTTTTTTAGCAAAAGATTGTATTTTTCAGTTGGTGGCATTGGCGAATTAGGTAGATCACCATTTAAAGAAATTGCTAAAAGATTTTATTCAAGAATTGATCCACAAAATCCCTTACCTCCTCTTATAATAAGAACAAATAATATTAATATTTCTTAATGGAAGATAAATTTTTAATAAGTGCTAAAAACATTAGTTACAAAATTAATGATAATAGGCTGTTTCATAATCTGTCCTTTGACTTGAGAGAGGGAGAGGCTATTCATGTTTGTGGAGATAATGGATCAGGTAAATCTACACTTTTAAGGATTCTTTTAGGAATTACCAATCAAACCAAAGGAAATATTGATAATCACTCTCTAGAAGAGGTTTGTTTCCTTGGTCATAAAAATGCAGTCAAGAGCTATCTGTCACTGGAAGACAATATTCTTCTTATGGACTTAAATAATCATCCAAAATTACAGAAATATATTACCTTGTTAAATTTAAAAAAATATTTAAATGTGGTTGTTGCAAATTTGTCATTTGGTCAACAAAAAAAGCTAGCTTTGCTTAGAGTTTTCCTTAATAACTCAGAATTACTAATTTTAGATGAACCCTTTGTTGGGCTTGATAGTGAATCACAATTAATTCTTACCGAATTTCTGAATAATGAACTAATAATCAAAAAAGGTTTAGTTTATACATCTCATATTTCATGTGATATTAAGTCAAAAAAAATTACACTAGAATAGCAACTAATGAATATATTTAAACTTGAATTTTTAAAGTTAAGAAAAAAAACAAGAAGTTGGCTTGGACCCATATTAGTATTTTGGTTGATTATGATTGCATATCCATTGACGGTTGAATATCTTCAAGAAAATATGATTATTGGTTTTTTCTCAGTATTATGGATAGCTATATTGATATCAATGATGCTAGCAACTGAAGATTTTTTTATTGAAGATTTTAATGATGGATTTCTTGAACAAACAGTCATTAAAAAATACTCTTTTTCTATATTAATTTCCTCGAAAATATTTACTTATTGGTTATTAATAGGACTACCTATTTCAATATTAAGCTTTGTTTTCTCATTAGGAACAAGTGAAAATATGACTTTGAGTCTCTTAATATTACCCTTATCAATGATTAGCTCATATATTTTCTTGCATTTATTTGTTTTAGGGAATGCTTTAAGTTTGAATAAGGGTTCTGTTCTGGGTGCTCTTGTAACAATGCCTATGGCATTACCTGTTTTAATTGTTCTTGGTAAAAGTGTTACTGCAATCCAAGTAGAGATTAATTACATGGGATTTATCTACTTATTATTAGGTTGCTTATCTATTATAATAGTCATAGTGCCACAAGTAGTAACCTACATAATTAAAGCGCATTTAGAATAATATTTCAGCACACATTATAGTGATTAAAAAATTTATACATCAATTTGCATCGCCAAAAACTTATATGTTTCAAATTGAAAGATTTTATAGCCCAATTTTTTATACATCTTTTGTTATATATATTTTTTCAGTTATTTGGGGATTGTTTTTTACCCCAGCGGATTTTGTGCAGGGAAATTCATTTAGAATAATCTATTTGCATGTTCCAGCATCATTTTTATCTCAGTCTTTATATGTAGCAATGGCTTTTGCAAGTGTCACTTATCTTATTTGGAGAGTAAAATTAGCAGCCTATCTAATAATATCAATAGCACCAATTGGAGCAATGACCACATTTATTGCCCTTATTTCTGGTTCAATTTGGGGCATTCCAACATGGGGGACATGGTGGCAATGGGATGCAAGAATAACTTCCACACTAATTCTATTTATTATGTATCTTGGCTTAATATCATTGCACAGTTCATTTAGCAATTACGAAAAAGCAGACAGGCTTTTATCCTGGTTAGTAATTGTTGGCGCAGTAAATATTCCCATTATAAAAAAATCTGTTGATTGGTGGAGTACATTACATCAGTCTGCATCGATCACACTTTCAGATAAACCATCTATTGACCCTCAAATGCTATACCCATTAATTGGATCAACAATAGGTTTTTTTGGTTTAATTATTTGCCTAGTTTTACTTTCTTCAAAAAATCAAATTTTATTAAGAGAACAGACAAAATCATGGATTAAAGATTATGTTTGATTTTGCATTTAATTCCTTAAACGAGGCCATATATATGAATGGACATGGTGTTTATGTTTGGAGTGTCGTAGTTATTGTAATCTTAAGCTTTTTAATATTTTTCTTTGCTTATAGATCTAAAATTAAACAAATAAAGAAGAAATTAAATGAATCCAGTTAGAAAAAAAAGAGCATTAAACATTTTATTTGTGCTTTTATTTTCTGTAACTGGTGTTTCATTAATTTTATATTCTTTAAATTCTAATTTAGATTATTTTTTTACGCCAACTGAATTAAAGCAAGAAAATATACCGACCGATAAGAGAATTAAAGTTGGTGGTATGGTCCAAAAAGACTCAGTACAAAGAGACTTATCTAAAATTTCTTTTGTCATAACTGATTACGAAAATAGTATTAAAGTTGTATATGATGGAATTGTTCCAGATCTATTTAAAGAGGATAGTGGTGTTGTAGTGCTAGGATATCAAAAAAATCAAATGATATATGCGGAAGAGGTTCTAGCAAAGCATGATGAAAATTATATGCCACCAAATATAGCAATACAAAAATGATTATAGAAATTTCTCATTTTTTATCTATTTTGGCTACTGCATTATTTTTTTTAACTGGTTCATTTTCATTTTTTAATAATTCAAAAGATATTTCAACCTTAGTAAGTAAGACATATTCTCATGGTTTTTTGTTTCTGACTGCTTCTTTTTTAATTTATGTTTGGTTAGCAGTAACTGACAATTTTAGTGTTCAGTACATTGCAAGCCATTCAAACTCTAACTTACCAACATTTTATAAAATATCATCAATATGGAGTGCTCATGAGGGCTCAATGTTTTTATGGATCGTTTTCCTATCACTTTGGGGATT
>LXNH01000508.1_pt1 | contig 10428 bp, 6 predicted proteins | sample 809111 | NCBI WGS metagenome assembly LXNH01 (sample SAMN04870528, study PRJNA318959) | seawater metagenome | biome: 00002010; material: water; isolation source: marine seawater | place: Greece: Milos, Mediterranean Sea | collected 2013-05-29 | depth 5-7 m
CACCGTCATGCGGCGGTCCAATTCGGTGGACAGGTAATTGGGCTGCATCGCCGGCGCCTCGAACGGATCGGTGCTGCGCAGCTGCACCGTGCCGCGCGAGGATGGCCGCAACTGGCATACCGAATAGGTGCAGCCCGAGAACGGATGCACCTTGCCGCCGGCCATGTCGGCCGACAGCGTGGCGAAGTGGAACTGCGTGTCGGGCGTGGCGCTGGCCGGATCGACGCGGCAGAACAGGCCGCCCTGGTTGATGCCCACCGCCAGCGGCCCGCCGCGAAACAGCAGCCATTGCAAACCCATCGCGGCGCGGCCATGCAGCGTGCGCAATTGGTCGTTGGTGGTGATGGGACGGCGCGTTTCGTAGATCAGGCGGATCTGCAAGTGGTCCTGCAGGTTTTCGCCCACGCCGGGCAGGTCGCGCACCACGCCGATGCCGAAGCGGCGCAGCAGCGTGGCCGGGCCGACGCCGGACAATTGCAGCAATTGCGGCGATTGCAGCGCGCCGGCGCACAGGATCACCTCGCGGCGGGCGCGCAGCGTGCGCACCCGGCCGTCCTGGCGGTAGCGCACGCCGCAGGCGCGGCTGCCTTCGAACAACACCGCCATGGCGTGCGCGCCGGTTTCCACCCGCAGATTGGCGCGGCCGCGCGCCGGGCGCAGGTAGGCCACGGCGGTGGAGCAGCGGCGGCCATTGCGGGTGGTGAGCTGATAGTAGCCCACGCCTTCCTGGTCGCCGCTGTTGAAGTCGCGCACTTGCGGCAGGCCGAGAGCGCCGGCCGCCCCGATCAGGCCCTCGACCAGCGGATGCGGCGTCTTGATCGACGTGGCGTTCAGCGGCCCTTCGGTGCCGCGCGTGGGGCCGGCGCCAAGGTCGTTGTTCTCCAGCTTGCGGAAGTAGGGCAGGCAGTCGTCCCAGCCCCAGCCCGGGTTGCCGGCGGCGGCCCAGGCGTCGTAGTCGCGCCGCTGGCCGCGGATGTAGATCAGGCCGTTGATGGCGCTGGAACCGCCCAGCGTGCGGCCGCGCGGCCAGTAGATGCGGCGGTTCAGCATGTTGGGATCGGGCTCGGTGTAGTAGCCCCAGTTCAACACCTTGTGGAACATGGTCTTGCCGTAGCCGATGGGAATATGGATCCACGGCGAGCGGTCCGGCGGCCCCGCCTCCAGCAGGCAGACGCTGTGCTGGCCATTGGCGCTCAAGCGGTTCGCCAGCACGCAGCCGGCCGACCCGGCTCCCACCACGATGTAGTCCACGGCTTCGGACATGTCTGCTTTCCTCCTTGGTCTGGCCGTGCCGGCGCGCGGGAACTCCCGCATTCGGACGGCGCGTTTACCCTGCTTGCCGCAACGCCGGGCGCTTATATACTGGCCCGAAGCGAGGGGGGCGCGGCGACGCGCAAAGGTTCCGTATCTGTGGCGATTCTAGGAAGCGCTCACGGGAAAGAAAGCGCGGCAAGCGCGGGAACGGGGAAATGGAACAGAACATGGATCTTCGGTTTCAAAATCGCAGTGCAGCATCGGCGCGCACGCCCGACGCCGACGGCGAGCCGCAGGACGCGGCCCGATCCCTGCGCGCGCTGCTGGTGCTGGACCACCTGGCCCGCGCCCAGCATCCGCCCACGCTGGCGCAACTGGCGCAGCGGCTCGATATGCCCAAGAGCACCCTGATGCGCCTGCTGGCGTCGATGCAGCGCGCCGGCTTCGTCGCCGCCACGCCCACCGAGAACGGCTTCGTGCCGGGGCCGCAGGCCACCGCGCTGGCGCTGGCCACGCTGCGCGCCTCGGCCTTCACCCGCGCCTGCCGCGCGGTGCTGGCGCAACTGGTTGGCAAGCTGGGCGAAACCTGCAACCTGACCGCGCCCGACGGCGACCAGGTCCTCTACATGGAGCGGGTCGAAACCGCCGAACCGCTGCGGCTGTTCTTCGCGGTCGGCAGCCACGTGCCGATGCACTGCACCGCCAGCGGCAAGCTGTTCCTGGCCTCGATGAACCGGCTCGAACGCGGCCGGGTGCTGGCGCGCCTGCCGCTCACGCGCAACACGCCGCGCACGCTGACCGATCCGGCGCGACTGGAAGACGAGCTGCAGCGGCTGTCCACGCGCGGCATCGGCATCGACAACGAGGAGTTCGTGCGCGGCATGAGCGCGGTGGCGGTGCCGGTGCGCGACGCGCAGGACCGCGTGGTGGCGGCAGTGGCTTGCCATGCGCCCACCGCGCGGCTGATGCTCGATGACCTGCTGCGCGCGGTGCCGGTACTGCAGGGCGCGGCGCAGTCCATGAGGGCGGTGCTGGCCGAGCACCGGCCGGGCGGTTGAGACCCGCAGACCGTCCGCGGCTGGCCGGCGCTTACCCGTGCAGCGCGTGGCCCTGGCGCCAGGCCAGCGCCAGCACGCCGCTGGCGCCGAGCGCCAGCGCCGCCAGCATCACGCCCGCGCCCGCGCTGTCGAGCAGCACCCCCGCCGCCAGCGGCGCGGCGATGCGCGTGAGCGCGAAGACGCTGGATTGGATGCCGTAGTCCAGCGCCTGCAGGCCAGGCCGCGCGTGCGACATCATCAACCCGAACACCAGCGCCGCCGTGGCGCCCATGGCCGCCGCCACCGCCATGGCGCAGGCCACCAGCACGGCGGGCGCCGCGTCCAGGGCGACCGCCCCGGCCAACGCCGCCAGCGCGGCGGCCCCCGCGCCCGCGTGCAGCGGCACCGCGCGGCCCGGTCCCAGGCGCTTGAGCAGGCGCGCGCCGGCCACGCTGCCGACGGCGCCCACCGCGCCGCCCGCCACCCCCACCAGCCACGCCACGCGCTCGGGCGCCAGGCCGTGGTCCAGCAGCAGCGGTTTCAGGTAGAACCAGCCGGCGCCGATGAAGGGAAACAGCAGGGCCAGCAACGGCAGCCAGCGACGGCTGGCGGGCTGGCGCAGGTAGGCCATCGCCTGGCGCGCGGTCGAGGCGGCGGTTGGCGCGGGCTGCGGCCTGCTTGAGCCGTCCGGCGCCAACGCGGCGGCCATGTCGATGGGCGCATCGCCAGCAAGGCCGTCGCTCGCGTCCCCCCTCTGCGCGGCGTCGGCGGTTTCCCGCAGCAGCAGCGTCAGCGCCGCGCCCAACGCCAGCGCGGCGGCCATGATGAGGAAAGGCGCTTGCCAGCCCCAGCGCGCCTGCGCCAGCAGCATCAGGCCGCCGCCGGCGATCGCGCCCAGGCACAGCGCCATCGAGCGGATGCCGCCGGCCCAGGCACGGCTGGCGGCGGGCAGCACGCGGATCGCCAGCGCGTTGACGGGTATGTCGACCCAGGTGCCGGCCAGGGCGGCGGCCGCCGCCAGCGCGAACAGCATGGCGCCATCATTCAACAGGTCGCGCCAGCCCAGCGCGAGCAGCACGGCGGCGTAGGCCAGCAGCAGCGCCACCGTCCAGCGCCGGTAGCCGCCCCGGCCCGCGCCGCGGCGGTCCAGCGGCATCGCCAGCAGGAACTTGAATACGGTCGGCAGGCTGGCCAATTGGAACAGGCCGATGGCGGTGCCGGACCAGCCGTGCTGACGCAGCACCAGCGGCAGGCCCAGCCAGAGATAGACGCCGGGCGCGGTCAGCGCCAGGTTGAGCCAGCCGAACAGCGCCTGGGCCAGAAAGTGGCGCAGCGCCGGCGTCATGGCGCGGTCCGCCGCGCCGACAGCACATGCAGCGGCGCCAGCGGAAAGCGGTCGGAATCGAAGCCGCGCACCTCGGTGAAGCCGGTGTCGCGCAGCGCCTGCGCCAACTGGCCCTGGCGCGTCACGCGCCGCCCCAGCAGCAGCATCGGCAGGTAATAGCGCAGCACGCGCGCGGCGGCATCGGCGTCCTCCGGAATCTCGGCGTGCGCCATCACCAGCAGCCCGCCCGGCGCCAGCGCATCGTGCATCTTGCGCAGCGCGGCGGCGGCGTCGGGCACGAAATGCAGCACCGACGAGCACCACACCAGGTCGTAGCCGGCGCCGATGTCGGCCGTGGCCAGGTCGCCGCCGACGGCCACCATGCGCTCGGCCAGCCCGGCGGCGGCGATGTTCTCGCGCGCCACCGCGGCGGTCTCGGGCCAGTCGAACACCACGCCGCTGGCGTTCGGTCGGTCCTGCACCAGCGCGATACCGATCAGGCCCGGGCCGCCGCCCAGGTCCAGGATGCGCCGCGCCGCGTCGGCGCCGGGCACGCAGGCGACCGCCTCGCGCGCGGCGGCCACGGCCAGCACGCGCTGTTCCTGGCCGATCTGCACCCGCGCCGCCTGAGCCCAGCCGCTGGCCTCGGACGCGGCGCCCGGCGGCGTGGCGAGCGCGGTGGCCGGGTCCTGGCGCAGCCGCTGCATCAACTGTTCGCCGGATTGCGCCAGCACGCGGCGCCGGTAGCGCCAGGCGTCGCCGCAGTAGCCGGGCCGGCCCGCCAGGAAGTGGGCGCGGGCCGTGGCGCCGCAGCGGTACAGCGTGGGTTCGCCAGCGATGCGATGCAGCAGGCGCAGGCCCCACAGCAGGTCCAGCAAGTGTTCGGCGGCGGCCGGGCGCAGCGCCAGCGCCTGGGCGACCTGCGCCGCGCTGGCTGGCGTCACCAGGTGCGCGAACAGATCCAGTTCCAGCGCGGCGTCGAGCGCGGCGGTTTCGACCGGCGCGGCGGCCAGGTTCCAATAACGTTGCAGGGGCAGGGGAGAAGTCGGCATGGGGGTTCCTTGGTAAGCGGTTCACAGGCGCCAGGTCAGGCGCAGGCCCAGTTCGCGCGGCGGGCTGTAGACGGTGACGATGCCGTTCTGGTAGCCCACGGCGTCGTAGCGGCGGTTGGCCAGGTTGTTGACGTAGGCCGAGATCTCCACCTGCCGCACCGTGACGCCGGCGGCCAGGTTGACCCGCGCGAAGCCGTTGCGGCGGTAGCGGTTGGCCGCGTCCAGGTACACCGGGCCGGTGCCGCTGAGCGAGGCCTGCGCGTACCAGCCGGCCGGCGCGTCATAGCGCGCCGTCAGGTGGCCGTTGACGCGCGGCGCGAACGGGTTCTGGTTGCCGCTGTAGTCGTTGGCGCCATCGCGGAAGTGGCTGAAGCGGGTGCGGTTCAGCCCCAGCCCGGCCTGCAGCGACCAGCCCTGGCCCAGCAGGTATTCGAGTTCGAACTCGGCGCCGATCGAGCGCGCCGTCGCGGCGTTGGTGACGTACACCAGCCCGGGCAGCGGCATCTGCTGCACCTGCATGTTGTCGACCGTCATCAGGTACAGCGCGGCGCCGTAGCGCAGACGGTTGCCCGGCAGCCAGCCCTTGGCGCCGATCTCGTACGCGCGCAGCGTCTCCGGCTGGTAGGCGGCGTAGTCGGCCGCTGGCGAAAACACATTGAAGCCGCCGGCGCGGAAACCATCGGCCACCGAGGCATAGACCTGCTGGCGCGGCGCGAAGGCGTATTGCAGCGCCAGCTTGGGCGTGACGCGGGTCCAGTCGGCGCGGCGCGCGCTGTCGCCGCGCGGGGTGAAGCGCAGCGTGTCGCGCTCGACCCGGGCGCCGGCCTCCAGCGTCCAGCGTGCGGCCAGCGGCACGGTCCAATGGGTGAAGGCGGCGCGGGATTGGCCGCGCAGCCGCACCACGCTTTCAGTCAGGCCGCGCGGCATCTTCTGGGTGTTGCGCAGGTCATGGTCGTCGCCATCGGCATACAGGCCGGCCAGCCATTGCGCGCGACCCAGCGTGCCCGCCAGGCGCAACTCCTGCGACAGGGTGCGGAAATGGTGGTCGCGGGCGATGTGCAGCAGGTCGGCGGGCTGGAAGTCGGTGTCCTGCTGCACGCGGTCGCGCAGGTCGTTCCAGGCCGTGACCGAGGTCAGGCGCAGGCCGCTGTCCAGTTCGTGGCGCAGCGCCAGCGAGGCGCTGCGGCCGATGGATTGGTTCCAACCGGGCGTGCCGGAGGCCACGGTGGCGCGGTCGGCGGTGGGCGAGCCCCACAGCGCGGCGCCGTCCCGGTAGTTGATCTGCGCATAGCGCAACGTGGCGTCGGTGCGCGCCGATGGCGTCCAGCGCAGGGCCAGCTTGCCGTTGCGCAGCGCGCGGTCGTCCTCGCGCCGGCCGGTGTAGGTGTTGTCGATGAAGCCGTCTTGGCTGCGCCAGGCGCCGGCCACGCTGGCGTAGAGGGTGTCATCGACGATCGGCCCGCTCAGGTCGAAGCGCAGCATGCGCAGGTCGCGGCTGCCGACGGTGGTGGAGACGCTGCCACGCACGATATCGCCGGGCGGGCGGGTATGGACGTTGACGACGCCGGCCTCGGCGTTGCGGCCATACAGGGTCGATTGCGGGCCGCGCAGGACCTCGACGCGGTCGATATCCAGCAACGGGTCGTCGAAACCCTGCGCCATCAGCGTGGGCACGCCATCGACCACCAGCAGGGTCGAGGTCGAGAACGAAAAGAAGTTGGCCGACAGGCCGCGCATCACCGCCGCGTTGACGCCGGCCTGGCCGAACGGCTGGAACGTCAGGCCCGGCGTGACGCGTTGTAGTCCGTCGATATCGAGGACGCCCTGGCTTTCCAGGCTGTCGCCGTCGAACACCGACAGGCTGCCGGGCAGGGATTCGAGCGCGCGCGTCTGCTTGTCGGCGGTGACCGTGATGGCCGGCAGTTGCGCGGCGGGAGCGAGGGGCGGCGCGGAAGATGGCGGCGCGGCCGGTTGCGCTTGCGCGGCGGCGCTGGCGCAAAGCCACAGCAGGACCCAGGCGGCGCGAGGGTGAGGAAGAGGGCGGATCATCGGGATTCCTGTACGGACAGTCACGGCGGCCCAACGTGCGGCGCCGTCCCGAAGATGGTATTTCCTTTTGCGAACGCCTATCATTAGCATTCATATGCGAGCCGGATCGATTCGTATGCAATCCGGCGCATGCCTTCTTTCACCTCGGCGCCCCCCGCGCCGCCGACCGTCGACATCATGTCCCTGCGCATTTCCGCCACGCTTGCCCGGCCCCGCCCCGGTTCCCGTCCCGGTTGGACGCGGCTGGCCCTGCCCGCCGACCTGGGCGATTGCCATGCCGACCGCCTGGAACTGGGCGATGGCCTGGCGCTGGTGCATTCGCAGTACACGCCCGCCCGCGATCTGATCGAAGAGAACGCCGCCGGGCAGGGTGGACGCACGCTGGTCATCACGCTGGCGCTGGGCGGGGTTTCGGCCTATCGCGGCGCGGATGGCGCCCAGTTGGATTTCCGCGGCGGCCAGACCACGGTGACGGCGTTTCGCCGCCACCTGGGCGAGCGCCGCTACCTGGGCGGCAGTACTGTGTCGCAATTGCGCCTGTTGGTGGGCGAGCCGGCGCTGCGCCGCTACGCCGGCCAGGCCCAGGCCGAGGCGTTGTTCGGCGCCGGCGGCCTGCGGCGCCTGGCGCAGGGCCGCACCAGCGCCGACCTGGCCGCCGTCGCGGCCGAGCTGGCGCGGACCAGCGACCCGCTGGACACCCACATCAAGGCGCTGACGCTGCTGTCGCGCCAGTTGCGCGCGCTGGCGCCGCCTCCGGCGCCGGGCCGGCTCAGCCAGGCCGACATTGCGCGGCTGGAGCGCGCCCATGCGCTGATGCAAGCGCAGATGGACCGCGAGCTCACGGTGCAATACCTGTGCCTGGCGACCGGGCTGAACGAATTCAAGCTCAAGCAGGGCTTTCGCGCGCTATATGGCGACAGTCCCATGCGGCTGCTGGCCGCGATGCGCATGCGGCGCGCCTGGGAATTGCTGGAAGGCGGCTGCCAGGTGGCGCAGGCGGCCTATCAGGTGGGTTACCGCCATCCCGCCAACTTCAGCGCAGCCTTCACCCGCTTCCACGGCCGCGCGCCCAAGTCGGTATTCGGCAAGCGGCGCTGACGCGGCGGGCAGCAAGGTCGTTGCCCTCTGTGCATGCGCTGTCGCATGCGCCTGCAACGCGTGCCACCAAGATACGTGTCCCACGACGTTTGCCCCATGAAGCCTGCCCTATGACGCGCGCCCTTGGAGCGCGGCCTGCGCCCGTCGCCGCGACACGCTTTCCCATCCGGCCACCAGCATCATGATCAGCGTCGTCAGACCGCCCACCATCAGGTTGTCGGTGACGAACGCGGCCGGCGCCAGCACCGCCAGCAGCACCAGCCCGGCCCCATGCGACAGCGGAAAGCGCCCGTACACCACGGTCTTGTAGATGCCGTTGCCCAGCAGGTACAGCGCCGGACCGCCGAGCAGCGCGGCGGCGGCCGCCGTGACGATGCGGCCGTCCGGGTGCAGGATGACCAATTCGTTGGCCACCGCCGAGACGATCACGCCGGCGATCAGGATCACGTGCACGTAATGGAAGTAGGCGCCGACCCGTCCCGGATCGGCGTGGTGCGCAATGGCATGGCTGCCGTCCTTGCTGCTGGTGTCGAAGTACACCCACCACATCGCCGCCGTGCCCAGGAACGCGGCCAGCAGCGCGATCAGGGTGGGGACGTTCCAGTGCGGATGTTCGCCGAGCGTGGCGCCGGTGATCAGCAGCGTCTCGCCCAGCGCCACGATCACGAACAACTGGCAGCGTTCGGCCAGATGGCCGCCCTCGATGGTCCAGTCGCGGGTCGTGGAGCGCCCCAGGCCCGGCAGCCAGAACCCCGCCATGGGCGAAAAATACTCGCAGGCCACCGCCAGGATCCACAGCACCAGCCGCGTATCGCCCGAGGACAGGCCGCCGGCGATCCATAGCGCCGCCGATAGGCACAGCCAGCCCAGCATGCGGCGAAAGTTCGGCGCCAGCGGATGCGACGGCCCCAGGTGCAGCACCACGAACAGCGTGCGCCCCACCTGGATCGCCGCATAGCAGAGCGCGAAGAGCAAGCCGTTCTCGCCAAAGGCGCCCGGCAGCACGGTGGCCGCCACCAGCCCCACCAGCATCACGCCGAACAGCATCAGCCGCATCGGCAGCGCGTCGGGATCGAACCAGTTGGTGACCCAGCTGGTGTATTGCCAGCCCAGCCACACCGCGAACCACAGCACCAGGGCGTGCAGCGCGCCCATCGGCGTCAGGTCATGCAGCAGGCTGTGCGACAGCTGCGTCACGGCAAAGACGTAGACCAGGTCGAAGAACAGCTCGACAAACGTGACGCGGGCCTCGTGGCCGTCGCGGCGGCGCAGCATATTGGCGCTGGCAAGGAATGTCATGGCGGGCGCTTCCTGTCCGGTGGAGGGGCGCCGCCAGATTACTCCTGGCCGGGCAGGGCAACCGTAAAGAATTCAAAAGACGTGGCGTCGCCGCGACGCGCCCGGGCTTGAGCGTCCGGCTTCAGTGGCCCGCCGGCGCCTCGCCTTGGCCGCCCAGCTCGCGGTTGCGCGAACGCACCAGCGCCGCGCTCAGCGCCGCCGCCACGGCCGCGATCACGGCGCCGGCCAGGAAGGTCAGCCGGTAGCCGCCGGCCAGCGCCGCCACTGGCGCCGCGCCCGCCGTGGCCAGGGCCGCGGTGCGCGCGGCGGTCAGGCTGGCCAGCACCGCCAGGCCCAGCGCGCCGCCCATCATGAAGGCCGTATTGACCACACCCGAGGCCAGCCCGGACTGGCTCGGCTCGACGTCGCTCATGGCGGCCAGCAGCAGTGGATTGAAGGCGATGCCCGCGCCCAGACCCAGCAGCAGCATGCCCGGCAGCACGTCCGCCGCGAACCCGCCATCGACCGGCGCGCGGGCGAACAGCGCCAGCCCCAGCGCGGCCAGCAGCAGGCCGATGGCCAGCGGTCCACGGATGCCGAAGCGCATCACCAGCTTGGCCGACAGCCCCAGCGAGAACGCCGCCATGATCAGGTTGGCCGGCAGGAACGCCAGCCCCACCTTCATGGCGTCGTAGCCCAGCACCAACTGCATGTACAAGGCCGACACGAAGAACCACGCGAACATGGCCGCGGCCCACAGCACGCCGACCACGTTGGCGGTGGCGACATTGCGCAGGCGGAACAGCGCCAGCGGCATCAACGGTTCGGCCACGCGCGCCTCGACCCGCAGGAACAGTGCCATCAGCAGCGCGGCCGCGCCCAGCAGGCCGAGCGACTGCGCCGAGGTCCAGCCGGCCTCGTTGCCGTTGACCACGGCATACACCGCCAGCATCAGCGACGCAGTGACCGTCAGCGCGCCGGCCACGTCGAGCCTGCCGCCGCCCTCCGCGCCGCGCGCCGCCGGCAACAGCCGCAGGCACAGCGCGTAGACCACCGCGCCGATCGGAATGTTGACCAGGAAGATCCAGTGCCATGACAGGGTGCTGGTCAGCAGTCCGCCCAGCAGCACGCCCAGGCTGCCGCCGCCGGCACAGACGAAGCCGTACACGCCCATGGCGCGGGCGCGTTCGCCGGCCTCGGTGAACAGGTTCATGATGAGCGACAGCGCCACCGCCGACACCACCGCGCCGCCCAGGCCCTGCGCCGCCCGCGCGGCGATCAGCAGTTCCTGGCCGCGCGCCAGGCCACAGGCCAGCGAGGCCAGGGTGAACAGGCT
>LXNH01000511.1_pt1 | contig 10380 bp, 10 predicted proteins | sample 809111 | NCBI WGS metagenome assembly LXNH01 (sample SAMN04870528, study PRJNA318959) | seawater metagenome | biome: 00002010; material: water; isolation source: marine seawater | place: Greece: Milos, Mediterranean Sea | collected 2013-05-29 | depth 5-7 m
AAATGTCCAAACCGCGCGCGGATCGCCGCGTCATCCAGCGCCGCCCAAATATAGGGCAAATATTCGCTCTTACGCGCGATGATGCCGATATTGGCCTTATTGCCCTTATCGCCCGACCGCCCCCATGCGAGGCGCACCAAGGGCACCTCGACCGGATCGGCCAAATCCGGTGCCAAAGGTGCTTGCGGGCGAGCAACCATATCGGGCGAAAACACATCCCTCTGCGTGCCCTCATGGTCGGTTTTTGCCCCGTCAATATCCAGCGCCACGGGCACATCGGCTTTGGGTATCAAAAACGAAAACAACCGCACAACCGGCGATGGCTTGGCGCGTGAGCCGGCAAATATCGACAGGCCCGCGGGTGTTGCCAACCCCAGACCGCTAATTTCTTTCAAAAGCGCACCGGCACCGGTCATGTCGGGGTGTTTGGCGGCGATTTTGAGCACTACTTCGCGCCCCGCAGTCGATTGGCCTGCGGCCCCGAACTGGCTGTCATCGCCCAGCACTTCGACGCTGGTTTCTTCAAAATCTGCCATATTGTGCTGACGCAACACGCGGCGCGTGCGGGTAAAGGCGGCCTCGGCAAAAGCGCGCGCTTTGTCGGCAGCGTCCAGCCCGACAAAACTCATCATGGTGCCCGCGCGAAACCCGTCAAAATATGTCGCGCTTACCTTGAAACTGTCAGTGGGCGGATAGCCTTTGGTATTGGTAATTTCGACAATATCATCACCGAGCTGACGAATGGCGACTTGCGAAAAATCGCATGTGACATCAGGCAGCATATAGGCCTGCGGGTCACCGATTTCGTAAAGCATTTGCTCGCTCACCGTGCCGACATTCACAATGCCGCCCGAACCTTGCGGCTTGGTGCAGGTAAAATCGCCATTTGGCCGTATTTCGGCAATCGGATAGCCAATATCAGCAATCGTGTCCTTGACCAAATGCCAATCGGTGAAATTGCCACCCGTAGCTTGCGGCCCGCACTCAATAATATGTCCGGCCAGCGAACCACCGGCCAGCTTGTCATAATCTTCGCGCATCCAGCCAAAGGCATGAATACACGCGCCCAGCGTCACCGCGCTGTCTACACTGCGTCCGGTAATGACAATATCGGCACCGGCGTTCAGCGCTTCAGCGACCGGAAAACCGCCCAGATAGGCGTTCACGCTGGCAAGCTTTTCAGCTTCCGGAAAAGCCTCGCCCGAAAACATGTCCGAGTAGCCCCCCGCGCCCAGCTCCGCGCCTTGGGCCAGCAAATCATCGCCCAGCACCACCGCGACTTTCAAATCAAGGCCCTGCTCGGCAATCAGCGCGCGCGCCGCCGCACCGCAAGCTTCGGGGTTCACGCCGCCGGCATTGGTCAGCACTTTGACGCCTTGGGCCGCAATATCTTGCAGGTTTGGTTTCAACACACCGGTGATGAAGTCCGTCGCATAGCCCATCTCGGGCTTGTTGGCTCGTGCGCGCGCCATAATCGACATGGTGATTTCTGCCAGAAAATCATACACCAGATAATCGACATTGCCGGCTTTGAGCAGTTGCGGGGTTGCCATCATCGATTCGCCCCAATAGCCGCTGGCACCGCCAATCCGGATAGATTTTGCCATGATGTTTGTCTCCCCAGCACCAGCAGAACGCAAGCCCTTGGGCCAAATGCTAACGGTATCAGCCTTGCTTTGTAAAGATCACTGGGTCACATTGAACGCTGATTATATTCGTGCCGCAGTGGAGCCAGAGATGCGAAACCCTTTTCAAACAGAAGAACGCCGCGCTTTCCAAGACAGCATCGCGCGTTTCATGGAAGCTGAAATTTGGCCGCATGTCGATGATTGGGACGAGGCGGGCGCCTACCCGCATGAGATCAACGAAAAAATTTGCGCGCTTGGTGTGTTCGGCTTTGACATTCCGGAGGAATATGGCGGGCTCGGTTTTGACGACCAGCACATGCGTAAAGCCGCCGCTGTCGAAATGGGTCGTTCGTCGGCCGGCGGGGTGATGGCCAGCGTCGGTTCGCGCTCAATCATGCTCAAGCCACTTACGGATTTGGCGAATGACGCCATCAGACAACGCGCGCTGCCGGAGCTTTTGTCGGGCCGCAAAGGAGGCGCGCTGGGCATCACCGAACCGGGCGGCGGATCGGATGTCGCAAATATGAAAACTGTCGCCCATCGCGACGGCAATGAGTGGGTGCTCAACGGCCAGAAAATGTTCATCACAGGCGGCATGCAAGCATCGTATTTTGTCATTGGCGCGCGCACGGGCGATGACGGCATGGGTGGCATTTCACTGTTTTTTGTCGATGCCGATGCGCCCGGATTTTCGCGCACGCCGATTGAGCGCAAAATGGGCTGGTGGGCCTCCGACACGGCAACGCTTTACTTTGAAGATTGCCGTATCCCCGCCGACCATCTGATGGGCGAGGAACATAAAGGCTTTTACGCCATTATGAATAATTTCAATTATGAGCGGTATATGATGGGTGCCCAAATGCTCGGCATGTCGATGCGTCTGTTCGACGAGTGCGTGGCTTACGCCCAAGAGCGCAACACATTCGGTCAACCGCTCATCAAGCATCAAGTAATCCGCCACAAGCTGGCCGATATGTCGGCGCGTATTGACGCGATGGACGCCTATCTCAACCAGGTCGCCGAGTTGATGAATGCCGGTGAAATGCCCGTCGCAGAAATCAGCCGCATCAAATTTTTCTGCTCAACCAATTTGGAAACCATCGCCAGCGAGGCCATGCAAATCTTTGGCGGCGCCGGCTATCTGCGCGGCAATGCGGTGGAACGCATCTATCGTGAGGTCAAGGTTCAGGCGATTGGCGGCGGTTCGCAGGAAATCATGCGCGATTTGACAGTTCGGCAAATGGGATTGTAGCCTTTTTTTCTGTTTAGGGGGGTATTACCATGAGTGCATCGGCACAACCGAGCGCGCAGCAACCGCTGGCCGGCGTGAAAATTATTGAATTGTCTACCATGATCACCTGCGCGGTGGCGGCCATGATGTTGAGCGCGCAAGGCGCAGAGGTCATTAAGGTCGAGCCGCCCGTGATCGGCGATCCGGGGCGTCTGATCGGCACGCAAAAAAACGGCGTCTCGGCTTTTTTTCATAACTGCAATCGCGGCAAGCGGTCGTTGGCGATTGATTTGAAAACGCAAGCCGGGCGCGACGCTGTGAAACGCCTTGCGGCGGATGCCGATGTGCTGCTGCATAATTACCGCCCCGGCGTCATGGACAAGCTGGGGCTGGGCAGCGACACGCTGCGCGCTGCCAATGAGCGGCTCATATATCTGGGCGTTTCAGGCTTTGGCACCACCGGCCCAATGTCGGGCAATGCGGCCTATGACCATGTTATTCAGGGCTTGTCGGGCCTCACCTCCATGCAAGGCCGCGACAGCGAAATGAAATACATCAACACACTGATATGCGACAAGATTACCGCCTATACTGTGGCGCAAGCCACCACCGCCGCCCTGCTGGCGCGCGCCTCGACCGGCAAGGGGCAGCACATTGATATTTCCATGCTGCAAGCCAGCCTCGCCTTTATGTGGCCTGATGGCATGATGCACAAAACCATTGAAGACACGGATGGTGTTATTGACATGCCGCCCATGTCTGAATATTACCAGACACTCGATTTGCGCGACGGGTCTGTCGCGCTGGCACCGCTGCAAGACCATCACTGGAACGCGATATTACCGATGCTCGGTTATCCCGAACTTTTGGAAGACGCACGCTTCAATTCCATGGGTGGGCGCTTGATGCACATGGATCACGTCATGGCAGTTTTGAAAGAACCGCGCACGGACCATAGCGTCGCCGAAGCATTGGAAATTTTGACGGCGGCCGATGTGCCCTGTGCGCCGTGCATTGCGCGCGATGACCTCAAAACCCATCCGCAAATTGAAGCGATTGAGGCGTTGGAAACCTATGAAACACCCCTGCATGGCGCGCTAACGGTTCCGCGCCCGCCAGCCAAATTTGCCGGCGAAAACCCCTCGCAAGCGGCGCCCTCGCCCGCGCTCGGTGAACACAGTCGCAGCATTTTGGGAACGCTGGGATATAGCAGTGAAGATATTGACACGCTCATTGCCGAAGGCAGTGTGGCCTGCGGCTGACGATTACTACCATGTGTCGATAAAGGGGCGTTTTCCTTTGCCGCCTTTTTTGCCGGTTGGCATGGCGCGTATGCCGCTCGTGATCCATTTGCGCGTGTCGCGCGGGTCGATCACGGCATCAATTTCATGATACATGGCAACATTAAGTGCTTTGCCGCTTTCATACATGGCTGACAGAAGTTTGTTGAAAAGCGCCTCGCGCTTTTCGCTGCCTTCGGGCCCGGCCTGTTCAAGCTCTTTGCTGTAGCCGAGCCGCACGGCACCTTCCAACCCCATCGGGCCAAACTCACCCGTCGGCCAGGCAATGGTAAATTGCGGCACGTGAAAACTCCCCATCGCCATGGCTTGCGCCCCCAGCCCATAGCCTTTGCGTAGGCAAATCATAAACACCGGCACTGACAGGCTGGCCCCCGTCACCAGCATGGAGGAGGCGCGCCGCACAGTGGCATTTTTTTCGTCCTCCGGCCCGACCATGAAACCCGGCGTGTCGCACAGCGACAGCACGGGCACCTGAAACGCATCGCATAATTGCAAAAAACGCGCGGCCTTTTCAGCCGCCTCGGCATCGATCGCGCCGCCGAGATGCGCCGGATTATTGGCTATCAGGCCAAAGGGCCGGCCTTCGACGCGGATGAAAGCGGTGATCATGCCAGCGCCATAGCCCGCGCGCATTTCCAGCACACTGCCCGTATCGGCAATCAGGCCGATGGCTTCGCGCATGTCATAGGCGCGTTTGCGATCTTCTGGAATAATGTGGCGCAACCGGCGCTGGTCGGCGCATTGATGCGTCACGAGGCTGCCTTGGAAAAAGCCTAGGAGTTTTTTTGTCATCGCCACGGCGTCGGCTTCGTCTTCGGCCAACAAGTCGATGACGCCATTGGCGAATTGGATGTCGGACGGCCCGACCTCAGTCGGGGCCACCACGCCGAGCCCACCGCCTTCAATCATCGCCGGCCCACCCATGCCAATATAGCTGGCTTTGGTGGCAATGGTGACATCGGCGCACCCGAACAACACCGCATTGCCGGCAAAACAATAGCCATTATTGACGGCAATGCGCGGGGCGACACCGCTGGCTTTGGCGAAGGTGGCAAAGGTCATGACATCGAGCGTTGAGCCTTGCACTTTGGCAAAATCCGTGTCGCCCGGACGCCCGCCCCCGCCTTCGGTGAAGAACACAATCGGGGCCTGCCAGTCATGCGCCAGTTCGAGCACGCGGTCGGTCTTTTTGTGGTTGAACGCGCCTTGCGTGCCCGCCAGCACCGTATAGTCATACGCGAGCACGGCAGCGCGGGATTGTTCATCGGAAAAATCATCGCCATTGACCGACCCGAAACCGGCAATCAGCCCGTCGGCGGGGGTGTTGTCGATCAGATCGTCAAGCTCGCGTCGCTGGCGCTGGGCGGCAACCACCAACTGGCCGTATTCGATAAAGCTGTCGGGGTCGCATAAATCATCGACATTCTCGCGCGCCGAACGAAAGCCCTTGGCGTGGCGCTTGTCCATTTTTTCCGGGCGTGCGGCATCCAGCGTGCGCGCAAGGCGCGCTTCCAGCTCCCCCAGATCGGCACGAATATGGTCGAGATCTACTTGCGCGTCCTCGGCTTGTTGTGCATCGGCCTGGGCCACCGGATCGAGGCGCACCAGCGTTTGGCCGGGATCAACAACATCGCCCAGTTCAATATTGATTTCCACGACGCGCCCGCCCGACGCTGCCGCCACGCCGTGATGCATTTTCATCGCCTCCAGCACCACCAGTTCGGCATTGGCGGCAACGACATCGCCGAGCGATACATTCAACTGATGCACCACAGCTTGCATGGGCGCTTTTACAATCTCCGGCTTGGCTTTTGCAGTATCGTTCATTGTCTTGACACTCTGTTGCGGGTCGACGCCCATGGCGATGGCAGTTTTCTCTGTGGCTATGGTGCCTTAGTCGTTGCACATTGTGAAGCGCTACGGCAAAGTTAATTCAGCTTGAAAATTTGAGCGAGACATGCGTTGCGGGATAGATCTGGGCGGCACAAAAACCGAGGCCGTCATACTGGACGATGCGGGCGACATTATCTGGCGCGACCGTGTGCCGACACCTGCCCAGAGCTATGACGCGATTTTGGACACAATTGACAGTCTGGTTCATGCCGCCGATGCGCGCGCGGGCCACGCGGTGGATCTCGGCATTGGCATGCCCGGCTCGCTGTCACCCAAAACCGGCAAAATCCGCAATTCAAACACCCAATGTCTGATCGGACAGCCCTTCCGCAAACACATGCAGCGCCGCCTCGGGCGCGAGGTACGCCTTGCCAATGACGCGAATTGTTTTGCCCTGTCGGAGGCTTATGACGGCGCAGGCGCGGGCGCGCATGCGGTCTTTGGGGTCATTTTGGGAACCGGCTGCGGCGGCGGTCTGGTGATTGACGCCAAATTACAGGTCGGCGCAAACGGCATTGGCGGCGAATGGGGGCATAATCCGCTGGCTGCACCGCGGGCCGATGAAGTGCCCGGCCCGGCGTGCTATTGCGGTCGCCACGGCTGCAACGAGGTTTGGCTCTCGGGCACCGGCCTCGCACGCGACCATTATGAAACCACTGGCGAAAAACTCACAGCCATCGAAATCGCCGCGCAAGAAACACCGGAAGCAAAAGCCAGCATCGACCGCCTCACCGACCGTCTGGCGCGCGCGCTGGGCGCGGTCATCAACCTTGTCGACCCGGATGTCATCGTGCTGGGCGGCGGATTGTCAAATATTGATACCCTGTATACCCGCGTGCCGAAGCTTTGGGCGGATTATATTTTTTCAGATGTCGTGAACACCCGCCTCGTGCCCAATAAACATGGCGATGCCAGCGGTGTGCGCGGTGCCGCATGGCTCTGGCCCGGCAGCCGATAAACGCGCGGCCCGATACGGTGCGATACATTGTTGCAGTTTTGCAACATAAATTGCCGCAAACGATAAAAACGCTGGCATGTTTTTCATAAATTTGTAACACTCTAGTCAGGTCAAAAATTGTAAAAAAAATAACATTTTCGGTCCGCGTGTTGCGCTCATTTCATCTATCCGTGCTTCATTTATCCGTGCTGGCGTGTTCTTTGGTGCTGTAGGGCTGGGCATTGACCCCGGCGGCCGCGCAAGACGAAGCCGTCGAGGAAGTCGTCGTCAGCGGTTCGTTCATTCGGCAATCGCCGGAAGATGCGCCGGTGCCCATTGAGGTTGTTAACAGCGAAGAGCTTTTCAATGTCGGAAATCCGTCCGTGGTTGAACTGGTCAAAACGCTGGGCGCGCGCCACAGCTTCTAGTCTTGATTTGAAAAAAATATGGGGGCAGTCTTCGGGCCGCCCCTTTTTATTTCCGGCTCAAACGGGGTCGAAACCGTCGGTTTCAGGATTATAGGCCAGCAGCGTGCCGCTGCCGAAATCGTTCCACGCCCCGTGCAGCGATAAGGTGCCCCCTGCCACCGCGTCGGCGATGAACGGAAAACTCAGTAAATTATGCAATGACTGGACGACACTGCGGCGGCTCATTTCGTCAATATCGATATTTTTTCCATCCGCCGCCATCTGGTTATAAACCGGGCGCATGTTTTCAAGCCATGCGCCTACCAGCGGCAGCTCAAATTCCGGCCCGCTTTGCCCGGCCGCGCACATGTCATGGCACCCCTGCACGCCGCCGCATTTGGCATGCCCCAGCACCAGAAGATGCGCCACTTTGAGCGCGCACACACCATATTCAAGCGCGGCCGATGTGCCATGCGCGTCGCCGCTGCCATCCCCCGAGGGGGCATGATAGGTCGGCACGAAATTCGCAATATTGCGGTGCACGAACATATCGCCGGCCCCGGCCTCGAAAATATCCGTCGGCAAAATGCGGCTGTCGCAGCACGAGATCACCATGAAATCCGGCACTTGCCCGTCGCGCGCCAAACGGCCTAACGTGGCGGCCTGCCGAGGAAGACTATTCTGCTTCCACGCATAATAGCGCTGTATGAGAGACGGCGGACAATGCTGAAACTTGGTCATGGAGCACCTTTTGTTTTCTGACAAATTAGCCATGCGCGCCTCGGTGTCAAGCACGCGGCTTGCTTGCCAGCCTTGGTTAAAATCCCAAAACTACCTTTGAAATACCCAGTGCAAATAAAGGCAGTTGCAGACCGAAATTTGTTAAAATCGCGCGGTCCTTCGACAAATACCCCGCCACCGTCCAGCCCACAGCGCCGGTGGAATGCAGCGCGATATTGAGCGGATATAAGTTCAAATTGGTCAGTAATATGCCGCTCAGCACGCAGAATGTACTGGCCCATTTGATGCGTTCAATCGTGCTCATCCGAAGCTCCCGTGATTGGTGTTTGGCGGTAAAATTCCTCTGCCCTTATGCGGTAAAGCACATAGGCGCGCAAGCGGTCGTCATCGGCCAGCGCGGGATGGTTGAAATCGTCTTTCGCGCTGTGGCGCATGCCGAGCTTTTCCAATACGCGGATTGACGCCGTGTTGACCCGCGCCGTGAACGACACAATTTCCTCGAGCGCCAAATCGGCAAACCCCATTTCGAGAGCCGCGCGGGCGCCTTCGGGCGCAAACCCCTGCCCCCAAAATTCCGGCAACAGGCGCCAGCCAATCTCAACCGCGGGCGTGAAAGGCGCGTCAAATTCGGCTCGCAGCAGCCCGATAAAGCCAACAAAAACGCGCGTTTCAGATAAAAATGCCGCTTCCAGCCCGAAGCCATGGCGCGCGCAATGCGCGCGATAAACGCATCCGTGTCGTCCGCGCTCAACGGCGCAAGAAAATAGCACATCACGTGAGTGTTGCCGTTCAGGCCATAAAAATGCGGCGCGTGGTCCGGCGTAATCGGCTCAAAGCTCAGGCGTGATGTCGGCGCAATCATCTGCCATCGACATTAAAAACCGGTTTCGGCCAAATGTTGCCGCAGCAAATCATTCACCGCATCCGGGCGCTCCACGGCATGCACGTGGCCTGTTTGCGTCATCAGCTCGTATTTCGCACCGGCAATGCCGTCGGCGATCCGCTGCGAATGGTCGGGCGGGTAGGTGTGGTCTTCATCGCCGGCGACCACCAAAATCGGCACTTTGATATTCGCCAACTCATCGGTCACCGGGCTTCGGTGGGCAATGTTCCACACCGAATCGGCATAATCCGGGGTTCGACTTTCGAGCATTTTTGACACGCGCTGTTTAATCGTTGCGCGCTCAGGATTGTTCAACGTCGTATCGCCCAGCATGAAATACAAAACATCTTCCACCACAGGCACCATGCCGTTTTGTTCGATGATGTCGACCACAACATCCATCGCCGCGACGCTCACCTCGGCATCGGCCGAAGAGCCCATAATAACCGCCGACGCGATCAGGTCAGGGCGCCGCGCGGCCAACCGCAATCCAATAAAGCCGCCCATTGAATTGCCCACGAAACAGCATTTTTCGATGCCCAGCGCCTCGATCAGCGCGGCCGTATCTTCTGCCAGCGTATCCATATCCAGCTTGTCGCGCGGTTCCTTGGCACTCCCGCCCTGGCCGCGATGGTCGTAACGAATAATGCGATAGCGATCGGCAAAAGCCGTCGCTTGTTGCTCGAACATGGTCACGTCGAAAAACATGGAATTGCTGAAGACGATCGCCGGCGCATCGCGCGGCCCGTCATCGAGATAATGTAACTGTGTTCCGTTCACATCGATTAATGCCATAAGCCCCTCCTCTATATCCCTATGACCCTAAAACCGCGCGGGCCCGTGTCCAGTAAAAACTTGAGGCGGAAATCTGATGTTTTATCTCCTCGACACTACGACATTTCAGCTTATCTCCCACTTGTAAAAAAGAGAGAGAGACCATGTCGCTCGATTATAAAAACCCGCAGCATTTTGTGCCCACCCGAGCGGCCGGTGCCGCAGCCTTGGAGGCTTTCACGCCCAATATGGGCAAAAATTATGCCGATGGTCGCAATTTTGATCGGGGGGCGGGTCAGCACCGCGATGTATCAATGCTGTCGCCATATTTGCGGCGGCGACTTGTGCTCGAAAAGGATGTGGTCGCAACAGCGCTGCGGACGCATGGTGCAGAAAGTGCAGAAAAATTTGTCCAAGAAGTCATCTGGCGGGGTTACTTCAAAGGGTGGCTGGAACGCCGCCCCATCATTTGGGATCTGTTCAAACAGGGCCATGGTTAATAAATTAATAAATAAAAAACCAATTATTTTAAAAAGACCTAATGATATAATTGATATAATTGATGTAAGAGATGTAACTAAAATC
>LXNH01000512.1_pt1 | contig 10368 bp, 10 predicted proteins | sample 809111 | NCBI WGS metagenome assembly LXNH01 (sample SAMN04870528, study PRJNA318959) | seawater metagenome | biome: 00002010; material: water; isolation source: marine seawater | place: Greece: Milos, Mediterranean Sea | collected 2013-05-29 | depth 5-7 m
GAAGCCGCCTTCATCGCCCACGTTGACGCTGTGGCCGGCGGCTTTGAGCGCCAGACGCAGCGTGTGGAAGACCTCCGCGCCCATGCGCAGGGCTTCGCGCAAGCTGTCCGCGCCCACCGGCAAAATCATGAATTCCTGGAAATCGAGCGGATTGTCGGCGTGCGCGCCGCCGTTGATGATGTTGATCATCGGCACGGGCAGGGTTTGCGCCTGCACGCCGCCCACGTGACGCCACAGCGGCAGTCCCTGGCTGGCGGCCGCCGCGCGCGCCACCGCCAGCGACACGCCCAGTAGGGCGTTGGCGCCCAGCCGGCTTTTGTCGGGCGTGCCGTCCAGCGCGATCATGCGCTGGTCGATATGGGCCTGCTGATCGGCCGGCAGGCCGAGCAGCGCCGGGCGCAGCGTCGTGTTGACCGCCTCGACCGCGCCGAGCACGCCCCTGCCCAGGTAGCGGGCGCGGTCGCCGTCGCGCCGTTCCCGCGCCTCGCGCTTGCCGGTGGAGGCGCCCGATGGCACCAGCGCCAGGCCATGGGCGCCGTCGTCCAGGCGCACCTCGACTTCGACGGTGGGGTTGCCGCGGCTGTCCAGGGCTTCGTGGGCGGCCAGGTGAGTGATCTGCATGGGGGGCTCCGAGGGGATGGAAGATCGTCAGGTAAATCAAATAAATGAAATCGTTGCCGGCCCGGCGCCGCCATGTCGATGGGGGTTCCAGGCCCGGATTCAATGCCGCCATGCTAAAAACAGGCCTGCCCGCCGACAATGCAGTTTTTCTGCTACTTCGTCAGTTTTCCTGACCAATAACCATGCGCCAGCTTCCACCCCTGTCCGCCGTCCGCGCCTTCGAGGCCATCGCCCGCAGCGGTTCGGTCACGCGCGCCGCCGAGGAACTGTGCCGCAGCCATGGCGCGATCAGCCGTCATCTGCGCCTGCTGCAGGAACACGCCGGCGTGGCGCTGTTCGAAAAGGACGGCACCGGCCTGCGCCTGACGCAGGCCGGCGCCACCTTCTACGCCGCGGTGCGGGCGGCCTTCGACCAGTTGGAAAACGCCTACGAACGCCTGGCGCGCGAGTCGCAGGCGCCCGGGCTGCACGTGGCCTGCAGCGCCACCTTCGCCATGCGCTGGCTGGTGCCGCAACTGGCCGTGTTCTACCGCAAGCATCCCGAGATCCGCATCCGCCTGTCGATGACCTCGGCGCGCGAGATGCGCAACGAAGGCGCCGACCTGATCCTGGCCTGGGACCTGTCCGGCTACGCCGAGGCCGACCGGCGCCGGGCGTTAGCGCTGGCGCCGGTGCGCTTCGGCGCGGTCTGCACGCCGGCCTATGCGCGCAGGAAGCTGGCCGCGCGCGCCCGCATTGCGCATGAATACACCTCCAGCGCCTGGGACCAATGGGAGGCCATCACCGGCCAGCCGGCAGCGCTGGGCGACACATTGGCGTTCCCGCACACCCACTTGTGCATCGAAGCGGCGCTCTCGGGCCTGGGAGTGGCCCTGGTCGAGCGGCGCCTGATCGCGCGCGAATTGCAGGACGGCCTGCTGGTGGCGCCCCATGGCTTCGTGCCGTTCGAGGGCGGCCTGTGCGCGGTGCCGGCCGCCGGCCGCGCGCGCACCGCCCATGCCGACGCCTTCATCGCCTGGCTGCGCGGCGCGCTGGCCGGCGACGGCGACTGACGCCGCGGCCGGCCCGCTTGGTATGCTGGGCGGGCATTTGCGCTGGAGATTCCATGACCGAGACGCCGCCTTCCGCCAGTCCCTCCGCCAACGCGTTCGCCCCCCGTTCGGCGCTGGCATCGCAGGCGCGCCGCGCGCAGCTGCGGCGCATGAAGATCCTGGCGCTGGCGCTGCTGGCGGCCATGATCAGCGGTTTCATCACCAGCCACCTGATGGGCGGGCAGGGCGCCTGGGCCTGGGTGCGGGCCTTCTGCGAAGCGGCCACGGTGGGCGCGCTGGCCGACTGGTTCGCGGTGGTGGCGCTGTTTCGCCGGCCCATGGGCCTGCCGATTCCGCACACCGCCATCATTCCCAGCAACAAGGATCGCATCGGCGACAACCTGGCGGTGTTCGTGCGCGACCACTTCCTCGATCCGGACGCGCTGATGGAAAAGCTGCGCGGCTTCGACCCGGCCGCGCGCCTGTCGCGCTGGCTGGCGCGGCCCAGGCAGGCGCGCGCGCTCAGCGACGGCGCGCGCCGGGTGGCCTTGCAGACGCTGGACCTGCTGGATGACCAGGCGGTGCGTGGCGTCATCCAGGAATTCGTGGTGAAGAACCTGCGGCGCTGGGACGCGGCCGGCACCGCCGGCGAGGTGCTGGGCCTGCTGACGCGCGATGGCCGCCACCAGCAATTGCTGGACGCGGCGATGGAGCGCCTGGGCGGCTACCTGGGCGACGAGGACGTCAAGGAGCGCGCCTCGGCGCTGCTGGTGAAGTTCGCGCGCAAGGAGTGGCCGCGCATCATCAAGGCGGTGGATGTGATCGGCTCGGTCGAGGGCATCGCCGACAACCTGGCCGACCGCCTGGCGCGGGCGCTGGTGCAGGAACTGCGCGACGTGCTGTCGGAGCCGGACCACCCGGTGCGGCGCGACTATGAGGCCTGGGTGCTGGACTACATCGCGCGCCTGCGGACCGACCCGGCACTGGCCGCGCAGGTCGAAGCCATGAAGCAGCGCGCCATCGACCACCCCCAGGTGCAGGAGTATGTGCAGGGGCTGTGGGACGACATCCATGCGGCGCTGCGGCGCGACCTGAGCGACGAACAGTCGGCCTTGGCGGCGCACCTGGAAAGCGCCTTGCTGGCGCTGGCGCGCAAACTGGGCGAAGACCCGGCGCTGCGCGAGGCCATCAACGGCCATGTGCTGGGCGCGGCGCGCCGGCTGACCGGACGGCTGCGCATCGGCGTGACCGAACACATCGCGCGCACCGTCAAATTGTGGGACGAACGCCACCTGGTCGACGAGCTGGAACTGAGCGTAGGGCGCGACCTGCAATACATCCGCTTCAACGGCACGCTGGTCGGCGGCCTGATCGGCGTGTTGCTGCACGCGGCGGTGTTGCTGGCGGCGGGCTAGGGGACTGTTTCCCCACCCTGACATACACCTCGCGCGGGCCGGTCATCGAGCGCCAGGCAGGGCGCGGTCGCCGTCGCGCATTTACGGACGTATCCGATGTATCAGGAACGAAGATTGCTGGCGAAGCGCCTTGGCGCGGTGCTATTGTCGTTGGCAGTCCCCGGGCCTGCCCGGCGGGTTCCGGGACGACGGCCGCCCGGCCGGGCGGCCCGTATCACGCGCATCACTCCCAGGAGGCAAGTCCATGAAGAAATTCTCGATCCTCATTGCAACATTGGCGCTGGCCGGCGGTTCGGCCGTCGCCCAGGCCGAGAGCGTCACGATGTCATTCCTGAACGACGACGGCTCCGTGGGCAAGAGCGCCGGCACCATCACGCTGGAACAGACCAAGCAAGGCCTGAAGTTCACCCCCAAGCTGATGGGCCTGCCGCCCGGCGAGCACGGTTTCCATGTGCATGAAAAGGGATCCTGCGCGTCGACCACGGTCGACGGCAAGGTGGTGCCGGGCGGCGCCGCGGGCGGCCACCTGGACCCCCACAACACCAAGGCGCACAAGGGGCCCCTGGCCACCGATGGCCACCTGGGCGACCTGCCCTTCATCACGGTGGCGGCCGACGGTTCGGCCAAGACCGCCGTGGTGGCGCCGCGCCTGAAGCTGGCCGACGTGAAGCAGCGCGCGCTGATGATCCACGTGGGCGCCGACAACTACAGCGATACCCCCAAGCCGTTGGGCGGCGGGGGCGGGCGCATGATCTGCGGCGTGATCAAGTAAACGGCGCGCGCCACGCAAAGCGCATGACGGGCGCGGCGGGGCCGGGCAGGCCGGATCGCGCTACGCCGTGCCGTTGCGGCCATGCTCGCGGTAGCCCGGCCGCTCGGCCAAGCGGTCGTAATACGCGGCCACCGCCGGCAGGTCGGGCCGCAAGGCGCTATCCAGCGGCGTCTGGAACCACCGGTTCACCGACAGGCCGATTGCAATATCGGCCAGCGTGAAGGCCTCGCCGGCGACATAGGCGCCGGTCTCTTGCAGGCGCCGTTCCAGGATTCCCATGAAATGCCCCCAGTCGCGGCTGGAGGCCGCGATGGCGGCCGCGTCCTGGTGCGCGGGCGATTGCCGCGCCAGCGCCATGAAGGCATAGCTCCAGGCACGGTTCAGGTCGGCCGCCTGCCAGTCCAGCCATTGGTCGACCCGGGCGCGGCGGCGCGGCTCGGCCGGGTACCAGGCCGGGTTGCGCGTGCCGCCGTACTGGTTGGCCAGGTAACGGATGATGCTGTTCGATTCCCACAGCACGAAGTCGCCATCGCGCAGCACCGGCACCATCGCGTTCGGATTGAGCGCCAGGAAGGCGGGCTCGCTGGTCGCGCGGAAACCCGCGCCCCAGTCTTCGCGCGTGAATGGCAGCGCCAGTTCGACGCAGGTCCAGAGCACTTTGCGGACGTTGATGGAAGCGGCTTTTCCCAGGATATTCAGCATGGCGCAAGCGGGGCAGGGACACGGGGGACGCCGCGCGGGGCCACCCGGGCCCGTTGACGGCGATAATTCAGTCTAGTGGCCGTTGCCGGCTGGCGCCAGATACAGATCGGCCCTTGCGCGGCCGCAACAGATCTATTCAGTCCCAGGCGCGCCGCGGCCGTCCGCGCGCAGCCCGTTGCTTCAGCCCGCCACGGGCTCCGGCTGGTGCCGCAGCCGCGGCACCGGCGATACCGCCAGCACCACGAACTGCGCCACGAACCCGGCGCTGGAGACCCACAGGCAGGCTTCCAGCCCCAGCCGTGAAGCCAGCGCCGCGCCGATCAGCGCGCCCACCGGCCGGGCGCCGAAGGTGGCCGTGACGATCACGGCCGACACCCGCCCGAGCAGCACGTTCGGCGTGACGGCCTGGCGCAGCGTGGTGGTGGCGATGGTCCACAGGATCGGCCCGGCGCCGAACAGGAAGAAGCCCAGCCCGGCCCAGATCGCGGACGGCAGCGCCAGCGTCGACAGCAGCATCAGGCTGGCCGCCAGCGCGCACAGCGGCCCCGCGGCGATCAAGGCGCCGAACGGCAGCCGGCTGGCCAGCCAGTGCGCCGCCAGTGCGCCGGCCAGCATGCCGGCGCCGTAGATGCCGAGCGTGATGCCGACGCCCGCCGCGTCCAGCCCCAGCCGCGCCACCGCATACACCACATAGACCGCCTGCAGCACGAACCAGGCGAGGTTGAAGAACACTGCCGTTACCAGCACCGGCCGCAGCAGCGGGTGGCCCGCCACGAAGGCGGCGCCATCGCGCAGCTCATGCCACAAGTGGCGCCGCGTGGCAGCGCGCGGCGTCTCCGGCGGCAGGCCCGCGAGCAGGCCGGCGGCCAGCAGCGACAGCAGCGTCGCCAGGCCGTAGGCGACCGCCGCGCCGATGCCGCCGACCAAGGCGCCGCCCAACGCCGGCCCGGCCGAGAAGGCCGCGCTGCGCGCCAGTTCCAGCCAGCGATTGGCCTGGCCCAGGAAGGGCGCGGGCACCAGGGTCGGCAGCAGCGCCGGCGCGGCGACGTTGTAGGCCACGGTGCCGACCGCGCCCAGGAACCCCAGCGCCGCCAGCCAGCCCAGGCTCAAACCGTCCAGCGCCAGCAGGGCCAGCAGCGCCAGCAGACTGGCGGCGCGCACGCATTCGGCGCAGGTCATCAGGGTACGGCGCGGCAGGCGGTCGGCCAGCACGCCGGCGGGCAGCGACAGCAGCAGGAACGGCAGAGTCTGCGCGGTCTGCAGGTAGCCGGTCTGGGTGGCCGTGGCGCCCAGCGCCAACACCGCCACCAGCGGCGCCGCCGCCAGGGCGATCTGTTCGGAGAACTGGGCCGCCAGGTTGGAACGGGCGAGCCGGCCAAAGGCCGGGGGCAGGGTGGACATGGGCAGCGCGCGGTGGGCCGCGAAAACGACAAGGGCCCGATCATGGCCGGGCCCCGTGCGCGCCGCACTCCGTTAATTGCCGTCGCCGGCGGGGGGCGTCAGGGAATCGGCGGGTAGTCGCCGAAGCCGTCCGGCCAGGACGTCAGGACGTCATAGCCGGTGTCGGTGACGACCACCATGTGCTCCCACTGCGCCGACAGCGAGCGGTCCTTGGTGACCACGGTCCAGCCGTCGGGCAACTGCTTGGTTTGCGGCTTGCCGGCGTTGATCATGGGCTCGATGGTGAACATCATGCCCGGCTGCAGCACCAGACCCTCGCCCGGGCGGCCATAGTGCAGCACCTGCGGCTCGTCGTGGTAGATCTGGCCGATGCCATGGCCACAGTACTCGCGCACGATGCTGAAGTGCTCGCGGTGCGCGACCGTCTGGATGGCGTGGCCGATATCGCCCAGCGTGGCGCCGGGCCTGACCGCCATGATGCCGGCGCGCATGGCTTCGTAAGTGGTGTTGACCAGGCGCCGCGCCAACGGGCTGGGCTGGCCGACGAAATACATGCGGCTGGTATCGCCGAACCAGCCGTCCTTGATGACGGCCACATCGATGTTGAGGATGTCGCCGTTCTTGAGCACCTTGGCCGACGGGATGCCGTGACAGATCACGTGGTTGGCCGAGGCGCAGATGGTCTTGGGAAAGCCGTGGTAGCCGACGTTGGCGGGAATCGCCTTTTGCACGTTGACGATGTAGTCATGGCAGATGCGGTCGAGTTCGTCCGTGGTGACGCCGGGGCGCACATGCTCGGCGATCATGTGCAGCACGTCCGCGGCCAGGGCGCCGGCCTTGCGGGCCATGGCGATGTCGGCGGCGGACTTGATGGAAACCTTGCGCGCCATTTACGCGGCCTCCCGCTGGCTGGTGGCCGCCTGTCCCTGGGAGAGGGCGGCGATGCTGAAACCTTCCGCCTGCTCGATGCGGATCAGCAACTGGCAGATGTCGGCGTGGCGCAGTTCGGGATAAAGCTCGGACAGCATGCCGATGCGCATCCAATGTTCGGCCTGCGCATTGATCGAGCGGCTGAGCGCGCCGCTGGCCACGCGCAGGTTTTCGTGCATCTGCTCGGAAATCTTGACGATGCCCATAAGGGTTGTTCCATATACGATTTATATATGGAACGTATGTTATCGCAATCGCGGGGCCGGATGCAAATCCCGCACGGCCGTGGCGCGGCGTACCGGCGCAGGGCAGGGGCGCCTCCGGAGGCTCAGGCGGGCGGCAGACGCCGCGCATAAATTTAATCCGGGTAATATTGACGCAACTATTTAATCCGGGTAAAAATAGCGGCTTCTCCCCTCCCCAAGGAAACAAGCATGACGACGTTCGACTTGAACGCCGGCGCCACGGCGCCGTTGGCAGACGAAGCCGACCTGACCGACCTGGCCGTGGACGGCACACTGCCGCCCGGGCTGGACGGGGTGCTGGTTCGCAACGGGCCCAATCCCTTGCGCGGCCGTTTCGAGGGCAACGACGTGCTGTCGTGGTGGCCGCAGCCGGCGATGCTGCATGCCATTGATTTTCGCGACGGACGCGCCAGCGGCTACCGCAACCGCTGGGCGCGCACCCGGATCTGGGCGCGCGAATATGCCCCGCAGGCCGTGGCCGCGCTGCCCGACACCAATCCCAACGTCAATGTGCTGCGCCATGCCGGCGAAATCCTGGCGCTGGCCGAGGGCGGGGCGCCGCTGGCGATGACGCCGGCGCTGGAATTCCTGGGCGCCAGCCGCCGCCATCCCGGCCTGGCGGGCGGGATGACAGCGCATCCCAAGGTGGACCCGGAGACTGGCGAATTGATGAGTTTCCGCGCCCATTGGGAGCCGCCCTGGCTGCGCTACGGCGTGACGGACGCCGACGGCCGCCAGCGGGTGGATCAGCGGATCGAGGTGCCGGGGCCGTCGATGATGCATGACATGGCGATCACGGCGCGCTACAGCATCCTGCTGGACTTGAACGTCGCCTACGACTTTTCGATGTTGTCGCGCGGCTACCGCATGCCGCTGCGCTGGCATGACGAACGCCCGTCGCGGCTGGGCGTGATTGCGCGCCATGGCGGTCCGGTGCGCTGGTTCGAGGTGGCGCCATGTTTCATCCTGCATGTGGTGAATGCGTACGAGGCCGACGCGTCGACGCTGGTGCTGGACGTGGTGCGCTATCCGGAATACCTGCGGCTGGCGCGCCATGGCACGGGTTTCGAGGACAATCCGCTGGGCGTGTTGTGGCGCTACGAGATCGACCTGGACGCCGGCCGTGTCGCCGGACGCGCGCTGGACGATGCCGGCATCGAATTGCCGCGCATCAACGAAGGCAGGACCGGCCGCGCCTACCGCTACGGTTATGCGGTGGAGCAACCCAACAACCGCGAGATGCGAGGCGTGGTGCGCTACGACCTGGAGAGCGGCGCGCGGCAGCGCTACCGGGTGCCGCCGGGCGACCAGAACAGCGAGCCCGTGTTCGTGCCGCGTCCTGGGGGGCGCGCCGAGGACGACGGCTGGGTGCTGGCGTGCGTGTATCGCCAGGCCAGCGATACCAGCGATGTGGTGGTGCTGGACGCGCGTGACCTGGCGGCCGGGCCGCTGGCGACGGTGCGTCTGCCCCGGCGGATTCCGGCGGGTTTCCATGGCGCCTGGCTGCCGCGCGAGGCGGGCGGCGGCTGAGCGGGGCCGGGCATCGCCACCGTGCGCGGCGCCCGTGGTGGCCTTGTCCCTCAGCGGCTCTTGGCGCGCGCGCTTTTCCGCGCGCCCGCGCGCGGCGCTTCCTTGGCGGGCGGCGCTGCCGCCGCCGTCAACTGCTCCATCCAGGCCAGCGCCTCGGTGTAGCCCACGAACTGTTGCAGGTAGCCCGGCGACAGTTCGCGCATCAACGACAGCGCGCGGTGCACCAGTTGGTTGGAGTTGAGCGGGCCGGCGTTCTTGTGCACCTGTTCCTGCGACTGGCGCACTTGACGGTCGGCGCTCAGGCCCGACCAGATCTCGCGCAGTCCGTCCAGCACTGGCAGGTCGGGGTAGGCATCGCGGCGCGCCTGCGCCGCGATGGCATCGGGGTCGTCGCCGGGGGCGCCGGGGTAGGCGAGGTATGCCGCCAGTTCTGCCAGCGGGCCGCGCGTGGCGGCCGCGGGCGCCATGGCGGGCGTGGGCGGGTCGGCTTCGTCCGCCCCGGTGGCGGAGACCGTGGCGCGGGCCGCGGCGGCCTCGGCGATGCGCGCCGCATACGCGTCCAGCAACGCCGCCAGGCGCGCGTCCAGCCTGGCGCGGGCCGCGCCAGCGTGGGCGGCGGCGCGCCGGGCCAGCGCTTCGATGAATTGGAAGCCGACCGGATCGAGGCGGTCGTCGCCGCGCTCGCGCCAGGCCTGCAAGGCGGCGAGCGTGGCGTCGCCGGGCGGTTCGGCCGGCGCTGCCGGTTGCGCGCCGTCCATCAGCGCCGGGCCAAGACCGCCATCACTGGCCACGCGGGGTCTCCGTGCCGTTGGACGGCTTGGGAATCGGCGTGATTTCGACCCGACGGTTCTGCGCGCGGCCGTCCTCGTCGGCGTTCGAGGCCACCGGCTGCTCGGCGCCGAAAGCGGCGGCGAACACCAGCGACGACGGCACGCCTTCGTCGATCAGGGCGCGGGTGACGGTCAGCGCGCGTTGCGCCGACAGGTCCCAGTTGTCGGCAAAGCGCCGGTTGCCTTCGCGCACCAGTTGGTCGTCGGTAAAACCGCTGACCATCAGGATCTCGTCGTTGTTCTTCAAATAGGCCGACAGCGGCGCGATCAGGCTTTGCAGCACCTCGCGGCCTTGCGGCTGCAACTGGTCGGAATTGAGCGCGAACAGCACGCTGCCGCTGATGCCGATGCGGCCGTTGATCAGCGTCACGCGGCCGGCCGCCAGCGGCGCGGCCAGGGCCTGTTCCAGTGTCTGGCGGCGCTGGGTCTCCTCCTGGCGCTGTTTGACCTCGCGTTCGAGCTGGGTCGACAGCTCCAGCTGCACGGCCACCACGCTCACCAGGATCAGCACGAAGGCGCCCAGCAGTACCGACATCAGGTCGCCGAACACGGCCCAGGTCGGCACCGCCGGTTCGACGCCGCCGTCGATGTCCTCGCCCGCGCTCATGCCGCTTGCGCTCCGGCGCTGGCAGCGCGCTGGCTGGCCAGCTCGCGCAGGTTCTCGACGATCTGCTTCTGCGACATGGTGCTCAGGTCGACCACCTCACGCGCCTGCGCCACGTAGTAGGCCAGTTGCTCGTCGCCACGCGCGATCGACTTGTCCAGCGCCGCCTCGATGCGCTCCAGATGCGCCACCAGCTTGTCGTTGGATTCGCCGAACAGGCGCACCGCGGCGCCGAAGGCTTCGCCCAGGCTGGCCACCTCGGCCGCGCCGCTGGTCACCTGCGCGGC
>LXNH01000516.1_pt1 | contig 10343 bp, 7 predicted proteins | sample 809111 | NCBI WGS metagenome assembly LXNH01 (sample SAMN04870528, study PRJNA318959) | seawater metagenome | biome: 00002010; material: water; isolation source: marine seawater | place: Greece: Milos, Mediterranean Sea | collected 2013-05-29 | depth 5-7 m
ATGTCGCGCAGGGCACAGGCCTTGCGTTCCAGTTCGGCCACGTGTTCGAGCGCGATGCGCTTGACGTCGGCGCTGGCGCGGCTGCGGTCGCGCCACAGCGCCAGCAGCTCGTTCATCTGCTCCACCGAAAATCCCAGGTCGCGCGCGCGCCGCACGAAACGCAGCGTGTGCAGGTCGTTCTCGCTGTAGACGCGATAGCCCGAGTCCTTGCGCAGCGCCGGGCCGATCAGGCCGATGCTCTCGTAGTAGCGGATCATCTTGGCCGAGATGCCGGATTCCTGCGCGGCCTGTCCGATGTTCATGCGTGGTCTCCCAGAGAGGCGGCGCCTGGGCGCGCGGCGCGCGGCGGACGGAAGGTCTTCAGGCGCAGCGCATTGCCCAGCACGAAGACGCTGGACAGGGCCATGGCGCCGGCCGCGAAGATCGGCGACAGGGACAGGCCGTAGGCCGGGTACAGCGCGCCCGCCGCCAGCGGGATCAGCGCGGCGTTGTAGGCGAAGGCCCAGAACAGGTTCTGGCGGATGTTGGCCAGCGTGGCGCGGCTGAGCGCGATGGCGTTGGGCACGCCGTGCAGGTCGTCGGCCATGAGCACCACGGATGCGGCCTCGATGGCGACATCGGTGCCGGTGCCGATGGCGATGCCGGTATCGGCGGCCGCCAGTGCCGGCGCGTCGTTGATGCCGTCGCCCACGAAGGCCAGCCTGCGGCCGTCGGCGCGCAGCGCGGCGATGGCCTCGACCTTGCCGTCGGGCAGGACCTCGGCGCGCACTTCGTCGATGCCCAGTTGCCGCGCCACGGCCTGCGCCGTGTGGCGGTTGTCGCCGGTGATCATGGCGATCTTCAGGCCTTGCGCGTGCAGCGCCGCGATGGCGTCCGCCGCGGACGGCTTGACCGGGTCGGTCACGGCCATCATGGCGGCGGCCTGGCCGTCAATGGCGACGTAGATGGGTGTCTTGCCCTCGTTGCCCCATTGCTCGGCGCGCTGGCCGAAGGCGCTGACGTCCACGCCACGTTCGGCCATGAGGCGATCGGCGCCGGCCAGCACGTGCTTGCCGGCCACGCTGGCCTCGACCCCGGCGCCGGTGATGGCGGCGAAGCCTTCGACCGGCGGCAGTTCGATCTTGCGTTCGGCGGCGGCCGCCACGATCGCCAGCGCGATCGGATGTTCCGAACGCGCCTGCACCGCGGCGACCCATTGCAGCACGTCGCGGTCATCGAAGCCGGCGGCCGCTTGCAGATCGGTCAGGGTGGGCTTGCCCAGCGTCAACGTGCCGGTCTTGTCGAATGCCACCACCTGCACGTCGCGCAGCGTCTGCAAGGCATCCCCCTGGCGGAACAGCACGCCCATGTCGGCGGCGCGGCCGGTGCCGACCATGATCGAGGTGGGCGTGGCCAGGCCCATGGCGCACGGGCAGGCGATGATCAGCACCGCCACCGCGTTGACCAATGCGTGCGACAGCGCCGGCGACGGGCCCAGGAAGAACCAGGCCAGGAAGGTCAGCAGCGCCATGCCCATCACCGCCGGCACGAACCAGGCGGTGACCTGGTCCACCAGGGTCTGGATCGGCAGGCGCGCGCCCTGGGCCGCTTCGACCATGCGGATGATGCGGGCCAGCATGGTGTCGGCGCCGGTGTGGGTGATGCGCAGCGTGAAGCTGCCCGAAGTATTGAGCGTGCCGCCCGTGGCCTGCATGCCCGGCTGCTTTTCGACCGGCACGGGTTCGCCGGTCAGCATCGATTCGTCGACGTACGAGCTGCCTTCGATGATCTCGCCGTCCAGCGGGATCTTCTCGCCCGGGCGCACCATGACGATGTCGCCCTTGCGCACCAGTTCGATGGCGATGTCCTGGGGCTGGCCATCGCGCAGCACGCGCGCGGTGCGTGGCTGCAGGCCGATCAGGCGCTTGATGGCGGCGCCGGTCTTGCCCTTGGCGCGCGCTTCCAGCGTGCGGCCCAGCAGGATCAGCGTGACGATGACGGCGGCGGCTTCATAGTAGACGTTGCGGGCCGCCTCCGGCAGCCAGCCGGGCGCGAAGGTCGCCACCACCGAGTAGCTCCAGGCGGCGCCAGCGCCCAGCGCCACCAGCGAGTTCATTTCCGGCGCGCGGCGCCACAGCGCGGTCAGGCCCTTGGTGAAAAAGTGGCGGCCGGGCCAGGCCAGCACGGCGGTGGTCAGCGCGAATTGCAGCAGCCAGCTGTTCTGCTGGCCAAGGGACGTCATGACCCAGTGATGCATGGCGGGAACCAGGTGCGAGCCCATCTCCAGCGCGAACACCGGCAGCGTCAGCACCAGCGCGGCGATGAAAGCCTGACGCAGGCGCTGCGCCTCGGCGTCGCGCGCTTCGGACTGGCGCTCGGCGTGATCGTCCTGGGCTGCGATGGGGCGGGCCTCGTAGCCCATTTTGACGACCGCCTCGACCAGCGCGCCGGGCTGTGCCGCGGCCGGGTCGTAGGACACCAGGGCGCGTTCGGTGGCCAGGTTTACCTGGGCCTGGGCCACTCCCGGCACGCGGGTGAGGGCCTTTTCCACGCGCTTCACGCAGGACGCGCAAGTCATGCCTTCGATGGCAAGTTCAAGCTCGACGGAAGGGTTGGCAGCGCTCATGGCAGTCTCGGTTGAGGTAGGAAGACCTCAGTGTCGACCTTCCCATCGTGGGAAGGTCAAGGATTATTCTACGCTTGACCTTCCTATGATAGGAAGGTTTAAGCTGGGTTCCAGATCGCACCGGAGGCGGCGCGACCATCCTTGATTCACTCGGAGAAACACCATGAGCATCGAATTCAACGTGCCCGACATGACCTGCGGCCATTGCGTCAAGACCATCACCGGCGCGGTGACGGCGGCAGCGCCGGGCGCCAGCGTGGCGGTGGACCTGCCCACGCATCGCGTCACCGTCAACGGCACCGACCAGGCCGACAAGGTCGAGGCCGCGATCCGCGATGCCGGCTACGAGCCGCAACGCGTGTGAGGGGCGGCCGCCGCGAGCGTATGATAGATAGCGCCTCGCGGCCGCTCACGTGATATTGCTAAAAACTATTAATCAATTAAGTTAATTAAATTTGATTAATTGATAGCTGGGATTTATCATTCTTTCCATGGTGGTTGATCAGACCCCGCTACCCCAAGGAGAGATTGCATGCTGCAAAACCGTGAAGGCCAACGTGTTCCCAACGTAACGTTCCCCGTTCGCGAGGGCAACACCTGGAAGAAGGTCACGACCGACGACCTGTTCAAGAACAAGACGGTCGTGGTCTTTTCGCTTCCCGGCGCTTTCACGCCGACCTGCTCGTCGACCCATCTGCCGCGCTACAACGAACTGGCCCCGGCCTTCGCCGCCGTCGGTGTCGACAGCATCGTCTGCGTGTCGGTCAACGACACTTTCGTCATGAACGAATGGGCCAAGGACCAGGAATCGTCCAACATCACGCTGCTGCCCGACGGCAACGGCGAATTCACCGAAGGCATGGGCATGCTGGTCGACAAGAGCGACCTGGGCTTCGGCAAGCGCAGCTGGCGCTACTCCATGCTGGTCAAGGACGGCGTGGTGCAGAAGATGTTCATCGAGCCCGAAAAGGAAGGCGACCCGTTTGAAGTGTCGGACGCCGACACCATGCTGGCCCACGTCGCTCCGACGGCCAAGAAGCCCGACCAGGTGGTGGTGTTCTCCAAGCCCGGTTGCCCGTTCTGCGTGGAAGCCAAGGCGCTGCTCGAAGACAAGGGCTACGCCCCGATCGAGATTCCGCTGGAGAACAAGGTGCGCGGCCGCGTGATCGGCGCCGTGTCCGGCAAGGGCACCGCTCCGCAGGTGTTCATCAACGGCTCGCTGATCGGCGGCCTGGACGACCTGAAGGCGCACTTCGCCTGATGCCGGCCGGGAAAGGGGCCGCGCCTCTTTCCCTCGCCGTGGCCGCGCCGACAGGACGCGGTCCGGCGCACCGGTTTCCCTTGTTCCGCATCTTCGCGCGGCCCCGACCGGGCGCCGCGGGACGGCTTTCGTCCCGAGGGTGCGCAACAAGGCGGAACCGCCTTTGACAATATCTGCGCCACGCTACACCCGGGGGACCCCACTGATGAAGACTCTGCACACCGATATCGCCATCCTCGGCGCCGGCACCGCCGGCCTGGCCGCCTACCGTGCCGCCAAGGCCGCCGGCAAGCGCGCGCTGCTGATCGAGGGCGGTCCTTACGGCACCACCTGCGCCCGGGTCGGCTGCATGCCGTCCAAGCTGCTGATCGCGGCCGCCGAAGCCGCGCACCAGGCGGCACACACCGCGCCGTTCGGCGTGCACGTCGAAGGCGAGGTCACCGTCAATGGCGAAGAAGTGATGGACCGCGTCAAGCGCGAGCGCGACCGTTTCGTCGGCTTTGTGCTCGAGGGCGTGGAGAACATCCCGGCCGAAGACAAGATCCGCGGCTATGCCCGCTTCGAGTCGGATACCGTGCTGCGGGTCGACGACCATACCGAGATCCACGCGTCGCGCGTGGTCATCACCACCGGTTCGCGGCCCTCGGTGCCGCCGCCGTTCCGGGCGCTGGGCGACCGCCTGGTGATCAATGACGACGTGTTCGCCTGGGATGACCTGCCGCGGCGCGTGGCGGTGTTCGGCCCCGGCGTGATCGGGCTGGAATTGGGCCAGGCGCTGGCGCGGCTGGGCGTGCAGGTGCGCGTGTTCGGCGTCAGCGGCAGCCTGGGCGGCATCAGCGATCCGCAGGTGCGCCATAGCGCCCGCAAGATCTTCCAGCGGGAGTTCTACCTGGACCCGGATGCGCGCGTGCTGGAAACCCAGCGCGTCGGCGACGAGGTCGAGGTGCGCTACGTGGCGCTGGATAACAGCGAACGCACCGAGCGTTTCGATTACGCGCTGGTGGCTACCGGGCGCCGTCCCAATGTGGACGGCCTGGGCCTGGAGAACACCTCGCTGCAACGGAACGCGCAGGGTGTGCCGCTGTTCGACCGCGACACCATGCAGGCGGGCGAGTCGGCCATCTTCATCGCTGGCGATGCCAACGCCGACGCGCCGCTGCTGCACGAGGCGGCCGACGAAGGCCGCATCGCCGGCGAGAACGCGGCGCGCTATCCGGAAGTGCGCCAGGGCCTGCGCCGCGCGCCGTTGGCGGTGGTGTTCTCGGACCCGCAGATCGCGCTGGCGGGGCAGGGCCACGCCCGCCTGACGCCGGGCACCTTCGTGACGGGCGAGGTCGATTTCGGCGACCAGGGCCGCTCGCGGGTGATGCTGAAGAACCGCGGCCTGCTGCACGTGTACGCCGACATTGCCAGCGGCCGCTTCCTGGGTGCGGAAATGGTCGGCCCCAGCGCCGAGCACATCGGCCACCTGCTGGCCTGGGCCGTGCAGCAGGAACTGACCGTGGCGCGCATGCTGGAAATGCCGTTCTACCATCCGGTCATCGAAGAAGGCCTGCGCACCGCGCTGCGCGACGCCGCCGCCAAGCTGGCGCGGGCGCAGGAGGCGCTGCGCCAGGTGGAGGCGGAGGACGCCGAGGCCTGAGCGCCGGTGGTGATTGAATGCAAAAAGGGCTGCCCCGGTGTGGGGCAGCCCTTTTGCTTGCCGCGGCGCTCGTGAGCCCGGCCGCGATGTCAACGCGGCCGGTATCAGTCGTCCGACTGCTTCTTGGGCGCGGGGAAGGGATTCTCGCGGAATTGCAGCGTGAAGCCGGCGCGCTCGTCCTGGCCCAGTTCACGCGTCAGGTAGGGCATGGCCTGCTTGAGGGCGTCATGCAGCGTCCAAGGCGGGTTGATCAGGAACATGCCGCTGCCGTGCAGGCCGTAGCCGTCGATGGTGGCCTTCTTGACCGTGAGGGTGGCGTGCAGCCAGCTCTTGACCTTCAGGTTCTCGAAGTGGCGCGCCATTTCGCTGGCCTCGCGCCGCTGCACCAGCGGATACCAGACGGCGATGGTGCCGGTGGCGAAGCGCTTGACGCATTCCTTGACGGTGATCAGCGTGCGGCGGTAGTCGTTCTTGTCTTCATAGGACGGGTCGATCAGCACCATGCCGCGGCGCGTCGGCGGCGGCAGCAGGGCCTTGACACCCTCGAAGCCGTCGTCGCCGTAGATGGTGGTCTGGCGCTGGGCGGCGCGGTCCATGTGTTCGAGATTGCCGACCAGGGTGTCGATCTCGGTCGGGTGCATCTCGAACAGGCGCAGGCGGTCGGACGGACGCAGCGCGTCCAGCGCCAGCCAGGGCGAGCCGGGATAGCGCTTGAGGCGGCCGTTGGTGTTGAAGGCGCGAATGCGGGCGACGTAGTCGGCCAGCAGCGGCGGCAGGTCGTCGCGTTCCCACAGGCGGCCGATGCCGTCGGCGAATTCCGAGGTCTTGGCGGCCCAGTCGCTGTCCAGGCTGTAGAGGCCGGCGCCGGCATGGGTGTCGATGACCCAGTAGGGCGCGTCCTTGCGGTTGAAGTAGTCCAGGGTGTGGACCAGGATGGCGTGCTTGAGCACGTCGGCGTGGTTGCCGGCGTGGAAGGCGTGGCGATAGCTGAACACGGGGCGGGGGCCTCAGGCGGCCGGCCGGATGGCGGCCAGTTCGTCGGTGAAGATGCCGTCGATGCCCCAGTCGAGCAGCAGACGCGCGCGCTCGGGGTCGTTGACGGTCCAGGCGGCGATGCGATAGCCGGCTGCGTGCACGGCATCGATCAGTTCGCGCGTGGCGTCCTTCTGGTTGATATTCAGGGCGACGCAGTCGTACTTGACCAGGCGGTCGAGCCAGTCGGCCGGCACCTTTTCGACCAGCAGGGCGCGCGGCAGCTCGGGCGCGGCGTCCTTGGCGGCCTGCAGGGCTTCCTCGGCGAAGGAGGACAGCAGCGGCGCGACGGCGGCGCCTTGCCAGAGCGCGCGGGCGGCCAGGGCGACGGCGGTGCCGGTCTCGGCCTCGCGGCCGGGGCAGGGCTTGATCTCGACGTTGCTGGCGATGCCGTTGGCGACGGTGTAACGGGCCACGGCGGCGAAGGTGGGCAGCGGCTCGCCGGCGTAGGCGGCGGAGTGCCAACTGCCGAAGTCCAGTTGCGCCAGTTCGCTGAAGGTCTTGGCGGCGGCGGGGCCGTGGCCGTTGGAGGTGCGGTCGACGTCGTCGTCATGCATCAGGACCAGGACGTTGTCGCGGCTGAGCTTGACGTCGTATTCGAACATCGTGAAGCCGTGTTCGGCGCCGACGCGCATGGCGGCAAGCGTGTTCTCCGGGGCCAGGCGGCCGCCGCCGCGGTGGGCGATGTGGCGGGAATAGGGCCAGGAGGGGAGGGATGCGGACATTTCTTTTGATGCTTTTGGGGTTCTTTGGGATAGGGTGGAAGGATACTCTGTTCTGAGGGTTCTTTCCCTGTGGCGCTTGGCGGGCGCGCGCGGGTTCTTTCGGCGCGGCGGCGGGGACCGGCCGGGCCGATGTAAGCAGGCGCTGCGGGACGAATGAGAAATGCTAAAATCCGCCCGCTGACCCGGTTTGACCGGTATGGGAATAGGGCGAATCAGATTCGCCTTTTTTTATGCGTTTTCGTGCGGCCCGGGCGGAAGTCTCCGTCCGAGTGCGGCAACAGGGATTCCATGTTCGAATTTATTCGCAGCCACCGGCGCTGGATGCAGCTGATCCTGCTGCTTCTGATTGTGCCGTCCTTCTTCCTCGTCGGGATCCAGGGCTATGAGAGCTTCATGCGCAAGGAGCCGGAATTGGCGACGGTCGCCGGCCAGCCGATTTCCCGCGCGGAATTCGACCAGGCGCACCGCAATCAGCTGGAACAGTACCGCCAGCGCCTGGGCGCGCAGTTCGACCCGGCCGTGATCGACACGCCGCAGCTGCGCGAAGCGCTGCTGAACCAGCTGATCAACCAGCGCCTGTTGGCGAACGTGGCGGTCGACAACCGTTTCTCGGTGTCCGACGCCACGCTGCGTAACACCATCGCCGCCATTCCGGAAGTGCAGGACAACGGCCGCTTCTCGCCTGAACGTTATCGCCAGGTGCTGGCTGCCCAGGGCATGTCGCCGACTTCGTTCGAGGCCGGCCTGCGCCGCGATCTGGCCGTGGCCCGCGTGCTCGAGCCGGTCGGCCAGTCGGCCCGCGCGCCGGCCGAGGTGGTGGCCTGGCTGGAAACCGCCCTGACGCAGCAGCGCACGGTGCAGTTGCGCCGCTTCGCGGCCGCCGATTTCCGTTCGCAGGTGACCGTCACGCCGGCCGACATCCAGGCCTGGTACGACGCCAACAAGCAGCAATTGCAGATCCCCGAACAGGTGCAGGTGCAGTACCTGGTGCTGAACGAAGCCGCCGCCACCGAAGGGGTGCAGGTCAAGGACGAAGACCTGGCCGCTTATTACGCACAGAACAAGAACCGCTTCGGCCAGCCCGAGCGCCGCCGCGCCAGCCACATCTTGATCGAAGTGCCCGCGAGCGCCTCGGAAGCGGCCCGCAAGGCCGCGCGCGCCAAGGCGGAAGACCTGGCCAGGCAGGCCGCCGCCAATCCGGGGCAGTTCGCCGAGCTGGCTCGCAAGAACTCGCAGGACGCCGGTTCGGCCGCCAAGGGCGGCGACCTGGGCTGGCTGGCGCCGGGCATGCTGTCCGGTCCGCTGGAAAAGGCCATTTTCAGCCTGTCCAAGGACCAGGTGTCGGGCGTGGTCGAAAGCCCGGCGGGTTTCCACGTGGTCGAGGTCACCGAGATCCAGCCGGCCTCGATCAAGCCGCTGGCCGACGTCAAGGAGCAGCTTACCGCCGAAGTCCGCAAGCAGCTGGCCGCTGTCCATTTCTCGGAAATGGCCAGCCAGTTGAACAAGCAGGTCTACGACCAGCGTGACAGCCTGCAGCCGGCCGCCGATGCGGTGGGCCTGAAGCTGCGCACCGCATCGGGCGTGACGCGCGAAGGCCTGCTGCCGGCCAATGAGGCCGGTCCGGGCGCCGCCGCGAGCAGCCCCGACGCCGCGCTGCTGGACAATCCGCGCGTGCGCCAAGTGCTGTTTTCGCCCGACGTGTTGCGCGAAAAACAGAATTCCGGCGTGATCGAGCTGTCGCCCGACACCATGCTGGCGGTGCGCGTGGCCGCGGTCGAGCCGGCCCATGTGCCGGCGCTGGCCAAGGTCAGCGAGTCGATCCGTGCCAAGCTGCTGGACGAGCGCTCGGCCGCGGCGGCCAAGAAAGCGGGCGAGGCCGCGCTGGCGGCCGACCAGGCCAATCCGGCCGCGGCGCCGGAAGGTTTCGGCGATCCGCTGTTGGTGTCGCGCCAGGATCCCAAGAACCTGCCGCGCCCGGTGCTGGATGCCGTGATGCGCCTGCCGGCCGGCAAGCTGCCGGCTTATGCCGGGGTGCAGTCGGGCGCCGATTACACCTTGGTGCGGCTGGAGAAGATCGAGCCCGGCAAGGTCGAGGCTGAAGACAAGGAACGCCTGGCGCAGCAACTGGCTGGCGCCTGGGGCCAGGCCGAAAGCGACGCAATGGTGCGCATGCTGCGCGAGCAATACAAGGTTCAAGTGCTGCCGGGGGCCGCCGAGGTCATCCGCGGCGATGCCGAGCAGCAGGCGGCCGGCTGATCGGCCAGTTCGTGCCGCGCGGGCCGGCCAGGCCCGCGCGTCAGCGCAGCAGTGGCCGCAGCACCGGCCAGACATTGTCCAGCAAGCGGGCCTGGGCATCCTCGTTGGGATGGATGCCGTCGGCCTGGAACATCGCCCGGTTCGTTGCGATACCTTCCATCAGGAAGGGCACGAGCCGGGCGTTTTCGTCTTTGGCGACGGTGGGAAATACCTGGGCGAAACGCTGGGTGTAGTCGCGGCCGTAGTTGGGCGGGATCTGCATGCCGACGATGACCACCTCGGCGTCGGCCTTGCGGGCCGCCTGCGCCATGGTGCGCAGGTTCTGTTCCGTCATGGTCAGCGGCAGGCCGCGCAAGGCATCGTTCGAACCCAGTTCCAGCAGCACTACCGCGGGCATGTGCTGGCGCAGCAGCGCCGGCAGGCGCGCCACGCCGCCGCTGGTGGTATCGCCGCTGATGCTGGCGTTGACCACCTTGTACTTCGGGTATTGTTCGGTAAGCCGCTCGGCCAGCAGCGGCACCCAGCCGGTGCCGCGCTTGATGCCGTATTCGGCGGCCAGGCTGTCGCCCACCACCAGCACGGTACGCGGCTGCGCGGAACCCTGGGCCGTGGCGGTGGTCTGAGCGTGGGCGGGCGCCATCAGGCCGGCCGCCGCGAGCGCGGGTATCAGTAGCAAACGGGGAATCAGGGGAATCAGGCGCATGGATAGCAAGAATTCGATCGAGGTGAAAGGGCTGGGCAAGCGGGTGGCCGATGCCGGCGGGACGCTGTCTATCCTGGAAGACATCGATTTTACGGTGGCGGCCGGCAGCGCGGTGGCCA
>LXNH01000518.1_pt1 | contig 10335 bp, 8 predicted proteins | sample 809111 | NCBI WGS metagenome assembly LXNH01 (sample SAMN04870528, study PRJNA318959) | seawater metagenome | biome: 00002010; material: water; isolation source: marine seawater | place: Greece: Milos, Mediterranean Sea | collected 2013-05-29 | depth 5-7 m
GGATGTATCGATTAAGTCTTCTGTGAGCGCGCCCAAAATACCATTGGCACCAGCGAGTACTTTGCCTATCTGCTTTGGATATTTTTGCGCGGTTTCAATGACACCTAGGGCAGATGCATTGATAACTGCAGTAACCCCACCTGACTGCGCGTAAAACGCGTTTGGGATGACCGTTTTGGACATATTTGTGCTCTCTGTTTCTGTTTAAAGTGTGGTTATTTCTTCGGTCATTAGGCGCGTACGCGTGGCGAACGAGCGACTCTGTCCATGATACGCTAGCGACCTCAAATTGGAGTTGTCTGATGCCTGAGCGCGTACATATTCTCGGTATTTGCGGCACGTTTATGGGTGGTGTCGCCCTGCTAGCGCGCGAGCTGGGCTTTAAGGTTACCGGCTCCGATGCCAATGTTTATCCGCCGATGAGTACCATGCTGGCAGATGCCGGTATTGATGTTATGCAGGGATACCAACCGCAAAATCTTGAGCCGGCTCCCGATGTTGTCATTGTCGGGAATGCGCTATCTCGCGGTAATCCCGAGGTAGAGGCCTTGCTCAATCGAGGTATACCGTACATCTCGGGGCCGCAATGGCTGAAAGAGAATTTGCTGTCATATCGGTGGGTTATTGCCGTCTCGGGTACCCACGGCAAAACGACGACGTCTAGTATGTTGCTCGGTATCCTTGAGTCGGTGGGGCTGACACCCGGCTACTTAATCGGCGGTGTGCCCAAAGACTTTGGCCGTTCAGCGAGGCTCGGCTCCAGTGATTATTTTATTGTCGAAGCCGACGAGTATGACTCCGCATTTTTCGACAAGCGCTCAAAGTTTGTTCACTACCTGCCAAAAACACTGGTTATCGGCAATTTGGAATTTGATCACGCTGATATTTTCGACGACCTCGAAGCGATACAACGGCAATTTCATCATCTCGTACGCTGCGTGCCCGGCAACGGACAGATCATTCATGGCACTGATGATTCGATTCTGGAGGTGCTTGATCGAGGTCTGTGGACCCCTGCGATACAGATGTTCGAGAGTGAGGAGTCCGCTCAGGGCGCTTGGACTTGCCAGAATCTTTCGCCCGCCTATGAGCGCTTGCGACTAACGACACCCGATGGCGAGTCAGCGGAGCTTAATTGGGATCTGATCGGTCGTCACAACGCGCTGAATGCGTTGGCTGCCGTGGCGGCAGCCAAGCATGTGGGCGTGGGCTTGGTCGATGCTTGTGCGGCACTATCTGACTTTGCCGGCGTGACCCGCCGCATGGACGTGATTGGCGTTGTGGACGATGTCACCGTTTACGATGATTTTGCGCATCACCCGACCGCAATCGCGACAACGCTCGATGGTTTGCGACGTAAACTTCAGTCAGGACGGATTCATGCGGTGATCGAGTTGCGGTCGAACACCATGAAAGACGGGCACCACGCCGACGCCTTGATCCCCTCCACCCGGAAAGCAGACGCGGTCTATTGGTTCAAAGCGGGTGGTCAGCCTTGGCTTATGACACACAGTACAGGTGGCGAGCAGCATAGCTTTCACAATGATCTACAGGCCTTAGTCGAAGACGTCAGGCAATCGGTAATTCCGCGTGATCACGTCGTTATCATGAGTAATGGTGGTTTCGGCGGATTTCATCAACAACTGCTAAAATCCCTACGAAAGTAGTCCGCTCTGCACCCAATCAAGAGGTAACGCATCCGATGTATCGACACCTGCTTAGTCGACGCCCCAGCTGGGTCTTGTTCACCGCTCTAGTGGCGGTTACCTGCGCGGTGTCGCAGCTGTCTAAGGTCCGGTTGGACGCATCCTCTGATTCTCTGCTGTTACAGGGGGATCCCGACCTCGCTTTCTTTCAGGAGGCGACCGATCGCTATGAGAGCTACGAGTTTTTGATTCTCACCTGGGAGCCCAACAGTCCGTTGCTCGGCGACCGATCGTTGGACCGATTGACATCAATGGTCGAAGACCTTGAAGCGGTCGAGGGTGTGAGAAGCGTGACCTCGATGTTGGACGTTCCCCTGCTCGAAAGTCCGCCCATTGGACTCACAGATTTAGCAGATGTGGATTCGATTCCGACTATGCGCAAGCCCGATATCGATCGGGACTTGGCGCTCACTGAATTCACTACCAGTCAGCTGTATCGCAACTTGGTAGTCAGCCAGGACGGGAATCTGTCGGCAATACAAGTCACCATAGAACCAAATTCAACGATCAATGAGTTAGGGGACAAACGGCAAGCATTACGCGACGCATTGCTCGCATCACCCGATGATCAGGGACTCAAGCGCTCCTTGGCGGAAACCGAGCGAGACTATGATCGAGCGACCCAAACGGTGAATGCAGAGCGCGCGGCACTTGTAGCCGCCGTTCGTGAGGTGGCTGATAAGTACCGCGGGGAGACCAGCATTTTTGTCGGCGGCGTGCCAATGATTGCCGCCGACATGTTGGATTTTGTTCAGGATGATCTGGTGACCTTTGGCAGTGCGATTGTCTTGGTTATGGTGCTGATGCTGGCGCTCATATTTCGGGACTACCGCTGGGTGGTAGTGCCCATTACAGGCTGTGTACTTACCGCGACAATAATGCTCGGTATTCTGGGTTATACCGATTGGCGCATGACGGTCATCTCGTCGAATTTTGTGGCGGTCTTGCTGGTGGTGTCGCTAGCGCTGGCCATCCACTTGGTGGTCCGCTATCGCGAACTTGAAACCGTGGAGCCCGAACTCGATCGCGGTGAGCGAGCGGTGAGGGCAGCACAGCTGATGTTTGTGCCCTGTCTGTATACAGCATTGACCACGATGGTGGCATTTACATCGCTAGTGGTCGCCGGAATCAAGCCTGTGATTGATTTTGGATGGATGATGACCGCCGGGATCGTGGTCGGTTTTGTCGTCAGTTTCACGGTCGTGCCTGCGCTGATGGCGGTTCTCCCAGCAATGAGTTCAGCGCATGGCGCTACCGATCAAATGAGTATCACCCAACAGCTGGCGGGTCTAGTTGATCGTTTCGGGGGCTTGGTGTTGTGGGTGACAGCTCTGATCGCCTTGTTAATAGCTGTGGGCTTGACTCGCTTGCAGGTCGAAAATCGATTCATCGACTATTTCAAAGACACCACAGAAATCTATCAAGGGATGGAACTTCTCGACTCGCGACTGGGTGGGACGATTCCGCTCGATATCATTTTGTATCCCCCCGATGCCGAGACGTCCGAGAGCGATGGGCCATCGTCCGAGCCGCTGACCACCGCTATCGAGGGCGACGATGGCGGTTTTGAGGATGACTTTTTTGGCGATGATCCTTTCGGCGACGATATTTCTTTTGAAGAAGAGAACTCTGTTGAGGTCGGGTATTGGTTTACGCTTGCCGGCCGGGACCTCATTGATCAGATACACGATATCGTGGCAGCTCGCCCCGAATCTGGAAAAACGTTGTCACTGTCAACCGGGTTTGGCGTCATGGATAGGCTCTACCGCGACAAATTAGGTAGCGTCGAACTCGCATTGGTTGAGCGCAGCATGCCAGCGGATGTCGCAGATGTGCTGATCGCGCCTTACTACGATCCCGAGTCGCAACAGGCGAGAGTCACCGTACGGGTAATGGAAACGAGTAAGGAGCTCCGCCGAGCTGAGTATTTAGATACGTTGTATACCGATATTCTTGAGCAGACGGGCCTCGATGAGTCGAGAGTCAAATTCACGGGTCTACTCGTGCTGTATAACAATGTCCTTCAGAGCTTGTACGCCTCGCAGATCCTGACTTTAGGGGCAGTCTTCATTGCTATTGGCATCATGTTTCTTGCGCTATTCCGATCGCTGTCGCTGGCCTTGCTGGGTCTAGCGCCGAATATTCTGGCTGCAGGGTTAGTCCTTGGGATGATGGGGTTGGCGGACATCCCACTCGATATTATGACGATTACGATTGCTGCTATCGTCGTCGGTATGGGGGTCGATAATTGCATCCATTACATCCACCGTTTCAGACGAGAGTTTGCAATTGATGGTGACTATCGACAGGCGATGCATCGAAGTCATGGCAGTATTGGGCGCGCCATGTATTACACCACTCTCACCGTGGTCGTAGGCTTCTCAATGCTGACGCTGTCGAACTTCACGCCGAGTATTTACTTCGGCGTACTGACGGTACTGGCGATGATTGCTGCTGTCACCGGTGCACTCTTGTTGTTGCCGAAGTTGATCCTGGTCTTTCAACCGCTGGGACCGGAGCAGCCCTAATGGAGTGTCGTGCGGGTTGTGGTGCCTGCTGTATTGTTCCGGCAATCCACACCCCCTTTTTTGGTATGCCAGATGGCAAAGCTGCTGGAGAGCGTTGTGCGCATCTGACTGTTGATTGGCTATGTGGTCTTTTTAACGATCCAAGACGGCCTGCGTGTTGTGCTCAATTTCAGGCTGAGCCCGAATACTGCGGCAATGATCGTGATATGGCTTTGATTTTGTTAACTGGTCTTGAGCGAGAGAGCGATCCAACACGATGACAACTGATATACCGCTCTTCCCCTTGGGAACTGTGCTTCTACCTCACGGACGATTGCCCTTGCAGATCTTTGAGCGTCGATACATTGATATGGTCGCTGAGTGTATGCGCGAGCAAACCGGGTTTGGCGTGGTATGGCTAAGACAGGGATCAGAGGTCGATGAGGAAGGGGCATCAGGGTCGCTACAGATCGGAGATTATGGAGTGCTTGCACACATCGTCGATTGGGATCAGTTACCCAATGGGTTGCTAGGAATCACGATTGAGGGCAGCCAACGCTTCCATATCGAAGAGGCCTGGATAGAGGAGTCAAGCTTGAATGTAGCGCGCGTTGAGCTCGAGCCCGCTCTCGCCCCCGAGCCGCTACCTGTCGAAGGGGCATCAATGGTGGATGTGTTGCAAGGCCTTCAGCGACACCCAGAAGTCAAACGACTCAATTTGAGCGTCGATTATGAGGATGCTTGGTCTGTTTGTTTTGCGCTGACGCAACTCCTGCCCGTGGGCAGCACACTCAAATACGAGTTACTGGGGCAAACCGACATTATGACCTTGATTGACCAACTTGATCAGTTGCTCACCGAACTGTCGGGTTAACTAACCGGCGTCACTGGACCCAGCGGCCTCTGCATTCTCAGTTGGCCAGCTCCAGCCCCCAAGCTGTTGCCACTGATTGACTATCGTGGCAAATAACTCAGCTGTCTTACCAGCGTCGTAGGCCGCAGAGTGGGCTTCGGTGTTACTAAATTCTATGCTGGCTCGTTTGCAAGCTTGTGCTAGTACCGTATGGCCGTAGGCCAGTCCAGCCAGCGTTGATGTATCGAAGTGGGAAAAGGGGTGGAACGGATTCCTCTTGATTCCACATCGCTCGCAGGCAGCGTTAATAAAGCCAGCATCAAAGTGCGCATTGTGTCCTACCAAGACCGCTCGAGTGCACGAGTGGTCCCGGACCGCTTTCCGAACCTCGCCAAAAATCTCTCCTAGAGCAATATCCTCTGGTACTGCGTCGCGAAGCGGACTTTCCGGGTCAATACCGGTGAACTCAAGGGCAGAGGGGTCGAGGTTGGCGCCCTCAAATGGGTCGACATTCCGACTGATGGTGCGATCGACACGCAAAAGCCCATCGTCCGCCAGTTCGAAAAACGTTGCAGCCACCTCCAGAATACCGTCGGTCTCAGCATTGAAGCCACCGGTTTCTATGTCAATCACGACTGGCAGGAAACCTCGAAATCGATCCTTGAGCGCATAGCCGCGGGCGTTACTCACGAACGGGCGCCCACTCGCCATCGAACACTGGCACCGGCTCTTAATGGCACCACAACGCTATCACCGAAGGTGAGCTCATTTGGGACCGATGTCTCTTCGCGTATCAGTGTCATCGTGCCCTGGTTTCTGGGTCGCTGATAAAAATCAGCACCGAACAAGCTGGTGAATCCCTCTAGCCTATCCAGTGCATTTTCCTCTTCAAAAACCTCCGCATATAGCGGAATCGCGGCATGGGCCGAGTAGCAGCCGGCACAGCCGCAATCGGTTTCTTTGGTTTCTCGCGTATGAGGTGCGGAGTCGGTGCCAATAAAAAAGCGAGGATTGCCTGATGTGGCAGCCTTGCGAAGCGCTTCTTTGTGATCCCGACGTTTAAGGATGGGAAGGCAAAACAGATGAGGTCGAATACCCCCAACCAGCATGTCGTTACGATCGTAAAGTAAATGCTGAGGGGTAATGGTTGCTGCGATTCCCTCGCGCGCTCCATTGACGAAGTCGACCGCATCAGCCGTCGTAATATGCTCGAGAATAATCCGAAGTTGGGGAAACGCCTCGCTCAGAGGAGCCAGTGTGCGCTCGATAAACAGCCGCTCGCGATCAAAGACATCGACCTCTGGGTCTGTCACCTCACCGTGAATCAGCAGTGGTAGATCCGATGCTTCCATCGCCGCGAGCGTTGGTTTGAGGCTATCGAGAGCCGTTACACCTGCTGCTGAGTTAGTGGTGGCGCCTGCCGGGTAGAGCTTCACCCCGCAGACGATGTCCGAGGCCGCAGCATCAAGAATGTCTTGTTCAGACGTGCTGTCAGTTAGATACAGCGTTATCAATGGCTCGAATTGAACCCCGTCGGTCAATGCGTTCATGATGCGCTTGTGATAGCTCGTGGCATCGGCAACGGTTTTCACTGGGGGGGATAGATTCGGCATCACCACCGCTCGTCTGGCCCACGTCGCCACGTCGTTAACAGTTCTATTCAGCGCTGCGCCATCGCGCAGGTGGATGTGCCAGTCATCGGGGTGGACGATTGTTAAGCTGGTCATGACACTGCCTTCTGCAAGTTCGGCGCATAGTTTATCAGTGTTCGGGTGGGCAACGGGATGTGTGAGGCGTAAACTTCGCCCCTCGCGATTTTGGATAGAGAGATATGAGCAACATCAGCAAGGTGGTTCTGGCCTATTCAGGCGGTCTGGACACATCAGTGATTGTTCGCTGGTTACAAGACACCTACGGCGCCGAGGTGGTGACTTTCACCGCTGACATCGGCCAGGGTGAAGAGGTCGAACCTGCAAGAGCGAAGGCTGCGGCCTTGGGCGTTGAGGAGATCTACATCGAAGACCTATGCGAGGAGTTTACTCGCGATTATGTGTTCCCCATGTTCCGCGCTAATACCATCTACGAGGGTGAATATTTGCTGGGCACCTCGATCGCGCGACCGCTGATCGCAAAGCGCCTGGTTGAAATAGCCAACGAGACTGGCGCTGATGCCATATCTCACGGAGCTACAGGTAAGGGTAACGACCAGATTCGATTCGAGCTGGGTGCCTATGCACTAAAACCTGGTATTCAAGTCATTGCACCATGGCGTGAGTGGAGTTTGACGTCGCGAGAATCTTTGATGGCCTTTTGTGCAGAGCGCGATATTCCCGTTGATTTTGCAGGTGCATCTAAGAAGTCCCCTTACTCGATGGACGCAAACTTGCTCCATATTTCCTACGAAGGCGGTGTCTTGGAAGACCCTTGGGCGTCGCCGGAGGAATCGATGTGGCGCTGGACCGTGAGCCCCGAAGCAGCGCCCGATGAGGGCTTGGACCTGACCCTGACGTTTGACCGAGGTGATGTTATTGCCATCGATGGAGTCGCGATGACACCTGCGGCGGTATTGGCGCATCTCAATGCTGTGGGCGGTACCCACGGTGTCGGTCGTGCTGATATTGTCGAGAATCGCTACGTCGGTATGAAGTCGCGTGGCTGCTATGAAACACCCGGTGGTACCATTTTGTTGCGCGCTCATCGCGCTATCGAATCACTGACATTAGATCGCGAGGTCGCCCATCTCAAAGATGAGTTGATGCCACGCTATGCAAAATTGATCTATAACGGGTACTGGTGGTCTCCAGAGCGACTCATGCTGCAGGCGTCGATTGACGAATCGCAGTCGGTGGTCAACGGTGACGTGCGACTAAGGCTCTATAAAGGTAATGTCGTTGTATCAGGCCGTCGTTCTGATGACTCGATGTTTGACGATGCGATTGCGACATTTGAAGACGACGCCGGTAAGTATGATCAGGCGGATGCCGAGGGGTTCATTAAATTGAATGCGCTTCGGCTTAGGATTGCAGCCGAGCGCGGCAGAAATTTCTAGCATCTGCCTTCTCTAGTGGGTCCACCGTGGCTGCATTAAGGGACGCTTTAGTAACGCGCTGGAACCACAATCAAACGCTAGGTGCAGGAAGGAAATAAAGAAGATGGGTGTTGAACACATAGTCGAAACCGATGTGATGATTGTCGGCGCAGGGTTGTCTGGGATAGGGGCTGCTGTGCATCTGTCGAAGCAGTGTCCGTCAAAGGACTATCTTTTGATCGAGCGTCGTCAGGCTATCGGTGGCACCTGGGATCTGTTCCGCTACCCGGGGATCCGCTCAGATTCCGATATGCATACCCTCGGTTATAACTTCAAACCCTGGCGGGCGGAGAAGGCAATTGCTGATGGCCCCTCGATTTGGGATTACGTTAACGAGACTGCGGATGAGTACCAAATACGGGACAAGATCCAGTTTGGGCACCGCTTGGTGTCAGCAGCATGGGACACTGATAGCGCTCGCTGGACGTTGACCGTCGAGTCCGAAGATAAAGGCACTGTCTATTACCGTTGTAACTTCCTACTTATGTGCTCGGGCTATTACAGCTACGATCAGGGTCACCAGCCAGAATTCAAGGGGCGTGAAGACTTCTCGGGTCAATGGGTTCACCCCCAGTTTTGGCCCCAAGACCTCGATTACAGTGACAAGCGAGTTGTGGTGATCGGATCTGGCGCCACGGCCATGACGATTGTGCCGAAGATGGCTGAATCGGCCGCGAAAGTCACTATGCTCCAGCGGTCGCCAACCTATGTCGTCTCGCGACCCTCCGTCGATAAACTGGCTAATTTTCTTCGCAAGGTATTGCCCGCCAGTTGGGCTTATGATCTTGTGCGTTTCAGGAATACCTTTTGGCAGCAACTCATTTATCGGCGAACTCGAACACAGCCGGCGATGGTGGCAGAGACGCTGCTCGGTGAAGTCGAAAAGGCTATCGGTGACGTTGTTGACGTCAAAAAGCATTTCACCCCGTCCTACAACCCATGGGATCAGCGCTTGTGTTTAGTGCCGGACGATGACTTGTTTACGGCGCTGCGGTCGGGGCGTGCCGACGTGGTGACCGATACCATTGATCGAATCACGGAAACGGGAGTGATGACAGCCAGTGGCGATAACATTGAAGCCGATATTATCGTTTCAGCAACCGGCATCGAGCTTCTCATGTTGGGTGGCGCGGAGTTTTCGGTCGATTGTCAGGCCGTCAACTTTGCCGATGAGTGGACTTACAAGGGTGTGATGTGCTCCAACATTCCCAACATGGTGCAGACCTTCGGTTATATCAACGCCTCTTGGACTTTACGCGCTGACTTGACTGCAGAGTGGGTTTGTAGAGTACTCAATCACATGGATGAGTTTGGTTACGATCAGGCGACACCGCGGATCCCCGAGCTGCTTGCTAAAACAATGGAAAAACGATTTTGGATTGACGATTTTTCAGCGGGTTATATGCAGCGAATGATGCCGAACTTTCCCCGACAAGGTACTCAGATGCCGTGGCTTAATCCCCAGGATTATCGCAAAGACAAGAAGATGTTTCGCGGCAGTGCCATCGCCGACGGAGCATTGATTTTTACGCGAAGCGAATCTGAGTCCGTCGAACTAAAAGCAGCAAGCTAGCAATTTAATGGATCGCTCACTTCAGGAGACATGGATTGACTGCCCTTATTGCTGGGAGTCGATTTGTGTTCTGTTGAATCCAGAGGATTTGGGGGAGCAGTACATCGAAGACTGCCAGGTTTGTTGCCGGCCCATCGAGTTTCTGATTACCCAAGCTGGGGATGGTGAGTTGACGGCTCTGGTATCGAGTGATGCTGAGTAAGGGGCATGGCTTCAAGTTGGCATTGCAATGAGTGGGGGAGAGTCATGCCAAACAGGCTGCTAAAGCAAGTCTTTAGAATTTGCAGCGTTGTTGTGTTGATGTTGGTTACCAATGGCGTTGTCGCCGCGGAGCCTGCCGACTCTGCGATTCATTCAGAGATATTGGCTCGGTCATCGAGTGATTGGGGTGGTGCTGCACTATCGCCCTATGCTAGCGGCCAACCCGAGGTAACCGTCGCTCGTGTCACTATTCCCGTTGGGAAGGCGCTTCCGCTCCACGAGCACCCGTACATGACCGCGGGTGTTGTTCTAAAAGGTGTCATTGAAGTTCGCACCGACAGTGGGAAAACACATGTTGCTCGTGCTGGTGATGCGGTTATTGAGATGGTGAATCAGCCTCATGCGGG
>LXNH01000519.1_pt1 | contig 10335 bp, 8 predicted proteins | sample 809111 | NCBI WGS metagenome assembly LXNH01 (sample SAMN04870528, study PRJNA318959) | seawater metagenome | biome: 00002010; material: water; isolation source: marine seawater | place: Greece: Milos, Mediterranean Sea | collected 2013-05-29 | depth 5-7 m
GTCATTGAGAACTTTGTCGCGCAACGCATCGCCGGCACCGCCCGACAACAGATTGCCGACAGCACGCTTACCGCGTCGGTCAGTCACTTCCGGAAATTCATTTCTGAGGGTTTTACGAACCATCCCGCGCCAGTTCACTTTTCTCATAGCGGCGAGGTCTGTCACTTGCTCGGCCTGTATGATTGTTTCAGGAATGGCAATATCGAGCGTGACGTAATGATGCGTAAAGGCCGGAACAGACATTTGTGTCAATCCGCCAAGCAGCACAAGCAATATACCGGCGGCTGAACAAATCGCTGCCAGCCCGAAGAATTTGAATCTTTTTTCAGCTCGATAGCGCTTCTTCAGATGCTTTGATTGCGCGGTTTGTGTCGCCTGATCAGTCATATTGCTCCTTGTATTTACGTACAATATAGAGCGCCAAAATATTGAGCATCAGCGTTACAAAAAATAATACAAGCCCAAGCGCAAAAGCAGCAAGCGTTTTGGCGCTGTCAAATTCTTGGTCCCCCACCAGCAACATCACAATCTGAACCGTTACCGTGGTCACGGACTCAAAAGGGTTGGCCGTCAAATTCGCTGCAACACCCGCCGCCATGACAACAATCATGGTCTCACCAATAGCACGGGATATTGCCAACAAAATTGCACTCACAATACCCGGTAATGCGGCGGGGAGAATAACTTGTGTAATTGTCTCTGCCTGTGTTGCACCCAGCGCAGAGGCGCCGTCACGCAGATTTTGCGGCACGGAATTAATCACATCATCTGAAAGAGATGAGATAAATGGAATAATCATAATCCCCATCACCAAACCAGCCGCCAATGCCGACTCGGAAGATAATTCCAGCCCGATGACGCTGCCATTATTTCGTAAAAACGGCGCAACAAACAGGGCGGCAAAAAAACCATAAACGACAGTTGGAATACCCGCGAGCAATTCAATGGCGGGCTTGGCCACATTCCGCAACCGCTTAGACGCATATTCCGATAGATAAATAGCCGACATCAGACCAATAGGAACAGCCAGCAACATGGCAATAAAAGTAATCATCAATGTGCCCGCAAAAAGTGGAATGGCACCAAAAGCCCCCGACCCGCCGGCCTGGCCTTCACGAATAGCAATTTGCGGACTCCAATGGGTGCCGAATAAAAACTCTTTAATGGGTATAGCGTCGAAAAACCGACTCGCTTCAAAAGCGAGAGATAAAATAATTCCAATCGTCGTTAAAATCGCGACACCCGATGCCAGTTGCATCAGGCGCTTAATGATAACCTCAACCTTATCCCGTGCCGCAAAACGTGGGGATATATGACGAGCTGACAACACAAAGCCTGCAACCGCCGTGGCGATGGTAACAACATAAAGGAATATATTGGCACGAATAATTAATGCGCTGTAATAGCCCAGAGCCTGACGTATTTCAGGCTCAACAAATTCAGCCTTAAGGACACCATCGTAAAGAGCTTCCAACTTGGACACGAAAATACTGAGCAAACGTGGATCGGTCTCGCCTGTTAATCTTGTGATCTCTGAAACCAGCAATGACGATATGACCATTGGAGCAAAAGTCAGCCAACAAAGGATAACCGCCAAGGCTGGCAACAGCACACACATGGACATAAAAAGACCATGAAAAGTAGTAAGAGAGTGTTGTTTAACACGCCCTTCGCTTTGAGTTTGAGCCGACGCACTCATCAGCTTACGTATGCGCGACCGGCCATAAATATTGGCACCCAATGGCATCAGAAAAATCAGAGCCAGAAACATCAAACCAATGAGTTCCAAAATTATTACCTCTGTTCAAATCCCGAAGTATCGTAGGCGTTTTTCCCCACCATCAGGACGGTTTAACGCGCATGCAAATTTTACAATTCCAGTTTTTTTAATGAAACAGCCTGCGTCCGAATGGCATCGCGCTCTTCTTCAAAGAGGGGGATGAGGCCTTTATCAAGAAGATAACCTTCTTCACCAAACGCATTCTCACTGGTGAATTCCTCAATAAAAGCTTTGATACCCGGAACTGTACCGATATGGGCATGCTTCACATAGAAATATAGTGAACGGGAAATATTATATTGTCCGTCTGCAATATTTTCGAAACTTGGCGCGATGCCATCAACATTAGCACCTTTGAGCTTATCCGCATTTTGTTCGAGAAAACTATAGCCAAAAACACCGACAGCATCAGGATTGGCGATTAATTTATTAACCATCAGATTATCGTTTTCACCGGAATCAATCCATCCGCCATCTTCACGAACGGTATGAACAATTCGCTTCCATTCGCTCTTATTTGATTTCTTTAGTGCATTAAGCGTTGAGAAAGCTTTAGCCCCCCCTTGCATCGCCAGTTCCTGAAACGCATCACGGGTACCGGATGTTGGTGGCGGGCCAAGAACTTCAATTTTCTTGGCAGGCAGAGACGGATCAATATCGCTCCACATTTTGTAAGGGTTCTCAACCAACGCACAATCACTCTCACAACCAGGCGCAGGCACCTTGGCAGCAGTCGCCATAAAAATGTGCTTCAGACTGAGATTAAGCGTGACGGCAGATTTGAGGTTTGCCACGACAATGCCATCATAACCGATAACCACTTCAGTCATCGCAATGCCTTTGGACTGGCAATTATCGAATTCGCTCTTTTTAATACGTCTTGATGAATTCGTGACATCCGGGTGTTCTAAACCGATACCGGCACAGAAAAGCTTTAATCCGCCACCGGAGCCAGTAGACTCGACGATAGGCGTTTTAAACTCTGTGTTCCGGCCAAATTGCTCAGCAACAGAAGTTGAAAATGGAAAAACCGTAGACGAGCCAACGATCACAATTTGATCCCGCGCCATGGCCACAAATGTTGATCCCAAAAGAATGAATGATGCAATCAAAAGATTCGAAATTAATTTGGTAAGATTTGGTTGAAACGCTTTTATCACAGGCATTTTTGCCTCCAGTTATTTAATTTTAGTAATTAACATGACCTTATTGATATTACAGAAGTGTGACAAATTCATAAAAAGCATCTACGCGTTACATATAACTGCAAAAATACAGTAAAATCATGTGGATGACCCGCCAAATGCGGTCATTTCAGTGTTTTTGATTAATAACCATTAAATCGGAAACTTAAGCACCTATTATCGGGAAATAAACTGAGAATATGGTCTCGCCACCTAAATCACTAGTGATTTGCAAACGCCCTCTATGGCGGTTCACAATATGTTTCACAATTGCAAGCCCAAGCCCTGTACCGCCCAACTTACGTGTGCGGGCTTTATCCACGCGGTAAAATCTTTCCGTGAGGCGGGGTAAATGAATTTCCTCAATACCCTCCCCTGAATTGACGACACTTATAATCATCATTTTTTTGAGTTCGTCCGTTTCAAGAATGATTTTAACCGTTGAGTCTTCGTAACCATATTTAATGGCATTCTCCAAAAGATTATGCAGCACCTCACTCAACTCGTCTTTTTTCCCCAAAACAATCGGGCTAAGTGATTGCGGCAAATTGTTTGACAGCTCAATATTCATGCCACGTTGCGCTGCCCTATAGGATGTCAAACCGGCAACCTCATTAATCACATCTACCATCTGCACATTATCATTGGGGTGCAGATGCTCTTGCGCCTCAACGCGCGATAGCGACAACAAACTATCAATCAAACGCTGCATACGCGCCGCCTCTTCCTGCATAATGCCAAGAAATTCAACCCGCGCCTTAGGGTCATCCGCAGCCGTGGTCTGGAGAGTTTCAATAAAACCGGTCAGAGCTGTGAGCGGTGAGCGTAATTCATGGCTCACATTAGCGACAAATTCGGATCTGATTTTATCAAAGCTGAAACGAGCCGTGACATCATTCATAAAAACCAAACAATGGTCACTCGGAAAAGGAACAAATTTGACAACATATTCATGCTGGACATCATCATAGCGCAGGTAGGTAAGAGGGCTCGCTTCACCAAATTCATTTATGCTGTTGAGGGCTTGGTTAATGTCTGGATGGCGTAAATAATATTCAAGTGGCTGGTTTAAAATGCGCGCGCCAAGAACGTTAAGAGCCGCTTGATTGGCTTGAACAACTTCTCCATTTGGGTCAACAAGTATCAGCCCGCCATCAATCAACAAGTCAAAATTATCGAATAATTTCTGGGGGTCTGTTGTCATTTTTAAACCGGATGCCCATGCATGAAGGTATATGATTACATAGTAACCCTTTTACCATAAAGCGACAGGAAACTTTAAATTAGGCTCAAGTAATCGGCCAAATCAATCTTCATACCACTTTTTAGGTGGAGAATTACGGGCAGATTTGCGAGGACGCGGCGGTGAACTCCGTCCGGCATTCATCTCTTTGGTAGAGACAGAGGCTTGCTTCTTAGTTGCAGGCTTCCTCTTAGAAACCGGAGCTTTTTTGGGTGTTTCAACGCGTTCGGCAATATCACTCTTGAAGGGAATTTTTTCGCCAATAGACTTTATGATATCCGGATTAAAAAGCGTTTTATTCAATGTATCACGAACTGACGACAGAGAGGCACTTATTGAAGCTGATATTTTTTGAGCAACCGGAACAACTGTCACTTTCGGCGCGGCAGCATCTTGAAGAGCATCAACTTTGGACACCTCCCCGACATTTTCTTCTGTTTTTTCTTCTTCAGCAGGAGGTGCAAAGATTAACTCCTGTGAAGATTGATCCTCTTGAGATGCAAAGGTATTTACCTCATTGGTTTCAGCAACGCCGTCGGCTTGTGTTGGCTTATCAAGCGAAGGCGAGACCATAGCTCTCGCATCAACACTCTCAATCGTCCGCGCAGCATTCTTACGAATATTGCGGCGGATTTCGACAAATGTCATATGCACGCCTCGGCTTAATACCAAAATCAGAATACGCAGACTATCTGCCAGCATGCCTATAATATCGAGAATTGTTTCAATAACAAACCGCAGTAAATAGACCAGCGCGCGCGCAACATAAATAAAGCCATCGCCTGTACGTGCCGCAATCTCAATGAGGCTTTGCCCAAATGCCTTGATCAAACTTGAGAAACGCAGGAACATCATGACAATAACTTTGCCCGACCGGCTGCGGCGTTGGCTTCTTATCTGTCTGTCTTCCGACAATACGAATGAAATAAATGCCAGGAATGTTCCCATTGTGGCAACAATAAGTGCTGTAGATCCAAACCACAGGGTAGAAACAAATTTGACTTTCTCTTCGGGCAAATCCGCAACATCAAAACCGCGCGCTCTTGCCCGCGTAAAGCTCTCACTCCCGGCCGGTAAAAGCGCACTATCTTTGAAACACCAGTCTTCAAGGGTGCCGCAGACAATCGCAGTAAGCTGATAAACTTGCACTTTTTCGACTTTTTCACGGTAAACTTTGCGAAGTTCATTACTTCTTGTAACCAGATCGCTCTTTTTTTCCTGTAAAGCCGGGATTAACTGTGCCTGTGATCCGGACATTTCGAGCGAGGCCTGTTTTTGGACATTAATCTCGCCTATCTGTCTGTCAATTTGGGTGTTAATAGTTTCAAGCCTTTTTGCATAATCGGCTTTTGAGTTGGCAATCAACTTTTGAACTGTCTCTATTTGAGTGTTACGCACCTGCGAAAGCCGCTCGGACTGGGACGCAATGATTTTGCGCAAGCGGTCCTGCTCAGTTGACAGGCTCCGCTGTCTGGTTTCAAAGCTGGATATTGAAACACGCAGTTCCTCATCGCGTTGATTTTCCAGCTTGGCTATGGCAGCACTTAAATCGTCAATCTGACTGTTACTGGCAGAGTTAATTTCTCTTACAATCTGTGACCGACCAAAAAAGAAGTCATCCGTGCTTTCAATCTGCTCTTGCCTGTTTTCATTGATGCCTGAAATTTGAACTTTGATTTCATCAATTTGCTGCTTGTAACGGCTGTTAATATTACTGACAGCATTCTGCCTAAGACGCGTCACATCTTGAATGGCAGCACTTAAAAGGGTTATTTCTTCTCTCAAAACTTCATCGGCATTTCCCATATTTTGCGTCTGCAAACTATCCAGCCGTGCAGTCAAAGTTGTTAGGGTTTCATTATGCTCACGTGCAGCAATATCAACGCGACGCTTGCGATCAGCCTCAAGATTCTCGATTGGCATGGCAAATTGCTGACGTATTTGCTGAGGTGTCATTGAGGTGAAGCGATTTATATCACGATCAAGGGTCTCAATGGCATCAAGAACCTCATATCTCTCATTCACAAGTTGACGCGTCTGCTGTGTGATGTTGGTATTTTGCTGGATTAGGGCATTGAACATGGTCTCAAATGTGACAAATGTCAGTGCTGTGAGACCGGCAATAAAAGCCAGTGTCATCCCCAGACGATTTGAAATACGCGAGTGATACAGCCCGGATGCGAGATAAATTTTGGTAGGCTCTAAAATAGCAATAACTACAAATGGTAAAGCACCCATAACTGCTCGCGTGTGCACCCCGAAATCTCTCTCAGCTTCAGGGATATTCACAAAAACAGAAATACCTTGAGAAAAGGCAATAAAAAGTCCGATAATCGCAGCGACGATTTCAACAACCCATGCTGTAATATAAACAGTTCTTCCGAGATTATAGCTTGAGCTGATACTCGGATTTATATTGGGCGTAGCCGCAGATACCATGTTTCCGGGGCTTACAGAAGCCTCGGCAGGTTTTTTGGCTGTTGAAGTCTTACCCCTTGCCATTGCAAAACTCCTAATACATTACGCAACATTGAGAGCATTACATGGATTAAATGACTTAACAACAGAATTTGGATTGAAATTATCACCACTTCTGAGGCGCAAAAAATTAAAATTTAGTGTAGCTTACACAAAGCGAAACTATAAATATAAAGGCGTAAAATGTCAGAACAGTTTGGGTATTATAAACCCGGTGGTGTTACGGTTTTTTTAGAATTTTTAAGAAAACTTGGCATAAGCAGGGGAGCTGTTCGTCGGCAAATTCAAAAAATTTGGAAAAACCGAGGATATGAAATCGTCGATGCGACAATCCACGGCATCAAATACCGTTTAAATATTCGAGATAATACGACAGACGGAAAAATCCTTACAACATCAAAATTTTATGACTTCCAAGAAATTGATGCCCTTGCTCAAGCCGCTGACACATCCCAGCTAGATAAAGTTTTTTTAGATATCGGCGCCAATACCGGACATTACTCTTTGAGTTTAGCACAGCGCGGGTTTACCAAAATTATTGCAATTGAACCCAACCCCCCAACGCTGGAACTTTTATCCTTTAATGTAAAAATTAATAATCTGGACCCGGTTATCTCCATTGTCCCTTTATGTATTGGCGATGGCACAAAAGTCCCTTTTTACAGCGGCAAAGGCCTCGGCACCGCAAGCGTTTTCAAAGAAGATGGGGATGACAGCCCTCCTATTTATGTTGAGTCCGAAACGCTCATAAATATTTTGAAAAACCAAAATATAACAAAAATAGACGCGCTGAAAATTGATATTGAGGGCTTTGAAGATCGCGCCCTATTTCCGTTTTTTGATGAGGCGCCCAAGAGCCTCTGGCCAACATGTATTGTGATAGAGCCAAATAGCACATCATGGGAAAAAGATATTTTAAGCCGATTGGAAACACTTGGTTACGTTAGAACCGGGAAAACCCGTGGCAATGTTATTCTGAACCGAGCTTAATTGTTTTCAAGCATCTCATAGAAACGATAAATCTCTTCAGCAGCATTAATATCTTGTGCGCCCTGCCCCAATATCTCGCCAAAATACATAAAAGGTGACGGCACGACATGACCTGACCCCTCAAGCTGGTAAAGTGCAATATGTTTCTGCCCTGCACGTAAAAAGCGGGTCACTTTGGTATCAGGATTACCATCCAATTCAGCAAAATGAGTTGTAATCTGCTCTTCCTGTGAAGCTTCAGCGAGGCCAGCCCAGTAGTTTAATGTCTCATCTGACGACAAAACCTCACCTCGGCTTGCATTGCCCAGCACTTCAACCAAGCCACCCAAATAGGGATTAATTGGATCTTTGGTGCCGTTAAAAATAGACATATGCACCGGCTTGCCTGATTTGGTGCAATCCAGATTAGCATCCACAGGCATATTCGCTGCAATCGGCACGGCAATAAAAATACTTTCCGGCGCTTCCATTGCCATTCGATAAACCATGTGACCACCATTTGAAAAACCCGTCACAATCACCCTTGACGTATCAATGCCATAATCTGTTTGCAAACGCTCAATCATCGTTTTCACAAAACTGACATCGTCGATGTTTTCGACATTCGCCGCATAGCTCGCACTGCCTCGGCAGTCATTCCAGTGATTTTCATAACCATCAGGATAGACAACCAAAAACCCATGCGCGACTGCCAGATAATCAAAGTCGTAGCCTGATAAATCACGCATATTTTTGCCCGATCCCATGGAACCATGGAAATAAATGACGACAGGAGCATTACCTTTGAGGCTATCAGGCTTGAACACATGATAGGCGCGTTCCTTTCCATCAACAGCTAAGCTGTGTTCTTCCAGAACACCGTTCTCAGGTGCTGACCGCAGAGCATAAAACGCTATCTTGTCGGCTAATAGATAATAAGCAAAAGCCAACAATGTTGCGAACACTATAATAATGATGACAATATATCTCATGATTTTTCCCGGAATTATGCTCCATAAAGGAGGTTATTAATCTGGTTGGGAAAGTGGCGCACCGGGGAAGATTCGAACTCACGACATCAACCTTGGCAAGGTCGTTCGCCGGTACCCGGCTCACCATCCGCTAAAGCGGAATGCGCTCTAACCCCCAGAAATCCAACAATTACAGACTAGCAAAATTTGCCCAGAGTTTAAATGAAAACATTATTTGCTGAAGCAACTGTGACATAACTGTGCCAAATCTTGCCGCCGACCCTTCCTCCCCACAGCCCAAATAAAAAAAATTACTTGAACAGTAAATTAGTATTGAAAAATAAAAATTTTAGGAGCATATAGCTTTCATAGGCTCAATCAAGATGCCTGATGGTTGCCAAAATGGAATGGTCGCTGCTCTCTAACATTATTATAATAATCCAACTGGGTTCGGTCATTTTTGGGACAGCCTTGGCAGCCCCGCTATTGTCAAGCCTGTCCCCAATTCGCCGCAGATATGGCTTTATATGTATGGCCATTGGCAGCATGTTTTCACTTCTTGCAACAGCGTCAGCAGGGCTTTTAGTTTTGTCTTTTGCCAATGGCTTTTGGTTTTTGTCGAGCGTAAGAGGCTGGTGGCTTCTTTCTCACCAAAACATTTACCAGGCTTCAAAACCAGAAACAGCCCCTCTTGTTGCGACAGAGGTGGTTAGCAAAGCCGCCGAAGTCGTCGCCGAGGTTATTACTGAAACAGTCCAGACAGCCTCGGAAGTTATTCAGTCAGAAAATAGACCGCCAGACGCAATTTAAGCGTTCCCGAATTTATATATGCCAATGCCAAATTGCTGGGCCAAGCCTGCCCCCCTCCACAAAAAACACAGCCAGATAGATATATAATTATTGAGCCTGACATATAGTCAGCTAATAATGGGGTTTCTCATAGTTGGAGAAAACTTGGCGATAACTTTATTTTTTTGGGAGACACTTATGTCTAAAGGGTATTTGGTTGCTAACCTCAGAGTGCAGGACGAAAATTGTTTTAAAGAATTTAGCGAAGCCGCAGTTCCACTTATAGAAAAGTTTGGTGGAAAAATATTGGCACGAGGACCTGGTGCTGACAGACATGAAGGGGGGCTAACAGGCTTAGTAACCTTGCTAGAGTTTGAGAGCAAAGCCGCCGCTGAAAAATTCTATTTTAGTGACGAGTACCAGGCTGCAAAAGCAATAAGAGATAATGGTGTGGATACAGACTTAATGATTATTGAAGGTATTTAAGCCTATTTCTGTTTCTGATTGTCGCCACCTTAGTCTCCACTGTGAGACAGCTATGCCAATGCTGGATTCCAGATGGACGGACTAAAAGGATTAGTCGACACGATACATAATGGTCTGCTCGCCATCTAAGAAGTTTGCTTCATCATTCCTGATAGCTTCAATAACTTTTTTATTTTTTCCCAATTCAAAGAATTGATTTAAACCTTCCTCATCATCAAAAGTAAGTTCTGTTATGACGTTATATTCGCTAGGAACACCATCTGATTCCAGCGGTAACGTATCATTAAGCATATTAGATTTAAGAAGATAGGTTCTTTTGTATCCTGTTAAGGTAGGAAATAAACTCTCAATCAAAGGAGCGTGATTGCTTTCGTAATAAGATTTAAAGTCTTCTTCAGAGATTGAAGGTTTTTTACAAATTAGTGCAATAAGTCT
>LXNH01000520.1_pt1 | contig 10326 bp, 9 predicted proteins | sample 809111 | NCBI WGS metagenome assembly LXNH01 (sample SAMN04870528, study PRJNA318959) | seawater metagenome | biome: 00002010; material: water; isolation source: marine seawater | place: Greece: Milos, Mediterranean Sea | collected 2013-05-29 | depth 5-7 m
TCATTAATCGATCAAGTTGCCTTGACACCGATACCGAAAAAAATTTAGGTAATAAAGCGATAAAATATAATGAACGATGCAATCGACAAAAACCCAACGGCTTCAATAAAAGTAGATCTAATGGAATTTTGTCGAGCTCCGCTGGTCGAGGAATTCTTATTAAGACGTAATGCAATTCTAGAAAGGTAACATCAACTAACTTTTTCGAGTGAGGCACCGATGCGAGCAAAGATAGGAATACAGGGCCATGACTGAGCAATCCTGCGTACCAAAAAATACAGGGGTTTTCTATAACGGTGAATTTAAAAATGGCGATAGTCTCTTTCTATCGAGAAATCCCGCCACAGGAGAGGAGATCGCAGAAATCAGCGGGGCTTCGCCCGCTATAGTTGATAAGGTCGTCGAGCATGCCTCAAAGGCCCAATTGAGTTGGTCGGGTCTTGATATAAGAGAGCGGGTCGCCTGCGTAAGAAAATTTATTCGCCAGATTGAGGAGCACGGTAGCGAGCTCGCATTACTCGACGCTATTGACTCGGGGAATCCGTATAAAGGCATGCAAATCGATGTCAAAATAAGTTTGGCGGTAATGGATCTTTTTGCCGGTCTCGCAACGGAAATTAAAGGCACATCATTTCCGGGATCGAAGGATTGCGTTAACTTTTCGGTCCGCGAGCCTCTGGGTGTTGTTACTCGGATCGTGCCATTTAATCACCCAATGATGTTCACCTGCATCAAGAGCGTCGCACCCTTGATCGCAGGAAACGCTGTAATTATCAAGCCCTCCGAACACACACCACTGAGCGCTTTGCGGATCGCCGAACTCGCTGGCAACCTCTTCCCTCCAGGAATTTTTAATGTCGTCAATGGTGGGCGTGATACCGGAAGCGCTCTCTCTCAGCATCCAAAAGTTCGGAGCGTAAGCTTGGTAGGCAGTGTACCGACGGGAAAAGCGATTCTTGCCGATGCTTCTACAGCTATAAAGTCTGTACTACTAGAATTGGGGGGGAAGAATCCGTTAATCGTCTGCCCTGACACCGATGTAGATTTTGCAGTCGCAACTGCCGTTAAGGGGATGAATCTTACATGGACGGCTGGTCAGTCATGCGGGTCGACGAGTCGCTTGTTGGTTCACGAGAGCCTCTATGCTGATGTTGTGGAGGGTGTTACCGAAGCATTTCGTCAACTCAAACTCGGAATTCCCTCTCACTTGCAAACTGAGATGGGTTGCCTAACGACTGGGCCGCACTTCGAAAAGGTTAAAGAATACTTGACGATCGGCTTCGAAGAGGGCGCGAAAATGACAACTGGAGGTATTCCCGATCAATCTCCTAATCCGGAAGGATATTTTATCCGGCCAACCGTATTTACTGATGTTGATCCAAGCATGAGGATCGCCAACGAGGAAATTTTCGGTCCAGTCTTGTCAGTGATCCCTTGGAAAAGTGATGAACAGGTTATGGAGATCGCAAACTCTGTCGACTACGGGCTCACGGCGGGGATCCTCTCTGACGACATCAACCGAGCGCTCAGAATGTCTCGAGAAATACAGGCCGGATACGTCTGGATCAACAACTCGAGTGATCATTATCCGGGCGTTCCTTTTGGAGGCTACAAAGATTCTGGACTAGGTCGAGAAGAAAGCTTGGAGGAGCTGCTCGCCTTCACGCAAGTCAAAGCAATCAATATCCAACTGAGATGAGGAAGTGATTCATGACTTCTCTCCAAATTGTCGATCCCCGCTATTCAATTCCCTCACAGCCTGTGAAATGCTCGATGCTCCTAAAGTCACGACCTACGTAATGAACTAACAGATTTCGATGAATGTACCCAACAACATTTATCGATCACGGATAACTCAGTGCAAGACCAAAACATCGATGACACCACTCTCTATGACTGAGTAATGAAAATTTGATGCAGGGCTGATACCCGAACTCAGTCATTGCGCGAAATCAACTGCTGCCGCCCGGCATAATGACTGAGCATCCTCCATCCACGAACAGATCCGTGCCGACAATAAAGTCTGACTGATCCGAAACCAAGAAAGCCACCGCGTTAGCCAGGTCATCTGGCACACCGGCACGATTCCGGAGATTGACTATCGGCCTACTCGGATCAAAGTCGTCTTTGCCAACTGGTGATCCGATCTTGTTTGGTACGACACTGTTCACACGGATATTGTGATCGGCCAACTGAATCGCCATCGCCCGAGTCAGGTTCACGACCCCACCCTTGGCTGCAGCATAGGCAATCGCTCTGCCCCGCCCAAAGTATCCGGTCGTCGAGGACACATTCACGATGTTCCCAGCCGTCTTATCCTCGACCATCTTGTGGGCAACGCACTTTGCAAAATAAAACGGCGCGGTCAGCGTAATGTCTAAGGTTCTCTGCCAGGTCGCGAGATCGATATCCAGTATATTCTTGTTGTCTGAGATCGCGACGTTATTCACCAAGATATCAATCCGTCCAAAGTGTGCATGAATCGCACCGACAGATGTCTCGATTTGCTCTGGATTAGATACATCACAAACGAATCCCGCCGCCGGTATGTTCCTCCCGATAAGATCGTGTACGACCTTATCGGCGCGATCCTGATCAAGATCAACGACAGCAATAGATGCACCTTCATCAGCCAATCTGTGTGCAATTGCTTCACCTATGTTTCTGCCGGCACCAGTGATAACAGCAACTTTACCTGCCTGACTCATTTTTAATTTCCTCATCGACCTCAACAATCCTGATCAGATGTATCAAACTCAGTCTTAACCCACCAATACATCTGAGATCGTAGTCCCATATCGAAAACCAAAATCACACTCATCGGGACCGAATTTGTAAATTCTCTTACTAAGCCGCCTAAATGGCAGGGCACACTTAAATTAATCTGGATTAGAACTAAGACATACTGGATTCCCGGGTTGCTGGTGGTTATCTTTAAGCTGGAACAACATCATGAAGGTATTCCACCCGTGTCACACCTCAACCTATCGATCGCTACTAACGACTACGACCACTTCCGTGATGTCAGGATCCGAAACGTGAACCCGGAGGGAATTGACCTGAACTGGTTCATCTTCACACACCATGAGTGCTTCGCCAGATTCACGGCGGACCGAGAGTTTGATATTTCTGAGCTCTCGTTCGCGAAATTCAGTACCCAAATTACTCGAGAAAACCCGGACATCATCGGGCTACCGATCATCTGCTCGAGGCTATTCCGGTTCAGTTCGTTCTACGTCAACAAGAACAGCGGCATCAAGACCGTGGAAGATCTCAAAGGAAAGCGAGTCGGTTCGCCTGAGTGGGCTCACTCGGCAGCGGTATGGATGCGCGGCTGGTTGCAGAATGACAAAGGTATCGACCTCACCGATATTCACTGGGTCCAGGCCGGGGCAAACGCTCCTGGGCGTGAAGAGAAAGTCGAATTGAACCTCCCTGACGGAATAAATCTCGAGCGGATCAAAGACAAATCACTCAGCGAACTCCTCGCAACTGGCGAGATTGACTGCGCGATCATTGCCCGTCCACCGACGTGCTTTCTAGAGAATCACCCAGACGTTGTGAGGCTGTTCCCTGACTACATCAAAATGGAGGAGGTTTACTTCAAAGAGACCGATATCTGGCCAATTATGCACATTTTAGCAATGAAACGCTCTGTCCACGACGAGCATCCGTGGGTGGCCCGCAACCTTTACAATGCGTTCCTCGAATCAAAAGAACAAAGCGTTTCGAGGCTCCTTGATCCAGCAATCTCTCGATACCCGCTACCCTGGCTCGCAACCTACGCGAGAGATATGCGTGATTTTATGAATGGAGATCCGTTCCCCTATGGTATCGAGGAAAATCGAAAAACCTGGGAACAGATGGCTCTCTACTCTTATCAACAGGGTATCGCCCACAGGCAGTTCACACCCGAAGAGATTTTCCCTCCGAGTGTCTCGACTAAAGTCATTATTTAAAGAGGCATTTCATGGCCAATAAACATCCTCCCTCAGCTGGCGCAGTCGACCCAACAATTATTGCGGATCTAGCAGCCGCTGCCCGTATATTAGCTGCTCGTGGGGTGGTAGACGGGTTCGGGCATGTGTCAATGAGACACCCGTCCGCACCCGACCGTTACCTGATGGCTAAGTCGCTGGCGCCAGCGCTTGTCAAGCCTGCGGACATTATCGAGTACACACTCGGCAGCGACCCCTGCGAGGATCTTGGACGAGGGTCATTCTTGGAACGATTTATACACGGCGAGATCTACAAGATGCGCCCAGACGTGAATGCGGTAGTGCACTCCCACTCACCGTCAGTGATCCCTTTTGGTTTGGTCAAGAACCAGATGAAGGCGATGTTTCATAACGCAGCGTTCCTCGCGAAAGGCGTCCCAGTATTCGACATCCGGCATACGTTTGGAATGACCGATATGCTAGTCTGCGATTGCGCGAAAGGCTTTGCTCTCGCCGAGACACTAGAAGATAAGCACGTCGCCCTCATGAGAGCCCATGGCTCCGTGGCCACAGGTGATTCTCTGCAAACAGCAGTATTCCGAGCCGTCTACACAGAGGTCAACGCCAGGGTCCAACTGTCTGCGATCTCGATCGCAGACAACGGGGGGATCGAGGCACTTGAGCAGGAAGAAGGAATCTTGGCTGACGAGATCAATAAGACCGCAGGAATGCGTGCCTGGAACCTCTGGCGAACGGAGATTCGTTCACAAAATAACTGGTAAATATTATGGATGCGTTAAAGCAAGACCTTGTTGACTGTATTCGGATGCTCGAGTCATCCGACATCATCGATTATAACGGACACGCGAGCATCAAGCTCGACGATCACCGGCTGCTGATCAATATTGGCTCTTGCCAGAGGAGTTGTCTCACGACAGCAGATATCTGTGAGATTGATTTCGATGGTAACGTCATCTCAGGTAGCGGTAAGCCACCGCTGGAATTTCATCTACATGTGGGAATCTATAAAGTTCGCCCAGACGTCAAGGCAATCGTTCACGCACACCCTAAGTGGTCTACCTTCCTCACAATGACAGGAAATGATTATCAACCCGTCTATGCGCAAGGCACCTTAGTTTATCCACTTCCACTTCTCGATTCACCGAATTCAATCAACAATCCAGTGATGGCCGGAAGGCTGGCAGATACACTCGGTGATCGCCCTGCGGCGTTGATGAAAGCTCATGGGGCAGTGACCGTCGGCGAAACCATTCAAGATGCCTTCGTGCTAGCGAACTATTTAGAAGAGAACAGCTACCGACAGTACATGGCAATGCAGATCGGAACACCATATGCCTTTAGCTCGGAAGAAATAGAGAAGTGTCGAGAGAAATTGTGGAACCCAGCCCTATTCGATCGAACATGGAACCACTTCAAGTCGAAACTTGCTCCGATCAGTCTTTAGGCACTGACGATGACAAAATTGACAAACGATACCGAAATTAATCTCGCGGGGGTGATGGGATATCCCATCACCCACTCCAGAAGCCCACTGATGCATAACACCTTAATGCAAGAGAACAATGTTCGTGGCGTCTACATCCCTATCGAGATTAAACCCGGAACCCTGGGTCCAGCGCTTGAGTCATTACCGAAACTTGGGTTTAAAGGCGTCAACCTAACGATGCCTCTTAAGCAAGAGGCAATCGCAACAGTCGATGAACTGGATCCAGTCGGGAAACTCATGGGGGCGGTGAGTTGTATTGTCGTTAGACGAGACAACTCGCTCCTTGGAGTCAACAACGACTGGATAGGATTTAGGGACAATCTAAATGCAACTTTTCCCGGATGGAAGTCAACTACACAGTCTGCGTTAGTGCTTGGCGCTGGTGGTGGTGGATTGGCAATCGTCTACGCGTTGGTTCAGGAAGGACTCAAACAAATCTTCATCACCAACCGGTCTCAGGAGAGAGCAGAACAAATTGCGGATATTTTCAAGGACGAACACATCATAGTAAGACCATGGTCTGATCGCCACTCACTGGTCGCTGAAAGCGAACTCATCGTGAATACCACCAACCAAGGAATGGCTGGACAGACACCCTTAGATTTATCGCTCGAGTTAGCCAAACTCGATGCGATCGTCGCGGACATTATCTACGTTCCTCTCGAGACCGCTCTGATTTGTGATGCCAAATCGAGAGGACTTCGCACGGTCGGTGGACTCGGGATGCTGCTTCACCAATCGCGCCCCGCTTGGCAGCTTTGGTTCGGCATTGACCCGCATATCACCAGCCATCTGCGATCCGCTATGGAGCGAGATATCAATCTCGATAGTCAATCATAATCCCAATGCTTGCAGAGAGAGGCCGAGGGGCGTCAGGTGGATTTATAACTCAGGCAAAACCTTCGATGAAAACACCCTTGTAAAGTTCCTTCTCAAGAATTAATTCAAAAAGGCCAAAAAGGATCAACCCAAGAACAAGGCTCGTACTCATGGAGAGCATCAATTTCTTGCCTCCAAAAAAATACATCGAGCTAAACGTGTAAACCACTGCGGCCGGAATCAGGCCAATAACATAAGCAAAACCAACAAACGCTGTTATCCATAACATAGCTGCCAAAACGCTACGATTACCCGATCGATTAGGATCCAAAGCAGTAGCTTCGTCATCTCCACCCAGATTATCGAACCCTAACAAAACAAAAACACACGCCAAAAGCATAAAAATTGAGGCCCAGAAAGGGATAAAGGATGATACCGGGCCATAACTGGACCCTACATATAAGGTGCCGGCTGCGAATACTAAGAGAGGAAAGATTAACCGAGCATTACTCGACGGACTTCTAATTCTCATAACGTTTTAGCCTCATTCTCTGATTTACTTATGAAGCCTTTTAAGTAAAAGGCGATACAGCCTACGATCAAGAGCATAATGACAATCGATTGGGGTCGATCAAATAAAATACTCAGAGTTCCGTCCCCGATCCTTAGTGTCTGGAAATAGCTTGTCTCCATCAGCGGACCGAGAACAATCGCCAATGGAAATGCGATTCTAGGAAACCCAAATCTCATAAAAATGAAACCCACAAAACCGAACCCCAGTGTTACAAAAACATCATAAATCTCATTATCTAACGAATAAGAACCGATCATCGCAAAAGCTAAAACGATGGGCACTAAAGTCCGGGAGTCTACAAAGGTCAATTTCGCTATTGAACTGGCAGCGCATATGGTGATGACAGAAGCGATGACGCCAGATACTGCCGCGGCGGCGATCAGTATCCAAATAATGTCCAGACTCTCCGTCATGATCGTAGGTCCCGGAACCATTCCATGAAGTATAAGTACGCTCAAAAAAACTGCCATCTCCGCACTTCCGGGGATACCGAACGCAAGCGTAGGCACTAATGCGCCGCCCTCTTTAGCGTTGTTGGCTGACTCGGGTGCTATGACCCCAACGATATTCCCTTTTCCGAAAGAATCCCTTTCACTCGGTTTCGCAGTCGTAACCGCAATCGTATAGGCCATAAACGCGGCTACTGTACCACCCACACCGGGAAGCGCTCCAACTCCCGTTCCGATGGCGCTTCCACGCAACAATACTTTCCATCGTTTGATGGGCTCCAAGCAGCCCTGAAGCACCTGCCGAAAATTTATTGATTCTATATTACCGGCACCAGCAACCGATCCACGTTTCGCCCATAGATTTATCATTTCACTAACAGCGAAAAATCCTATCATCACGGGAACTAGTTTGAATCCGTCCCAGAGATAATCGACTCCAAACGTAAATCGCTCCTCGCCCGTTACTTCGTGGTATCCAACTGACGCAATTATCAATCCAAATAGTCCGACGATTAAACTTTTTACAAACTTTTTCCCAGTCGAGAGAGAAACTGTGACCAATCCTAGAACAGCAAGCAAAAAGAACTCGGTTGGCGCGAACATCAGAACAATTTCGCGCGTAATTGGGACCATCCCAATCAAAAAGATAATGCCAATTATTCCACCTAATCCAGAGGCCGCTGCTGCTGCTCCAATCGCTAAGCCGGCCTTACCTTGTTGTGACAACGGATAGCCATCAAGCGTAGTTGCTGCGTTAGGCGCTGTACCCGGGGTGTTTAAAAGAATCGCTGTAACGGCACCACTGGTGGGTGCCACACCCATAACGCCAGCCATCAGAATAATGGCATCGCCAGGATTCATGTTCATCGAGAAGGGGATCAAAATCGCTAGCGCGGTAGTGCCACCGAGCCCAGGAAGAACCCCAAAAACAAGGCCGATTAATGTCCCCAGCACGAGGTAGAACAAAGAATCCAGTTCGAAAAGTCGAGCCCAGGCTTCACCAATTACTGCTAAGTCGAGCGCTTCCATTCAATAGGGACCTATAAGACTTGAGGAGAGCACTTAAAGCATGCTCGCGTTAAAGTAAACTTCCCGTCTAGATACTTACGTATAAAGACGGGAACTAAGCGCTATTAAAAAACGTCTTTAAACTTTTTAAAGTAGTTTAGGGTGCCCATCAGAGCCTCTTTCGTCTCTGTCGTCGTCTCATATGCTTTGACAGGATTTCCAGTTTTTGCAGACCAAGCTTGTATATCAGGATGGTTCACGGCGTACGACAGAGCATCATTCCATTCGTCCATAATCTCCTGCGACATACCGGCGGGACCCGCAATCATACGAAGAAGTCCTAGGCTGTGAAGCTCTGGATGACCTATATCTTTTCCATTCACCGCATTGGGAAAGGCCGGATCAACTTCATCAGCGAAATGTGCAAGGATATTATAATCACCGCCCTTGTTATAACGCTTGGCTGAGCCAGATGCGAGCATCGTAACGTCCCCATCACCCCTCAAAACAGCGGTCGTATAATCTCGCGAGGACTTGTATCCATAGATATATTCCCCGCCCTTACCAAGTGTTGACCATGTAATACGGTTGGCCATATTTGAGGTCGAACCTGGGCCTTGTTCTGGAATTTTCAGATCACCAGCTTTACCGACGAGGTCATCCAATTTCTTATATGGGCCTTCGTTAGAGACAACTACTACATAGCTGTCACCACCTACCCTATTTAACCAACTATATCCCTCAATATCGTACCCAGGATTGTCTCCTTTGATGTAAGGAAGGCCATGGCCAGGAATATTAAAAATTTGAACTAAATGGCCGTCTGGCTTCTGCTTCGATGTATACACAGCGGCCTTCTTACCTGACGCACCTGGCATATTTTTGGGCACGACTTTAATGTTATTGAAATTCTTCCCGGCTTTCTTCGCAAAATACTCTTCAATGTATGGCGAAAGCTTCCGCGTCAGGGTGTCAAATCCCCCACCCGGACCGTATGGAATCACGATCGTAATATCTTTTTCAGGAAACGCTGCATGGACCGGTGCAGATGCAATCAATCCTAATGCAACTAATGCTGTGAGAAAACGCATGCTTGCTCTCCTTAAGTTTTATACTTATTAGCCTTCGATTAATTCGAAGTTAGCTTGACGGTACACGGTATCAGTGGAGACAGTCCAGAGAATCGAAGAAAAGGGCTATTGAATTTTGTTATCGGCTCGATACAACCTATGTATGGGCTGTTCAGAGGCGATCTTTGGCGATCCACAAGGTCACTAGCATCATTACCATGAGCGTCATCCCGACGATCAGGAAAGTCCACTGAGTACTAATGGCCCCCGCAGTTAGTCCTGCGAACAAGGGTATCAAGAAGGTTGCACCACGATTTGAGCTGGTACGCAGGCCTACTATCAGACCCTGTATATCTTTCGAAATTTTCGCACCGAGCACAGAAAACATTGCGGGCTGTGTGACCCCTATTGCAAGACCCATGGTTATGTTTAATATCGCGAGGATGGCATAGGAGCCGGTCAACGACATTGCGGACACTGCTAGCAGGGCTAAGACAATAAATACACCGAGAATTTTTTCAGAACTCCACCACTTCGCAAATACCGCATGCAGAAAGGCAGAAAATGCCGAAGATATGGCACTGACACCAATCAAGACACCAATTTGCGACGCACTGAACTCAAGCTCCGCGAGATATACCGGGAGGAAGCTTGTCTGCAGGGACACAGCACCCAAACGGACCGACGAGCAGGCGATGATATAAAAAACAACAGGGTCCCGTAGCAACCCGAACGCCTGACTGTAGTCTCCCTTCATAGCTTGCCGTTTAGACGCAGCCCTCTCTGCTCCACTCACCTCTTGGGATAGCTGAAGCGCCAAGATACTCAATAACCCACACCATAAGGCTGTCGCAACAAAGCTAGAATCTGTCCCGAAATGATCCCAGATAAAACCAATGATGAACGGTCCAAAGAAGGTCCCACCCATACTCCAAAAACCAAGATGACTGGTGACGACCGG
>LXNH01000522.1_pt1 | contig 10290 bp, 10 predicted proteins | sample 809111 | NCBI WGS metagenome assembly LXNH01 (sample SAMN04870528, study PRJNA318959) | seawater metagenome | biome: 00002010; material: water; isolation source: marine seawater | place: Greece: Milos, Mediterranean Sea | collected 2013-05-29 | depth 5-7 m
CCTTTTAGAATCCTTTCTTCTTCTAAATTGTATCGCATAAACTTTATTTTTCTTATCTTGGCTAACTACTTTGCCAGATACATAGGCTTTTGCAACGTGTGGTTGCCCCACTAATGGCTTCTTGCCATCAGATAAAAGCAATACCTTATCAAATTTGACCTTATCACCTTTTTTTGCGTCAGCCATGTAATCAACTTCAATTACTGTGCCAACTTCAACCTTTTCTTGTTGATTGCCTGTGTCTATAATTGCGTACATTTCTTAAAATATAAATATGTCTAATATCGAGGAACAAAATTTAACTGAATTTTTGCTGGAAGTAAAGGCGAAAATGGCTAATATCATATTATCTGAGAATGAAGCAATAAATGAAATTACTTCCTATGTTCTCAGCAATACAGGAAAATTTATAAGATCTAAAATTATTTTTCTTTATGGCTATGAGATAGGTGTAAAAAAATCTAAATTAATTGAACTTGCCTCAGCAGCAGAATTGATACATTTGTCTACATTGGTTCATGACGACATTATTGACGAAGCAGATATTAGACGAAATAAACCAACAGTAGTAAATAAATGGGGAATTAAAAAAGCGATACTTTATGGCGATTTTTTGTATACCAAGACATTTCAAGCACTGAATTCATTAGAAAATATTGCGATATCAGATGAACTTATAAAATGTGCTGAAATGCTTATAGAAGGTGAGTTTAATCAAATAAGAATTAAAAATAATAATACAATTTCCATTGAGCAATATTATGATGTGATTGAAAAAAAGACTGCAGTTTTATTTTCTGGAATCCTAAAATGCATAGGGATTGAAATGAAATTATCTGACATCGACTTAGAGCAGCTAAAGCAACTTGGTCTTTCTTTTGGGAAAGCATTTCAGATAAATGATGATCTTAGTGATTTCAATAAATCAGAAATAACAGGGAAAGCTGAATTTAAAGATTTAAGTGAAGGAAAACTTACCCTACCAGTAATCTTGATGTTTGAGGATTTAAATTCTAATCAACAGGATCAGATCTTTAAATTAATTGGATCTGGAGAATATAGCATTGTTAAAGAACATATAGAAAATTCAAATTCCTTTGAAAAAGCTCGAATAGAGAGAGATCAAGCTATCAGCAATTGCATTGAATACACTGAAAGATTTATTAAACTAGATAAGCTGGAAAATATAAGGGTGTTTTTAAAAGAAACTTTAGTAGCATGAATAGAGTAGTAATAACTGGGCTTGGTGTTATCTCATGCTTAGGTAATGATAGTAAAGAGGTTTTAAGTTCTCTTAAAGCTAGCAAGTCAGGCCTCTCTATAAATCAAGACTATGTTGATAATGGGATGAGGTGTCATGTATCAGGCCAAGTAAATCCAGATTTAACAACAATTGATAGAAAAATGCTTCGCTTCATGAGCGAAACTTCTGCTTATGCTTTTCTATCTACAAAAGAAGCTATTGCAGACTCAGGGTTAAGCGCAGAACAAATAAGCAGCAATGATGTAGGTGTAATAGTTGGGTCAGGCACAGGTTCAAGTAGAGAGTTGAAAAATGTTGTTGATACGGCAAGAGAAAAAGGCATTAAACGTGTTGGGCCTTATGCTGTGACTAGGACAATGGGCAACACTACGTCTGCTGCGATATCTACCTTCTTCCAAACAAAGGGAGTTTCTTTTTCAATAGCATCTGCATGCTCAACAAGCTTGCATTGCATTTCTTATGGTTACGACTTAATCAAGAGTGGTAGACAAAATATTGTAATTGCAGGTGGTTCTGAAGATGATCATTGGACTGGAGCTATGATGTTTGATGCTATGGGGGCTTTAAGTACTAAAAATAATGAATTTCCGACAGAATCTTCCAAACCCTATGATTTGAATAGAGATGGATTTATACCATCTGGAGGAGGTGGGATTGTTATCTTAGAGGAATATGAGTCAGCCAAAAAAAGAGGTGCTCATATTTATGGTGAGGTGATTTCATGTTTTGAAACATCAGATGGATACTCCTTAGTTAGCCCATCTGGAGAAGGAGCAAGTAGGTGTATGCAAGGTTTACAACATTTAGATGAAGTAGAGTATATAAATACTCATGGGACTGGTACGCCTGTTGGAGATATAACTGAGTTGAATGCCATCAAGGATGTTTTCAAAGATAATATTCCTCCAATATCATCCACAAAATCTCTAACCGGCCATGCTTTAGGAGCTGCTGGAGTTCATGAAGTTATTTACTCTTTACTAATGATGGAAAATGAATTCCTTTGTGGAAGTCATAATATAGTTGAACTAGACCCAGCTGCAGAGAATTTCCCAATTTTAAAAGAGAATATTAATAAAAAAATAAACTGTTTTCTTTCAAATTCTTTTGGGTTTGGAGGCACTAACGGATCAATAATTATCAGAAAAGTCTAAAAAGGAATATCTTCTTCAAATTTATCATTATCTTGTTTTGGTGCCGGGCTATTAGCTTGTGAGGTTCCATCAGAATCACCTCTCGAATCAAGCATTGTCATTTCTCTAGCAATTACTTCTGTTGTATATCTTTTTTTTCCCTCAGAATCTTCCCAATCACGTGTTTGTAATTTTCCTTCTACGAAAATCTTTGATCCTTTTTTTAGATATTGCTCAGCAATCTCAGCAAGCCTTCCAAAAATTACTACTCTGTGCCACTCAACCTGTTCTTTTTGCTCTCCAGTTGTTTTATCTTTCCATCTTTCCGAAGTGGCAATTGAAAGGTTAGCAACAGGACTTCCAGCTTGAGTATACTTAATCTCAGGGTCTGCTCCTAGATTTCCAATAATTAGTACTTTATTTAAGCCGTTTGACATATATATATTCTATAATACTTTTTTCCATTTCATGTTATCAATTTGAAGTTTATTGAAATCAAAGGTGCAAAAGCACACAATTTAAAGAACATTTCTCTTAAGATTCCAAGAGAAAAGCTCACTGTTATTACCGGGCTATCTGGTTCAGGCAAGTCTTCGTTAGCATTCGATACTATCTATGCAGAAGGTCAGAGAAGATATGTTGAATCACTTTCTACCTATGCTAGACAATTCTTATCAGTTATGGATAAGGCAGATTTAGAATCCATTGAAGGTTTATCACCATCTATATCTATCCAACAAAAATCAACTTCTCATAATCCAAGATCAACTGTAGGAACCATAACTGAAGTACATGATTATTTGAGACTACTTTTTGCAAGGGTTGGTGTGCCAAAGTGTCCTGAACATCATATTGAGCTTGAAGCGAAACCCGTTGTAACAATGGTTGCTGAAACAGTTAATAAAGAAATGGGAGAAAAAATATCAGTATTCTCACCAATCATCATGGATGGTAAAGGAGAACATATTGAGCTATTGAGCCAACTTATGGCAGAGGGATTTTCAAAGGTTAGGGTTGATGATGAAATATATGCAATAAATAAAGTTCCCTTATTGGAGAAAAACAAAAAACATAATATTTCAGTATTGGTTGATCAATTAATTATAGATAAATCCAAGGATTGCCGACAAAGACTTACTGAATCAATAGAAACAGCTTTGAGATTTTCTCAGGGAAGTGTGGATATAGCATCTAATGAAAATGAATATAGGCTATCCAATAAACACTCATGCCCAAAATGTGATTACTCAGTCCAAGAATTAGAACCAAAAATTTTCTCTTTTAATAACCCAAGTGGAGCATGCCCAGAATGTGATGGTCTTGGAGTAAATAGTTACTTTGATGAAGATAAAATTATCAAATATAAGAATTTAAGCATTGCTCAAGGCTGCATTGAGCCTTGGAATACTCCTTACTACCAAAGCAAGCTAATGGGTTTGTTACAGGTGCTGAAAGAAGACATAACTAAATCTTGGGAGAATCTGAAGAAAGAAACAAAAGATATTATTTTATGGGGCTCAGAGAAAGAAATATCATTTAAAGATTTATCAACAAATAAATTAATAAAAGAAAAATTTGAAGGAGTAATACCTTCGCTTCAGAGACAGTTTGATAGAACAGATTCATATTTTATAAGAGAAAAAATTAGTTCTTATGTTTCAGAAAAAACCTGTACAGCTTGCAATGGGCAGAGGTTAAATGAAGTAGCAAGGAACGTTTTTGTTGATGGCATGAGTTTGCCTGAAATTAGTTCATTAAAAATTAATGATGCTAATGAGATAATCCAAAATCTCAACCTAGATGGAAATAAATCTGAAATTGCTGAGAAAATTAGCAGAGAAATTTCAACTCGTCTTTCATTCTTGGTTGATGTTGGTCTTGATTACTTAAACCTCTCACGAGGAGCAAATACTTTATCTGGTGGAGAAGCACAAAGGATTAGATTAGCAAGTCAAATTGGGTCAGGGTTAGTGGGCGTCATATATGTGCTTGATGAGCCTTCTATTGGATTGCATCAAAGAGATAATCAGAAACTAATAAGCACTCTCATCAAATTAAGGGATTTAGGAAATACTGTAATTGTAGTTGAACATGATGAGGAAATGATTCGTTCAGCTGATCATATTATAGACTTAGGCACTGGTGCTGGAATTCATGGTGGGTCAATTGTTGCTGAGGGTAATCTAGAGACTATAGAAGCATCAAAAGAATCAATAACAGCTCAGTATCTTCGAAAAGAGAAAGTTATATCTCTAGAAAATATTGAAAGAAAACAAAGCCACAATTCTATCTATATCTCAGGTGCAAAAACTAATAATCTTAATGATGTAAATATTGATATTCCTTTGAATAAATTGGTAGCAATTACAGGTGTATCAGGTTCTGGAAAATCATCTTTGATTAACCATACATTAATACCAGGCGTAAATTCAAAATTAAATAATTCAAAGATTCCAGAAAAAACAGAATTTAAAAAAATTCTTGGAGAAGAAAATATTGATAAGCTTATTTCAATAGATCAGAGCCCAATAGGCAAAACACCTAGATCTAATCCAGCCACATATACCGGCTTATTTACCTATATAAGGGAAATCTTTGCCAATACTGCAGAGTCAAGAGCAAGGGGGTATAAACCAGGCAGATTCAGCTTTAATGTAGAAGGCGGCAGGTGTGAAAATTGTAGAGGAGAAGGTTGGGTAAAAGTAGAAATGCATTTCCTACCTGATTTATACGTGGAATGCGATGTATGTAAGGGAAAGAGATTTAGAGATGATACTCTTGAGATCAAATTTAAAGATAAAAATATTCATGAAATTCTAGAAATGACTGTTGAAGAAGGTTTAGATTTCTTCAAATCGATACCACAAATATTCAAAAAACTTACAACTCTTAAAGAAGTTGGACTTTCATATATAAAATTAGGTCAAGCTGCAAATACACTGTCAGGAGGTGAAGCTCAGAGAGTTAAGCTTTCAAAAGAATTATCTAAAAGAGACACTGGTAATACACTCTATATACTTGATGAACCAACAACTGGACTTCATTTTTATGATATCCAAATGCTTATGGATGTTCTCAATAAGCTTGTAAATAAAGGTAATAGTGTAATTGTGATAGAACATAATTTGGATGTAATTAAATTAGCAGATTGGATAATTGATCTTGGCCCAGAAGGCGGTGATGGAGGAGGTAATATTGTTGCAGAGGGTGATATTAGAGAGATCAGAAAGAATAAAAAATCTTTTACTGGAAAAATGTTAAAAGCTACTTAAAAAAATCTAGACCACCAGCTTTTCTTTTCTTCTTTCTTCTTAGGTTTTGCTGGAGCTTTCTTTGCAGCAGTTTTCTTAGGTTTTTCTTCTTTTGCTTCAGTTTTCTTAGGTTTTTCTTCTTTTGCTTCAGTTTTCTTAGGTTTTTCTTCTTTTGCTTCAGTTTTCTTTGCAGCAGTTTTCTTAGGTTTTTCTTCTTTTGCTTCTTTTGCTGGGGTTTCTTCAACTGCAGTCTCAACCACCGTATTTTCTAAAACATTAGATTCTTCTTTTGTAATATTTTCTGATTCAGTTACTGGGTCTGAAGCCTCAGACTCATTTCTAATGGTTAGCTCTACATAACATATATCGGCTTTATCACCTTCTCTAAATCCTGCTTTAATTACTCTGAGATACCCTCCCTTGGTTTCACTAAACCTTGGTCCTAAATCAGAGAACAGCTTTGATGCAGCACTTTTTGAATGCAGTTCTGAAATTACTTGCCTTCTGTTATGAAGAGTATCTTCTTTAGCTCTGGTAATTAGAGGCTCGATGAACCTTCTTAGCTCTTTGCCTTTTTCAACTGTTGTTTTTACCACTTCATGCTCAATCAAAGACGCAGCAAGGTTTCTCATCATAGCCATTCTATGTGATGATGTTCTGCTGAATCTTCTACTAAGCTTTCTGTGTCTCATATTTACATCGGTGGCCAGTTCTTAAGGACTGTTCCCATCGATAATCCTCTAGAAGCAAGTTCATCCTTAATTTCATTTAAAGATTTTTTACCTAAATTTGGGGTTTTTAATAAATCCATTTCACTTCTTTGAATGAGATCCCCAATTAGGAAAATATTCTCTGCTTTTAAACAATTAGTTGATCTGACTGTTAGTTCTAGCTCTTCAATTGATCTAAGAAGCAGTGGGTCGAAATCGTATTTTGCTTTACGCTTTTCTTTTCTTGAAACTAGCTCTTCATCAACGAATACTGCTAATTGATGTTGCATTATAGTCGCAGCATATTTAACAGCCTGTTTTGCGTCTATTGTTCCATCTGTCTCTAAGTCAAGAATTAATTTATCTAGGTCTGTTCTGTTTTCAACTCTTGTATTCTCAACTTTGTAATTTACTCTTTTAACTGGAGAGAAAATTGCATCAAGATGCAAAGAATCAATACTTTTATCCTTTGTTTGTTCTGCGGGAACATAACCAATGCCAGTCTTAACTTTCATAGTCATAGAGACTTTCTTAGGCTCAACAAGAGTAGCAATAACGTGATCTGGATTCATTACTTCAACACCTGCAGGCAATTCTAAATCTGAGGCAGTAATTGTTTTCGGAGATTTAACATCTAATTTAATTTCTGCTTCAGAAGGACCATCTAATTTGATAGCCATGTCTTTAAGATTCAACAATACATCAAGAATATCTTCTTTTATGCCTTCAATTGTTCCATATTCGTGTGAAACACCATCAATTTTAACTTCTGTTACAGCAGCTCCAGGCATGTAAGAAAGCATAATCCTTCTTAAACTATGACCAATTGTATAGCCAAAACCTCTTTCAAATGGCTCCAAAACAACTTTAAGGTTGTTCTTATCGACTTCATCTACTTTTGCAACTTCAGGCGCTAAAACATTTAATTTATCTTCCATAATTTCCTCTATTATTTTGAGTACAACTCAATAATTAAGTTCTCATTGATTTCAGAACTTAGCTCACTTCGATCCGGGTAACTTAAGAATTTGCCCGTCATTTCATCGAAATTTACATCCAGCCAACTTGCTTTATCTTTTGATTTTGCAAGCTCTACAGCGGCCTTAATCCTTAAGTGTTCTTTACATTTTTCCGTTACTGATACTTCATCTTCTGGCTTAACATTATATGAAGGTATGTTCACAACTTTTCCATTAACATTTATAGATTTATGAGCAACTATTTGCCTTGCTTCTGCTCTAGTCACACCAAAACCCATTCTATAAACAACATTATCAAGTCTTGTTTCTAGTAAATTGAGGAGGTTTTCTCCTGTATTTCCCTGTGATTTAGCTGCTTTAAGATAATAATTTCTAAATTGTCTTTCCAAAAGACCATACATTCTTTTTACTTTCTGCTTTTCTCTTAATTGTGTTCCATAATCGGATAATCTTCCCCTAGACATTGAATTGCCAGGTTTTTTATCAAACTTACATTTTGATTCGACAGCTCTAGTGCCTGAAGTAAGCATTAAATCTGTGCCTTCTCTTCTAGAAAGTCTTAATCTTGGTCCTCTATATCTTGCCATTATACTCTTCTCTTCTTAGGAGGCCTGCAACCATTGTGTGGTAGCGGGGTCACATCCGTAATTTTGTTAATTCTTAGACCACAACCATTTAAAGCCCTTATAGACGATTCACGTCCTGCTCCTGGTCCTTTCACTCTTACTTCTAAGTTAACCATTCCCATTTCTTTAGCCATATTTCCTGCTCTTTCAGCCGCAATTTGCGCAGCAAATGGTGTGCTCTTTCTTGAACCTTTAAAGCCTGCACCACCTGATGTTGCCCAACAGAGAGCATTTCCACCCATGTCTGTGATCATAACTATTGTGTTATTGAATGACGCTTTTACGTGTGCAATACCGTCTGTTACTATTCTTTTTGTTTTTTTCTTTCCAGCCATTATGCTTTTATAGGTTTCCTAGGCCCTTTTCTAGTTCTAGCGTTTGTTTTAGTTCTTTGACCTCTCAGTGGCAGACTTCTTCTATGTCTAATACCTCTGTAACAGCCTAAGTCCATTAGCCTTTTAATATTGAAGTTGATATCTCGTCTTAAATCTCCTTCTATTTGAAATGTTTTTAACTCATCTCTTATTTTGTCTAATTGGTCTTCTGTTAGCTCTGATACCTTTTTGGAGTATTTTATTTTAAGCTTATCGCAAATATCTTGAGCAGTTTTACGACCAATTCCATAAATATGAGTCAATGAAACATCTATATGTTTATTGTCTGGTATGTTTATTCCGCCTACTCTTGCCATGGTTATCCTTGTCTCTGCTTATGCCTTTTATTCTTACAGATCACAAATAATGTGCCTGATCTTTTCACTACTTTGCAATCTTTGCAAATCCTTTTTATTGACGATCTTACTTTCATCTTCTTCTACTCTTTTTTGAGCCGGAAATATTAGCATTTTTTAAGATAGATGCATATTGTTGGCTCATAACATATGACTGTATTTGTCTTTGTAGATCTAGCATTACAACTACGACAATAAGGACCGATGTCCCACCAAGATAAAAAGATATCCCAAAGCTGTTTATTAAAAGTAATGGAAGTATGCAAACTAATGATAAATAGAAGGCTCCAAATACTGTTAACCTTGAAAGAATTGTATCAATAAATGTAGCTGTTTGATCTCCAGGCCTTATACCCGGTATATAGCCCCCACTCCTTTTTAAGTTATCAGCCATATCGTTAGAACTAAAAGTTAATGCTAACCAAATGTAGCAAAACGAAACTATCAGAATCACAAATAAAAGAATGTACAGTGGTTGTCCAGGATTTAGGTAAAGCGCAAATTCTTGTAAACCACTTAACCCTTCAATATTTCCAAACCAAGATGATAGTGTTGCAGGGAATAATAAAAAAGTACTAGCAAAAATTGCTGGAATTACACCTGACATATTCAATTTCAAAGGCAGAAAACTTGATGGTGCCTGAACCATACCTCTAACTTGATGTCTTTGTGCATAATTAACTGTGATTTTTCTTTGTGCATTTTCAACAAATACCACTAAAGCAACAACCACTAGTGTTAGGAGGCCTAGAACAATCAAGATTAAATAATTCAAATCACCTTGTTGAGTTTGTTCTAATGCTTGTCCAAATGCTCTTGGTACTCCAGTAATAATACTTGTTGCAATTATGAGGGATATACCATTTCCAATTCCTCTTTCAGAAATTTGCTCACCAAGCCACATCAAGAAAACTGTACCTGTAACAATTGATAAAACAGCGACAATTGCTCCAAAAATACTGCTTGATTCAATTAGTCCAGCTGTCTGCAAAGTAACTGTTAAAGCAGTTGATTGAATAAGAGCAAATACTACAGTGCCGTATCTTGTGTACTGTGTAATTTTATTTCTACCAGCTTGACCATCTTTTTTTAGTTCTTGTAAATATGGTAGTGAGTTAGAGAATAACTGCATTACGATAGCAGCGGAAATATAAGGCACAACACTTAGCGCAAAAATACTCATTCTTTCAAGAGCACCTCCTGAAAATAAGTTGAAGTACTGAAGAATTGTGCCTTGGCTTTGTTGGAATAAAGCTGCAACTTGCTCGGGGTTGATGCCAGGAATTGGAATATGTGTTCCAATTCTATAAACAAGAAGTGCAAAAGCTAGGAAACCTAACCTTCTCCATAATTCAGACATTGAATTATCCAACTTTTACCCCTTTTGAAATTCTAATATTCTCATCAGTTGGTTTCTCGGCTAATTTGCCTTCACCAAAGATTTTTACTTTAAGTGTTGATTTTTTTATGAGGCCTAACTTTTTAAGATTTTCGATACTTATTTTCTTCACGCCTTCCAAATTTTTGACATTAATGCTTTCTGAGACTCTTGAAACTCTTGAAGTGAAGCCAAATTTTGGCAATCTCATTTGTAAT
>LXNH01000524.1_pt1 | contig 10271 bp, 6 predicted proteins | sample 809111 | NCBI WGS metagenome assembly LXNH01 (sample SAMN04870528, study PRJNA318959) | seawater metagenome | biome: 00002010; material: water; isolation source: marine seawater | place: Greece: Milos, Mediterranean Sea | collected 2013-05-29 | depth 5-7 m
CGAGAGCGGCATGTTCCAGTAACGGATCGCCCGGCGCCGGCCGCCTGGCCGGCGCCGGGCCGGCTCAGCGGCCGGCCACGCCCATGGCCGGATCGCTCACCGTATGCGCGCCGGTTTCCACGCGGCCGGCGAAGCGGCGATAGAACGCCGGGTCGCTGGAGCAGGTGACGTCGAAGTCGTACCACTGGCCGCTGGCGGCCAGGTTCCAGTGGCGGCTGGCCTTGCCGCCGCCCGCCACCTCCAGCGCCACGGGCGCATCCTGCCGGTAGGCTTGCGGCGTGAGGGTGAAGGTACAGGCATTGGCGCCGGTGTTGACGCACTCGGCGTAGACCTCGCCATTGGCGATGTCGTAGCAGACCCGGATCTCGGGCAGCGCGCCGCTGTCGGCGATGCGGTTGGTGTCGCCCTTGAAGTGGCGGTGGTAGCCATTGGGGCCAAGCACCCACAGGTCATACATGCCGAGGTTGTCCCGCAGCGCATCCCAGGTATCGGACAACGTCTTGCCCGCCTCGACCGCGTAACGGCGCGGCAGGCGGTCCAGGTGATAGCGGTCGTAGACATGGAACACCGCGCCCTGGGCGCCGCTATTGGCGAACACCAGTTCCACCGTGCCCGTCGCGGCGCAGCGCGCGCTGGTGTGCAATTCGTAGGGCAAGGCGCGCGACGGCCGCGTGCCGCTGGCCTGCAGGGGCAGTTGCATGTCGGTGGGCAACGGCATCTGCGGCAACGCTTCCTGCGCGCTGCGCAACTGGTCCGCCGCCGCGCGCGTGGCGCGGCCCGCCAGGGTCGGCAGCGGCTCGGTGTTGGGGGTCTTGAAATTGAAGGCGCTGGTCAGGTCACCACAGACCGCGCGGCGAAATGGGCTGATATTGGGCTCGGCCACGCCGAAGCGCGCTTCCAGGAAGCGCAGCACCGAGGTGTGATCGAACACTTGCGAATTGACCCAGCCGCCGCGGCTCCAGGGCGAAATCACGAACATCGGCACGCGCGGGCCGGGACCGTAGACGCGGCCATCCTTGGTCGCCGGCTGGCTGGTGCTGCCGACGGGCGAAGCGTGCGTGAAATACTCGAATGCCATGTCGGCATCGGCCAGCGTGGTCATGCCGGCCAGCTGGCCGCCGGCGTCGCGCGACGGCGCGGAAGGCGAAGGCACGTGGTCGAAATAACCGTCGTTCTCGTCGAAGTTCACCAGCAGAACCGTCTTGCTCCAGACGTCGGGCACGGCGGTCAGCGCGTCCAGCACTTCCTGCAGGAACCAGGCTCCTTGCACCGGGCTCGACGGGCCCGGGTGTTCGCAGTAGATCGACGGCGCGTTCATCCAGCACACCTGGGGCAGCCGGCCTTCGCGGATATCGCGCTTGAAGGCGTCCAGGTAGTTCTCGGGCGCGGCGCCCGGCAAGGTGTTGGCGATGCCCTTGTAGAGCGGATTGGCGGCGTTGTCGGTGGCAGGGTCATAGGCCTTGTAGGGCAGCGCCTGGCCGGTGTTGGCGTACGGCACGCCGGGCTGGCCGCCGCTGGATACCGGATAGCCGGAATCCACGTTGGCCTGACGGAAGGTGCGGAAAGCGCCAAGCATGTTGTCGCCCCATTCATCCGGCATGTTCTGGTACGAAATCCAACTGACGCCGGCCTGCTCCAGCCGCTCGGCATACGTCATCCAGGTGTAGCCCTTGTCGACGTTGGCCGGCAGGCCGTCGATCCAGTCCCATTCGTTGTTGACGAAGGCGGTGTTGGTGGGCACGGCGCCGTTGGTGCCGGTCAGGTGGAACGAGCGATTGGCGTCGGTGCCGGTATGCATCGAACAGTGATAGGCATCGCACAGGGTGAAGGCGTTGGCGAGAGCGAACTGGAACGGAATCTCGCGGTCCTTGAAGTAGCCCATCGAGATGTCGTTCTTGTGCGTGGGCCATTGCGCCATGCGGCCGCCGTCCCAGGCCTTCTGGCTGTCGTCCCAGCTGTGCGGCGTGCCGGCGGCGCGCTGCGCGTTGTGGGTGCTGCCATCGATATGGAACGGGGTCAGCACGGCGCCGTTGGCGCGCTGCTGCTGCCAGACCTTGCGGCCGTTGGCCAGCGGAATGGTGAAGCGGTCGCCAAAGCCGCGCACGCCCTTGAGCGTGCCGAAGTAATGGTCGAACGAGCGGTTCTCCTGCATCAGGATGATCACATGCTCGACGTCCTTGATGGTGCCGGTGGCGTTGTTGGCGGGAATCGCAAGGGCGCGGCGGATGCTCGGCGGAAAGGCGGCCAGCGCGGCGGCGGCGAAGCCGGCGCCGGTGGCGGTCTGGAGGAAATTGCGGCGGGAGGTCATCGGGGATACTCGGATTCGTTGAGGTCGGCGCAACCGCCGCTTACGGCGCGCAACGCAGCTGCGGCGCGGGCAGAGGGTGTTCGGCGGCCGGCGGCTGCGCGGGATCATCCGGGGAATCGTCGCCGCCACAGGCGGCGAGCGTAGCGGCGGCGAACAGGACCGCGGCAAGGGTTCTTGCAAGACTCGGGGAGGGCATGGGGAGGTTCTTTGGAAAGGGAAGGACCAGCCTTGCCGCGAAGGATCGGCAAGACCCCAGCGAGTCTAGGAACGCGAAGTGACAGCGCAATGAAAGACAGCGGGCCGCGGCGCGCGCGCGGCCTCAGTGTGTGTCCGGATGCGTCAACGGTGTGTCAACGGGCGCGGCGGCTGAAGCGCTGCTCGACCACCACGCCGCCCCACTGCGTGCCCTCGGCTTCCTGCGTCAGCACGAAGCCCGCGGACTCGTACAGATGGCGCGCGGCATCCAGGCCCCTGAAGGTCCACAGATACGTTTCGTCAATTTCCAGCGTATCGACGAAGGCCATGGCGCGCGCCAGCAACGCGCGCCCCACGCCCATGCCGCGCAACGATTCATCGACGATGAACCAGCGCAAGTGCGCCGTGCGCGCCGCCAGGTCGCTGTCGATGACGATGGAGGCCAGGGTGCGATTGCCGTCGGTGTAGCGCCACAGGTTCTTGCCGGGCACGGGCAGGCTTTCGGCGAAGGCCGCCAGCCCCGTGGCCACCAGGCGCTCGAACACCACGCCGAAGCCGGCGGCCTGGGCGTAGTAGCGCGCGTGCAAGGCGGCCACGTCGCCGATACAGCCAGGCGCGTAGCCCTCCTGGATCTGCGCGTCGATCATATCGCTGGCCTGCGCGGCGCGGGTGTTGGGGTTTTCGCGCGACAAGGCGTCGGCATACAAGGACAGATAGCGCACCAGGATTTCCTGGTCGGGCGGCGCCAGCTGGCGCAACGCCCGCGAAACCTGCTCGGTGGCGAACTGGTCGATGCGGTTGCGCAGCGCGAGGCCGTCGGGCGTGAGCGACAGGCGCGACGCGCGCGCGTCGCCGCTGTCGCTTTCGCGCGCCACCAGGCCGGCCGCTTCGAGCTTGGCGACCTGGCGGCTGGTGTTGGACTTGTCCAGCCGCAGCACCAGGGCCAGGTCGCGCGCCTGGATACCGGGCTGCAGGCCGATCTCGATGATGGCGTGCACCGCCGACGGCGCCAGGTCGCTGCCGGCCAGGGATGGCCGCATGAAGCCCAGCTCGCGCACCAGTTTGCGCGAGAATTCCCGCAGGTCGCGGATGGTCTGTTCCCGGGATCGGGAAGGAAAGTCGATAAGATCCATGGTGTCGCGTCCTGAAGTTGCGGGTCGCAACCAATTTACTTGCGAATCGCAACCAACACAAGCCCTGGCCCATGAAAATTCAATTGCTGTCCGACTTGCACCTGGAATCCGATCCCACGTTCACCGCGCAGCCGGTGCCGGGCGCGGACCTGCTGGTGCTGGCCGGCGACATCGGCTCGTACCAGGCGCGCTCCCGGCTGACCACCGACGACTTCGGCCTGGGCCGCTACGCGCCGCGCAACGGCTGGCCGACGCCGGTGGTGTACGTGCCGGGCAACCATGAATACGACAACCTCGATTTCGACCAGACCCACGAGCGCCTGCAGGCGCTCTGCCACCAGTTGGAAATCCAATGGCTGGAGCGCGATACGCGGGTGATCGACGGCGTGCGCCTGGTGGGCACCACGCTGTGGACCGATTTCGACGCGCTGGCCGCGCCCGGCGACACGCTGACGCAAGTGCTGGCCAAGCGCGGCAAGGCTTTTCGCGCCGCCGACTTTTATCTGGAGAAAGCACAGATGCGGCGCCACGGCGCGGCCTTCATGGCCGAGCAGATGCGCGAACAGGGGCTGGCCTGTCAGGCCTGGCTGGAACAGGCGCTGCGCGTGCCGTTCGACGGCCCGACCCTGGCCATCACCCACTTCGCGCCGAGCCTGGCCAGCGCCGATCCGCGCTATGGCGTCACGGCGGGCACGGCGGGTTTCTGCAATGCACTGGACCACCTGCTGCCGCTGGCCGACCTGTGGATGCACGGCCACCTGCATTGCCCGCTCGATTACGTAAAGGATGGCTGCCGCGTGGTGGCCAATCCGCTGGGCTATGCCCGCAAGGGCGAGCAGGACGGCTTCCTGCCCGACGCGCTGTGGGAGGTGCCGGCCGCGTAACGCGGCGCCGCTCAGCGCGCGGCGGGCTCCAGTTCGGCCAGCACCTGCCGCGCGACCTCGTCGAGCGAACGCCGGTGGTCCATCGCCGCGCGCTGCAATTGGTCGTGCGCGGCCTGTTCGCTCAGGCCGTGGCGGCTGACCAGCAGCCACTTGGCGCGCTCGATGCGGCGCCGCTCCTCCAGCGCGCCGCGAGCCAGCGCCAGCGCATCATCGGACTGGCGCAGGCGCTGCGCCTGCTCGCGCATCAGATCCAGGATGGAGCGCTCCATCGCTTCGCCCACGCCGTCCTGCGGCGGCACATCGAGAATGCGGCCCTGCAACTGGAACAGCATCGCCGGCGCCGCGTCGCTGGCGTGATCGGCAAAGCGGCTCAACAGTAGCCGGTGGTTGTCGAGTTCGGCGCGCGTCTCGACGATGCGGCGGTGGCATTGCAGCGTCAACGCCTCGGCCAGCAGGCTTTCGACCGCGCGCATGGCGTCGATGCGTTCGGTGCACAGGGCGAACCACAACTCGGCCAGGCCGGTGTCGACGCGCTCGGCGTCAGAGGTACGCAAGGCCATGTCGCGTAGCCGCTGCACCGGGGCGGCGCCCCGCTCCACCTGCTGCCAGGCCGCCAGCGCCTGCGGGTTGGCGTATTGGGCGAAGCTGTCGAAGCAACGCGCCTGCAGGTCCATCAGTTCGCGCACCCGGGCCTTCTGTGACTCGGTGAAGTAGCCGGCGGTATAGCCCGTGACGCCATAGGCACGCTCCTGGCCGCAGAGTTCCTTGCCTTGCATGAAATTCAGCAGGGCCACCAGCAGGCGCGTGACGCCCGCGTCCAGCGAGGAATCGGCGGCCTCGAACACCAGCGCAAACAGGCTGGCGATGAGCCGCGTGAAAACCGCGCCCGCTTCCTCGGCCGCCACCCGCCGGTCGCGGATGGCGCGGCGCGTGCGCGGCAGTTCGTCCAGCCGGTACAGGGCACACGCAATGCAATTGAGCAGGCGCGCCTTACCCGCGCTGCGGGTGGCGTCCGGTTCGAGCCGGTCGAGGAAGCGGCGCACCTCTTCCTCGACCGCGCAGGCATCGGAACTGAGGCCGGCCAGGGTCTGGCGCAATGTATCCTGGCCGCCCCGCAGGTACAGGTTGGACGAGCCGCGCTCTTTCTGCAGCACGTGCACCAGCTTGCTGACCAGGGTGGCCAGTTCGCAAGTGCCGGCCAGCGCCTCCAGGCCATGCAGTTCGCTGCGGCGGGCCGCCAGGAGGAAACGCAAGGTCGAAGGCATGGCGTGTGGCGACATCGCGGACATCCTCAACCCGCCGCCGGCGGCTGGACCTGCACCTTATCGCCGTGGAAACGCACCGGCCAGGCCCGCAGCGATTGTTCGGGATATTCGACACAGGCGCCGTCGCGCAGCCGGAAATGCTGCTTGTAGAGCGGCGAGGCCACCACCAGTTCGCCCGCCAGGTGGCCCACGATGCCGCGACCGATGACGTTGGCGCCCGATTTCGGATCGCGGTTGTCGAGAGCGTAGAGCGTGCCTTCAGCGGCGTCCGGCAGGTAGAACAGGGCCACCTGAAGACCGTCCACCAACGCCACCACGCCGGAATAGGCCACCAGGTCGTGGCGCGCGCAGGCGGGACGCCAGGCGGCAGGGGGCGCGGTGGCGGGCGTGTCGGGGACAGGCGGGGTGGCCAGGGCGGCATTCGGGCGCATCAGGCAAGCTCCTCGGCGATGGGAATCACGCGCGCGGCGGGCGCGGGCCGCGGCTGGCCCCGCTCCTGCACGAAGCGGATGTCCGGGTCCGCCGCCGCGCTGTTGACGAAAGTGCGGAAACGCTTGAGCTTTTCCGGATCGGACAGGGCATTGGCCCACTCGCATTCATAACGGTCCACCACCAGCTGCATCTGCGCCTCCAGCTCGGCGCCCAGCCCCAGACTGTCGTCGATGACCACGGCTTTCAGGTAATCCAGGCCGCCTTCCAGCGACTCGCGCCAGACCGAGGTGCGCTGCAGCTTGTCGGCGGTGCGGATGTAGAACATCAGCAGGCGATCGATATAGCGGATCAGCGTGGCGTCATCCAGATCCTGCGCGAACAGCTCGGCGTGGCGCGGCCGCATGCCGCCATTGCCGCACACGTACAGGTTCCAGCCGTTTTCGGTAGCGATGACGCCGATGTCCTTGCTCTGCGCCTCGGCGCATTCGCGGGTGCAGCCCGAGACCGCGAACTTGAGCTTGTGCGGCGCCCGCAGGCCCTTGTAGCGGTCTTCGATGCGCAGCGCCATGGCGACGCTGTCCTGCACGCCGTAGCGGCACCAGGTGCTGCCGACGCAGGACTTCACGGTGCGGGTGGACTTGCCGTAGGCGTGGCCGGTCTCGAAGCCGGCGGCGATCAGTTCGGCCCAGATGTCGGGCAGCTCGTGCAACTGCGCGCCGAACAGGTCGATGCGCTGGCCGCCGGTGATCTTGGTGTAGAGCTTGTACTTCCTGGCCACGGCGCCGATCGCGATCAGGCCGTCGGGCGTGATCTCGCCGCCCGGGATGCGCGGCACCACCGAGTAGGTGCCGTTCTTCTGCATATTGGCCATGAAGGTGTCATTGGTGTCCTGCAGCGGCACCAGGTGCGGGTCCTGGATCGGCCGGTTCCAGCACGACGCCAGGATCGACGCCACCACCGGCTTGCACAGGTCGCAGCCGACCTGGCCGCGGCCGTGGCGCGCCAGCAGTTCCTCGAACGACTCGATGCCCTGCACCCGCACGATGGCGTAGAGCTCCTGGCGGGTATACGCGAAATGCTCGCACAGGCTTTTGTCGACCGCGACGCCGCGGTTGGCCAGTTCGTGTTCCACCACCTGCTTGAGCAGCGCGGCGCAGCCGCCGCAACCCGTGGCCGCCTTGGTGCAGGCCTTGACGCCGCCGACATCGGCGCAGCCGCCGTCCAGCGCCTCGCAGATGGCGGCCTTGCTGACGTTGTGGCATGAACAGATGGTGGCGGTGGCCGGCAACGCGCCGGCGCCCAGCGCGGGCGCGGCCTGGCCGGCGGGCAGGATCAGGCTGGCCGGGTCGGCCGGCGGCGCGATGCCGTTCTGCGCGTACTGCAGCAGCGTGTCGTAGTAGCGGTTGTCGCCCACCAGCACCGCGCCCAGCACGCGCTTGCCGTCGGCCGACACCACCAGGCGGCGGTACGAGGCGCCGGCCTCATCGATGTAGCGATAGCTGCGCGCGCCCGGCGTGGCGCCGTGGGCATCGCCGATCGATCCGACGTCCACCCCCAGCAGCTTGAGCTTGGTCGACATGTCGGCGCCAGCGAACGGCGCGCTTTCCTGGCCACAGAGGTCGGCGGCGGCCACCCGCGCCATCTGGTAGCCGGGCGCGACCAGCCCGAAGATGGCGCCGTCGAACGCGGCGCACTCGCCGATCGCGTAGATCGATGCATCGCTGCTGCGGCAATGGCCATCGACAGCGACGCCGCCGCGCTCGGCCACGGTCAGTCCCGCCTGGCGCGCCAGGCCGTCGCGCGGGCGGATGCCTGCCGAGAACACGACCAGATCGGTCTCCAGCGGCGCGCCCTCGGCGAAGCGCATGCGGTAGCGGTACTGCGTGCCGTCCTTGATTTCCTGCGTGGCGCGCGCCACGTGCACGCCCACGCCCAGCGCTTCGATGCGCGCCTTGAGCGCGGCGCCGCCGGCCTCGTCCAATTGCACCGGCATCAGGCGCGGCGCGAACTCGACCACGTGCGCTTCCAGCCCGAGCGACTTGAGCGCGTTGGCGGCCTCCAGGCCCAGCAGCCCGCCACCGACCACCACACCGCGCCGGGCGCCGTCGGCGGCCGCGCGGATCTGGTCCAGATCATCCAGCGTGCGGTACACCAGGCGCGACGCGCCTTCGGCGCCGGCGATCGGCGGCACGAAGGGATAGGAGCCGGTGGCCAGCACCAGCTTGTCGTAACCATGGCTGCCGTCCGCCGTCACCACCTGCCGCGCCTGGCGGTCGATGCGCAGCACCGGCGTGCCCAGCCGCAACGTCAGGCCCGGCCGTTCATAGAACGCGGCCTCGCTCATGGCCATCGATTCGGCGTCGCGCCCGCCGATGTACTCGGACAGGTGCACGCGATCGTAGGCCCGCCGGGTCTCTTCGCCGAGCACCAGGATGCGGTAGCGCGCCAGCGCGCCGCGCTCGATCAGTTGCTCGACGCAGTGATGGCCGACCATGCCGTTGCCGATGACGATCAGGGTCTGCATGGGAGTCGTGGAGGTCGCTGTATTCATGGGTCCATCCAGGCGGAGCCGTTCGGTTTCCAAAAAGACAAACGGCGCCCGGGACTGTTGGGTCCGGGCGCCGTTGCCTGCAATGCTTGCGTTGTCTGGCCGGACACGGGCCCGGTATGGCAATCAAAGCAATAAGCGTGCCATCCCGGCGGCGCCCGCGCGGCGCCGCGCCGCCGCCCCCGCCGCGCACCCAAACGGTTCCGCGCCGCACCAACCCGGTGCGGTCGCGCACCACCGCGCACGCCGCCGCTCCCCATGCCCCGCTGCCCGCCCGTGGCAAGCGATTGGCATGGAACTTGCATCGACGGGGTATCGACCCGGCGCTGCCGGGAAACCAGGGCAATGGCGCCCTGCCCGCCCGGCCCGCTGGCCGCGCAGGCAGGGCGCCTTTCTTTTTTGGAGCCGAGCATGAGCGGCACCCCGCGCACCGTCGACACCGTCTGCCCCTACTGTGGCGTGGGCTGCGGCATGACCCTGCACGTGGAACGGGAGCAGGTGGTGAAAATCACCGGCAACCGCGACCATCCCAGCAACTTCGGCCGCCTGTGCACCAAGGGGTCCTCGGCCCACATCGCCCTGCGCCAGTCGGGCCGGCTGGAACACGCCTACGTGCGCGCCCGCCGTGGACAGGATCTGGCGCCGCGGCCGATCGCGGACACCCTGCGCGACACCGCCACGCGGTTGCGCGCCATCATCGATGCGCATGGCCCAGACGCGGTGTCGCTGTACGTGTCGGGACAGATGTCGATCGAGGCCCAATACCTGGCCAACAAACTGGCCAAGGGCTTCATCGGCACCAACAACATCGAATCGAATTCGCGCCTGTGCATGGCCAGCGCCAGCAGCGGCTACAAACTGTCGCTGGGCGCCGACGGGCCGCCTGGATCTTACGAGGACATCGACCGCGCCGATCTGTTCCTGGTGATCGGCGCCAACATGGCGGATTGCCATCCGATCCTGTACCTGCGCATGATGGAACGGGTCAAGGCCGGCGCGCGCCTGATCGTGGTCGACCCGCGCCGCACCACCACCGCAGAGAAAGCGCATTTGCACCTGGCGATCCGTCCGGGCACCGACCTGGCGCTGCTCAATGGCCTGCTGCACCTGCTGCACGCGGCGGGCAAGACCGATGCGGCCTTCATCGCCACCCACACCGACGGCTGGGAGGCGATGCCGGACTTCCTGCGCGACTATGCGCCCGAGCGGGTCGAGACGCTGACCGGCATTCCCGCCGCGCAATTGCGCCAGGCCGCCGACTGGATCGGCGCGGCGCCCGAATGGATGAGCTGCTGGACCATGGGGCTGAACCAGAGCACCCACGGCACCTGGAATACCAACGCGCTGTGCAACCTGCACCTGGCCACCGGCCGCATCTGCCGGCCCGGCAGCGGGCCGTTCTCGCTGACCGGCCAGCCCAACGCCATGGGCGGGCGCGAGATGGGCTACATGGGCGCCGGCCTGCCGGGCCAGCGCAGCGTGCTGTCGGCCTCGGATCGCGCCTTT
>LXNH01000525.1_pt1 | contig 10264 bp, 10 predicted proteins | sample 809111 | NCBI WGS metagenome assembly LXNH01 (sample SAMN04870528, study PRJNA318959) | seawater metagenome | biome: 00002010; material: water; isolation source: marine seawater | place: Greece: Milos, Mediterranean Sea | collected 2013-05-29 | depth 5-7 m
CGCGCGGCGACAAGTTGGCCGGTTATTTCGACGGCGGTCAAATTGCGAACAAGACGTTGCGTGCCCGTATGACAAAAGCGACACGCCAGCGTACACCCCACCTGACTGGAGATACACAAGGTGCCGCGACCGGCTTCGGGAATATAGACGGTTTCAATCTCGTGCCCGTCATGCAGTCGGAACAGCCATTTTCGCGTGCCGTCATCGGAATATTGGGCGTCGCCAACGCGCAGTCGTGCCAGCGAAAACTTTTCCGCCAAGCCGGCGCGCACCGCTTTGGCGACATTGTGCATGGCGTCAAAATCATTCACGCCGTGGGTGTAGAGCCAACTCCAAATTTGCTGACGGCGCATTTTGACCTGTTTGTCGGGCACACCGGCTTGCCGCAGCGCGTCATCCAATGTTGCGATATCTGCACCGCACAGGCTTTGACGCGTGTCCGGATTATCGGCAGATGCCTCAACCATCGGCGCAGGCTTTGTCGATAGCTTTCATCGCCGCGGTGACCCCTTTGAGCGAATAGCTGTCCGTGGTCAGTGTGCCGCGCTCGGACGTGCCTTTGAAAACCAGTTCGCTGCCGCGCTTCATGGCGTTCACCAGCGCGCCCTGGCGTGCCTCATTGTCGAGCCATGCCCATTCCTTGGCATTGGTGTTGGCACGCACGCCCGTAAAAAAGGCAAATGTGTCGCTGCCGATGCGCGCAAACGGATTGCTATCAGCCGAAAACGGATAGCCGACCCGCACGCTGACTTCATTGCGAACGCCGGCACCGGGTCGGTGCGAGACCGTGATAAACACGTCACCGCGGCGCGCGGCGCGCGGCAATTTGCGGCGCGGCTCGCTGACAATATAGCAAAGCTTGGTTTTGCCGTTGCCTTCGACATAGGCGCGCCAGTCATTAAATGTTCCCACGGGCTGCGCGTCGGCCGCATTTGCGGCGGGTGCCCAAAATAAAATACCGCTCAGGGCCAAAGCCGCATAATTTGTAAACCGTTTCATTGAACCATTTTTTTCTGAAATCAACACGCTGCGCACTCTACGCGCTTTGCGCGGCAATTTCCAGCGCTTGCTTTTGCACGGCGAGTAGCGTTTAATCCTAGAGCGTACTGCATTCTTGTGCGCGTAGTAGAAGGTCTGGTGACCATGCAGTCGAGCGGCCAGAACATCCGGTCCGCGCGGGAAGTTTTAGACAGGGAGCAAGGCGTTGCCTATTTTGCCTCCCTCATCGAGACAATCGCCGAACATAAAAGCCGTGACGCCTTTGCGGAGCTTTTCAAGCATTTCGCGCCACGGCTGAAGGGCTATTTAATCCGCCTTGGGTCTTCGGGCCCACAGGCCGAAGAGATCGCGCAAGAGGCCATGTTGACCGTGTGGCGCAAGGCGCATCTTTACAAACGCGAGCTTGCAGCCCCATCAACGTGGATTTTTATTATCGCGCGTAATCGGCGGATCGATATATTGCGCCGCCAGCGTTTCCCCGAAATTGACCCGGATGACCCGACATTGGTTGGCGATGATCCTTTGCGCCCCGACGATGCGCTGATCGGACGTGTCGAAGCCGATAAGGTGCGCGGGGCGTTAACCAAGCTGCCGGACGAACAACGCGATCTGGTTCAGTTGGCGTTTTACAAAGGCTGGTCACATTCGGAGATTGCGCGCGAAACCGATTTGCCATTGGGCACGGTCAAATCTCGGCTAAGACTGGCAATATCGCGGCTCCGCAACGAGCTCGAAGAGCGTTTCTGAGCCTGCCCGCGCCGCTTTCATAGTTTTTTCTTCTCATTGCGTATGCTTTGCGTATGATACGGACAGAATTTTTGAGAAGAGAGCGACGCCAGCGTCGCGATGAGGGAGGAAAAAATGAAGGCAGTTTTGTGCAAGGAATTCGGGCCGCCGGAAACACTCAGTGTCGAGGATATTCCCTCACCCGAACCCGGCCCCGGGCAAGTCGTTCTCGAAGTGCACGCCGCCGCCGTCAATTTTCCCGACACGCTGATTATCGAAAACAAATACCAGTTCAAGCCGCCATTGCCGTTTTCACCCGGCGGCGAGGTGGCCGGCGTGGTCAGCAAGCTGGGCGAAGGTGCCAGCATGTTCAAAATCGGTGACCGCGTGATCGGCTCGTGCGGCCATGGCGGGTTTGTCGAGGAGCTTGCCATTCCCGAAGCAAGCTGCATTCCGGTGCCCGACGCCATGGATCTGGAAACCGCGTCGGCGCTCGTGCTGACCTATGGCACATCATATTACGCCTTGAAGGATCGCGCTGATATCAAGCCCGGCGAAAATCTGCTCGTCATGGGCGCGGCTGGCGGGGTTGGGCTGGCTGCGGTCGAACTGGGCAAGGCCATGGGCGCGCGCGTCATAGCTGCGGCCTCGTCGCAAGATAAGCTGGATGTCTGCCGCGAACATGGTGCCGATGAGACGCTGCTTTATCCGTCTGGCGAACTGGATCGCGACCAGCAGCGGGCGTTTTCCGACGCGATTAAAGAACTGACCGGCGGGCTGGGCGCCGATGTGGTCTATGACCCGGTCGGCGGCGATTATGCCGAACCAGCCTTGCGGGCTACAAATTGGGAAGGGCGCTATCTGGTCATTGGTTTTGCAGCCGGGCCCATTCCGAAAATTCCGCTCAATCTGACTTTGCTGAAAAGCTGTCAGGTGGTGGGCGTGTTCTGGGGCGCGTTTATCGCGCGCGAACCTGCCGCCAATAAGCAGAACCTCGATGATCTGATGCAAATGTTCAGTGATGGCAAGATCAAGCCGCGCATTTCGGGGCGCTATCCGCTCGAAGAAGCGGCTCAAGCGCTGCGCGAAATGTCCGACCGCAAAGTGAAGGGCAAAGTCATTTTGACCACGGGGCGCGACGCTGGCTGAGGAAATATACCCCAGCGAACAACCGGTTGAGAAAAACAATTCACGCGCAGCCTTGTGGCTGCTCGCATCGGCCGTTTTGTTCACGCTGATGAGCGTGAGCGTCAAATTTCTGGGCGAGGAAATGCATCCCTTCCAGATTTCGTTCTTCCGGCTGTTGGTTTCGCTGATCGTGATTTGGCCGTTTTTGATGCGTATGGGCGGTGTGCGTGCGGGGATTTCGACATCCGTGCCGGGCCTGCAGCTTTTGCGCGGCATTGTCGGCTCGACAGCCATGGTGCTCGGGTTCTACGCCATTGTGCATTTGCCGCTGGCTGACGCGCAAGCGTTCAGTTTTTCGCGCAATCTTTTCATTGTGCCGCTGGCGGTTGTTTTGCTGGCGGAGCCTGTGGGGCTGCGGCGCACGCTGGCGACGCTTGTGGGGTTTGCCGGGGTCATTGTCATGCTGCGCCCGGGTGCCGATATGATACTCGGCCTGCCGGTTTTTGCCGCGCTTGGACACGCGGTGCTGGTGGCGGTCGCTACAATTTTGGTGAATATTGCCTCGCGCTATGATCGGCCTGTCACCTTGATGTTCTATACTGGCGTGGTGGGGCTTGTGATCACCGCGATACCCGCCATCTGGGTGTGGACGCCGGTTGGCGTCAACGACCTGATTTTGCTGTTTGTGATGGGGACGTTGGGCGCGATGGCGCATAATTGCTTTATTCGTGCCTATGCCCAAGGCGAGGCCAGCGTTATCGCGCCGGTCGATTATACCCGCCTGATTATGGCGGCGATTGCCGGATATCTTCTGTTTTCCAATGTTCCCGATGCCTATACGGTTATCGGTGCGGCAATCATCATCGGTTCCAGCTTTTATCTAATCAGGCGCGAAGCGCACTTGCGCGACCACCAAAATTAAACCGCTTGCCACTATCGGCACGCCTTTATACGATGCCGCCTATCTCGAGGCAGTTTCAAATATTCAGGGAGATATAAACATGAAGCTCGATTCAAATATTACCGCGATCGTAACCGGCGGTGCGTCCGGCCTTGGCGAAGCGACGGCCCGCATGCTGGCTGAGCGAGGTGTCAAAATTGGTATTTTCGATCTCAATGAGGAGCGCGGCGAAGCGGTTGCGTCCGAATTGGGCGGATGTTTTGCAAAGGTCAATGTGACCAATGATGAAGAGACCGATGCCGGTTTTGAAAAAATTCGCGCCGCGCTGGGACAAGAACGTATTCTGATCAACTGTGCCGGGACCGGCAATGCCATCAAAACGGCTTCGCGCAATAAAGAAACCGGCGATATTTCGCATTTTCCGCTCGACGCCTTCAACCTCATCATCCAAATCAATCTGGTGGGCACCTTCCGCTGCATCGCCAAATCAGCCGCGGGCATGATGACGCTCGACCCGCTGGAATGTGGCGATCGTGGGGCCATGGTCAATACTGCTTCGGTTGCCGCCGAAGACGGGCAAATCGGTCAGGCGGCTTATTCGGCTTCCAAGGGCGGTGTTGTCGGTATGACGCTGCCGATCGCGCGCGATCTGTCGCGCGAGGGTATTCGCGTCAATACGATTTTGCCGGGCATTTTCAACACACCTTTGCTGGCTGCGGCACCCGAAAATGTGAAGCAGGCCTTGGGCGCGCAAGTGCCTTATCCGTCGCGCCTTGGCAATCCGGAGGAATACGCCAAACTTGCCACGACCATGTGCGAGGTAAATTATTTCAACGGTGAAGATGTGCGTCTCGATGGCGCCATTCGCATGGCACCGCGCTAAGTGCCAAACCCAAAGAGCGGGTGGCTGTTAGATATCTAGCTGATCCGTTTCGATCAATTGACAGCCGGCGATCTTCCAAGATGCGTCCGGCTGTTTTTGCATGATGTAGCGCGCATGTGTATTGCGCCCGCGACGATCGGTGATATAGACCCGCTGGACGCGCGTTTCGGGCCTGTCCTCAATGGCCTGGGCGGGCTCGGGAAACGCTACTTTTTGCGCGGTATAAACCGGTCGGTAATGCGCTTTGACCATGGCAATGAAAACTTCCGGCCCGAGAAACTGGGCTTGAATATCAGGGGCCGCAAACGCGAAAGCCGCGGCATCATCGCCGCGCCCGAAAGCATCAATTTGCTGCAAAATAACATCGCGGATCGCTGTGTCATGCGCGGCCAGCGCGGGCGCGTCAGGCTGGCGGACAAGCGCGACGCCCGCTGCGAGACAGGCCAGCACGCCAAGAATCATGAAATCGCGACGGGTAAGTGCCATGCCGCCCCGCGTCAGCTTTTCGCGCGCTGTTTTGGGCGCCCGGCGGCACCTGCCGTTTTGTCCATAAAGCGAGCCATTTTCACATCAAGATCAGACAGGCCGCCCGCATCATGCGTGGTTAAGGTCACTTCGACCGTTTTGTACACATTTGACCATTCGGGATGGTGGTCGAGTTTTTCCGCCATCATTGCGACGCGCGCCATCCAGGCAAAAGCCTGGTTGAAGTCGGCAAAAATAAAGGTCTTGTGGATGGCATCGCGCCCGCGCGTTTTTTTCCACCCTGTCAGCGCGTTCATGGCTTGTGCGCGTGCGGCTTTGTCGAGTTTTTGCATAATCGTTTATCCTCAAAGGCAAGATCAGGGGCAGACATTTGGCGCGCGCATGTGCACGGCCTCGATCTCGTCCAGCAATTCTTCGCTCATCTGTATATCTACGCTGGTGACGGCCAGTTTCAACTGTTCCATGGATGTTGCCCCGATAATATTCGAGGTCACAAAATCGCGCGTCGTTACAAATTGATTGGCAAGCTGCGAGGCGTCCAGCCCCCATTTCTCCGCAATCTCGAGATAGGCGGAGATGGCGGCGTCGGCGCCGGGCGTTTCATAGCGTTGCAGCCTGTTGAATAATTGCTTGCGCGAGCCTTGCGGCATTGCACCGTTTTGATATTTGCCGGTCAGATAGCCCTGCGCCAGCGGCGAATAGGCCAGCAGGCCAACGCCTTCGTGATGGTAAATCTCTGAACTGCCCAATTCGTAAATCCGGTTTACCAGATTATACGCGTTTTGCACCGACACAATGCGCGGCAGGTCTTGGTTCAATTCGGCATGCTGCAGAAACTTCATAATGCCCCATGGCGTTTCGTTGGACAGACCGAAATGGCGCACCTTGCCGGCTTTTTGCACATCCGCCAGAACGCCCAGAATATCTTCAATGCGGTTGATCTGCTCGCTCTTGTGTTTGTAGCCGAAGCCGCCGCCAAACACCGACATGGGCCGATCCGGCCAGTGCAGTTGGTACAGATCGACATAATCGGTTTGCAGCCGCGCCAGGCTTTTATCAATCGCTTCCATGATCTGCGCGCGCGAATGCTCGGTTTTTGAGCCATCATCGCGCAGCCAGTCAAATGGCGCGCGCCCCGACACTTTGGTCGCCAGAATAATGTCATCGCGCTTGCCGGTTTTTTTGAACCATGTGCCGATAATCTCCTCCGTTGACCCTTGCGTTTCGGGCTTGGGCGGCACGGCATACATTTCCGCCGTGTCGAAAAAATTAATGCCCATATCGACGGCATAATCCATCTGTGCATGGCCTTCGGCCTCGGTGTTCTGCTCGCCCCATGTCATTGTGCCGAGACAAATACTGCTGACTTTAATATCGGTGTGCCCTAACTGCCTGAATTCCATCATTTTGATCTCTCCCCTGAAATTACATTAGAAACGAGACGCTCGGCATAGGGGCCGATGCGTGAAACAATAATGTCGATGCCGGCGGCATTGGGATGGATTCCGTCGGCGAGATTAAGCGATTTTTGTGCCGCGACGCCGTCGAGAAAAAACGGATAAAGTGCCAGCTCATATTGGCGCGCAAGATCGGGAAATATGGCCGCAAAGGCTTCCCCATAGGCCGGCCCCAGATTGGGTGGGGCCAGCATGCCGGCGAGAAGAATCTGCAACCCGCGCGCTTGTGATTTTTCGATGATTTGCTCTAAATTCGCCCGCGTCAGATCCGGGTCAATGCCGCGCAAGGCGTCATTGGCGCCCAGTTCGATAATAATGGCGTCAGCTTCATCCGGCACGGCCCAGTCAAAACGCGCAAGCCCGCCTGAACTTGTGTCGCCCGACACCCCGCCATTTACCACGCGCACGGACAAGCCGCGGGCGTGCAAATAGCTTTCCAGCTTGGCCGTGAACCCGTCGGTCGGGGCCAGTCCGAAGCCGGCGGTCAGGCTGTCGCCAAGGGCCACCAAGGTTACGTCCGCGGCGGCATTGGCGGCGCGCGCCGGGCCCGACATCAGTGCGGGCCAGCTCAGTAGCAAGCACAAAACAATGAAAAACTTGGAAATAACGCCCGGGCGCACATATATAATATTGGCAGCGCGGGGTGACGGAAATCCGTGATAGAAACGTCCAAATATTAACAAGAGTTTGGTTCCTCCAGATCCATAGACCCGAATGTCAAAGTTTAAACAGAGGTAATAGAAGCCCGTATGACTGACGCCATGATAGTTACCCGAAATTTGTTCGTTACCCTGCCGAGTCAGGCCGGAGCCGTCAACATCATTCGTGGCATTGATTTGTCGATTTCGTCCGGTGAAACGGTCGGCCTGATCGGGCCATCGGGGTCGGGCAAGTCGACCTTGCTCATGGTGCTGGCGGGTCTTGAGCCAGCGAGCCGAGGCGAGGTCGTTGTGTCGGGGCATGATTATGCAAATATGGATGAGGACGCGCTGTCGCGTTTTCGCCGTTCCCATGTCGGTATTGTGTTCCAGTCTTTCCACCTGGTGCCGACGATGACGGCGGTTGAAAATGTCGCCCTGCCGCTCGAACTTGCCGGTGACGCCGCAGCCTTTGAAAAGGCCGAAGCCATGCTTGCGGAGGTCGGCCTGTCGCATCGCCTGACGCATTATCCGGCGCAAATGTCGGGTGGGGAGCAACAGCGCACGGCGCTGGCGCGCGCGCTTGTTGCCAATCCGCCGGTATTGTTTGCCGATGAGCCGACAGGCAATCTGGATCAGAATACCGGACGCCAGATTATGGATTTGATTTTGCGGCTCGCCGCCGAACGCGGCACAACGGTTTTGCTGATTACCCATGACCGCGCTTTGGCCGATCGCTGCGCGCGGGTGGAAACCATGCAGGACGGCCAGCTTTTATCTGCGCGCGACAAGGCATCATAATGGCGGCGTCTGAACCATCGCGGCTGGGCTGGGGGCTGGCGCTAAGGCTTGCGCGGCGCGAAATGCGCCACGGGTTTTCCGGCTTCAGAATTTTTTTTCTGTGCTTGGTGTTGGGCATTTCCACCATTTCAGCGGTTGGCTCGCTGTCGGCCTCCATGGTGGCGGGCATGGCGGCGCAAGGCCAAGCCATTTTGGGCGGCGATATGGACTTTCGCCTTGTTCACCGCGAAGCGTCGGAAGACGAACGCGCTTGGCTGGATGCTCAAGGCGACCTGTCGCGCATGGCGACCATGCGCGCCATGGTGCGCTATGAACAGGCCACGCTGCTGGTCGAGGCCAAGGCGGTCGATAATATTTACCCGCTTTACGGTGAGCTTGCCCTTGCCTCTGGTGGCACGCTGGGCACGGCGCTGGGGGTTTTTGAAACGGCGTCGGGGAAAATTTATGGCGCTGTTGCCGAGCGCGATCTGTTTGACCGCTTCGGCATTGAACCGGGCGCAGTTTTGAAACTGGGCAATATTCGCGTACGCGTGAACGACCTTATCATCGACGAGCCTGACCGCTCGGCCGGCGGGTTTCCTCTGGCGCCGCGTCTCATGCTGGGTTTTGAGGGATTGCGCGCCGCCGGTCTTTTGCAACCGGGCAGTCTGATCAATTTCCATTACCGGCTTAAATTGCCGCCCGAGGATGCGCGCGCACGACTGGCCGCGATCGCGCAAGGCGCCGAAGATGCGTTTCCCAATGCTGGTTGGCGCATGCGCGACCGCTTTGACGCCTCGCCCTCTTTGCGCCGCTTTGTCGAGCGGCTGGGGCTGTTTTTGACCTTGGTGGGGCTGACCGCGCTGGTCGTCGGCGGTGTCGGGGTCGGCAACGCCATTACCGCCTATCTGGAACGCCGCCGCGAAACCATCGCTATCGTGAAAGCGCTGGGCGGCTCGGGCCGGTTCATTTTCAAAATTTACGCGCTGCAAATAACGCTGTTATCGGTTTGCGCCATTGCGCTTGGCTTGGTGCTGGGCGCGCTGGCACCTTTCGGTGTGCAAACCTTGTTCGGGGCAATTTTGCCCGTCGCGCTGGTGCCCGATCTTTATGGCGGGCCTTTGCTTGCGGCAGCTGGGTTTGGCGTGCTGTCGGCCGCCGGATTTGCCCTGTGGCCGCTGGGCAAGGTCGAGAAGGTTTCCGTCGGCAGCCTTTTCCGACAGGCCACCAATGCCGAGGGCGTAATACCCGCGCGGCGCTATTTACTTGCGATTGGCGTGTGTTTTGTGGGCCTTGTTGCCTTGGCGATGGTTATTGCCGAGCGCACGGATATTGCCGTCTGGTTCGCTGTCGGGGTGGCGCTGTCTTATCTGGCGCTCAGGGCGACCGCCTGGCTGCTTGTGCAACTTGTCCGGATGGCAGGGCGGCCGCGCCAACCCGAATGGCGCCTTGCCATGAGCAATATCACACGCCCCAATGCGCCCGTGCGTGCCGTGGTTTTGTCGATGGGCCTGTCAGTAACGCTGTTGTCGACCATTTCCATGCTGGATGGCAATATCAACACCCAGATCAGCGGCGACCTGCCCGACCGCACACCGTCGTTCTTTTTTCTCGATATTCAGCCCGATCAAATTGACGGCTTTACCGATTTGGTGGAAGCGACCGGCGGCATTGTCGGCATTGAGAAAAGCCCGATGCTGCGCGGCCAGATTATGGCCGTCAATGGTGTTGCCTCGGTTGAATTGTCACCGATCCCGGATGTCGAATGGGTGTTGCGCGGCGACCGCGGCCTGACCTATGGCCGCACGGCTCCCGAAGGTGGTGAGATTGTCTACGGCGCATGGTGGGCGGATGACTATCAGGGCCCGCCGCTGGTTTCGTTTGATGCGGAAATCGCGGCCGGATTGGATGTCGGGCTTGGCGACACCATTACGGTCAATGTTCTGGGCCGCCCATTGACGGCAACCATTGCCAATTTACGCAAAATTGACTGGGCGTCGGGCGGGCTTAATTTTTTCATGATTTTTTCGCCCGAGCCGATCGCGCGTGCGCCGCACACCTATCTCACCACGGTGACCATGACGCCCGACAAAGAAGCCGAGTTAACCCGCGCTGTGGCGCTGGCCTATCCGAATGTGACCATTATTCGCGTCAAAGAGGCTCTGCAAGCCGCCAGTGGGATTATTGAAAATATTGGCCTGGCGGTGCGTGCCATGAGCGTGGTGACGTTGCTGGCGGGCATTTTGGTGCTTGCCGGAGCGATGGC
>LXNH01000527.1_pt1 | contig 10254 bp, 8 predicted proteins | sample 809111 | NCBI WGS metagenome assembly LXNH01 (sample SAMN04870528, study PRJNA318959) | seawater metagenome | biome: 00002010; material: water; isolation source: marine seawater | place: Greece: Milos, Mediterranean Sea | collected 2013-05-29 | depth 5-7 m
GGCTGCACCACTTCTTCACCATGGGCGCGGGGGCCAACGTCAACGCGTTCTTCGGCATCGCCACAATGATCATCTCGATCCCGACGGGCGCGAAGATCTTCAACTGGCTGTTCACCATCTACCGCGGCCGCCTGCGCATCACCACGCCGGTGCTGTGGACGCTGGGCTTCATGCTGGTGTTCGTCATCGGCGGCATGACCGGCGTGATGCTGGCCATCCCCGGCGTGTCGTTCGTGCTGCACAACAGCCTGTTCCTGATCGCCCACTTCCATAACACCATCATCGGTGGCGTGGTGTTCGGGTGTATCGCCGGCATGACCTACTGGTTCCCCAAGGCTTTCGGCTTCAAGCTGAACGAACGCCTGGGCCGCTACTCGTTCTACTGCTGGTTCGTCGGCTTCTTCCTGGCCTTCATGCCCCTGTACATCCTGGGCTTCAAGGGCATGACGCGTCGCCTGAACCACTACGACAACCCCGAATGGCAGCCCTACCTGCTGGTGGCGCTGGCCGGTGCCGCGCTGATCATGCTGGGCATCTGGTTCCTGCTGCAGCAAGTGTTCGTGTCGGTGCGCCAGCGCAAGCAGAACCTGGACATCACGGGCGACCCCTGGGATGGCCGTACCCTGGAATGGTCGATCGCCTCGCCCGCGCCTTTCTACAACTTCGCCCATGTTCCTCACGTCGATGAACTGGACCAGTTCTGGGAAGACAAGCAGAACGGCAAGGCCTACAAGCGCCCGGCCAAGTACGAAGACATCCACATGCCGAAGAACACCGCCGCCGGCGTCTTCATCGGCGCGTTCGGCCTGGTCATGTGCTTTGCCCTGATCTGGCACATCTGGTGGCTGGCGATTGTCGGTTTCGTCGGCATGATCGGTTCGTTCATCGTCCGCGCCTATGACCGCGACGTCGACTACTGGGTCCCGGCCGCGGAAGTCGAACGCATCGAAAACGCCCATTTTGAAAAAATGCAGAAGGCCGCCTGAGCCATGATTCAAGCCGTAGCCACTCACCCCCACGCGGGTCACGACGATCACGCGCACCATGACGATGGATCCAAGACCGTTTTCGGTTTCTGGGTCTACCTCATGAGCGACTTGCTGATCTTTTCGGTGCTGTTCGCGACGTTCGCGGTGTTGTCCAACGCCACCGCGGGCGGTCCCACCGGCAAGGAACTGTTCGACCTGAAGTTCGTGCTGGTCGAAACCCTGTTGCTGCTGTTCTCGAGCTTCACCTTCGGCATGGCCAACCTGAACGTCCACGCCAACAACAAGAGCCGCGCAATCGGCTGGTTGATGGTCACGTTCCTGTTCGGCGCGGGCTTCATCGCGATGGAAGTCTATGAATTCCATCACCTGATCACCGAAGGCGCCGGCCCCGGCCGCAGCGCCTACCTGTCGGCGTTCTTCACGCTGATCGGCACGCACGGCCTGCACGTGACGTTCGGCCTGATCTGGATCGTCGTCATGATCGACATGGTCCGCCGCCATGGCCTGGACTCGGTCAACAAGCGCCGCCTGGCGTGCCTGAGCCTGTTCTGGCACTTCCTGGACATCGTCTGGATCTGCGTCTTCACCTTCGTCTATCTTCTGGGAGCCCTCTGATGTCGCACTCCGCTGCGGCCGCCCACGGCCACGACGATCACGCCGCCGACCACGGCACCGTGAAGTCCTACATCATCGGTTTCGTGCTTTCGCTCCTGCTCACCTTCGGCTCGTTCGGCCTGGTGATGAGCGGCGCGCTGTCCCACACCATCACCATCGCCGGTGTGGTCGCGCTGTGCGTGCTCCAGCTGCTGGTGCAGCTGGTGTACTTCCTGCACATGGGCGCTTCGAAATCGGCCCGTGACAACCTGGCCACGTTCGTCTTCACCGTGATGATCATCGCCATCATCGTCGGGGGTTCGGCCTGGGTGCTGTACAACATGAACGTCAACATGGGCCACGCCATGTAAGACCCGTCATTCCATGACGACAGACAGGCGCCGAGAGGCGCCTGTTTTTTTTGGCATATTCTCAAGCGCGAGGGCGAAGATCCCTTCGCCCGCCGCGACGCCCGCGTCTATTCCGCGCTGAGCTTGCCCCTGCCGGCGGGCGCGGCGCGGGCCAGTTGGCCAGGCACGGCCTGAGCCTCAGCCCGGCGCCTTCACCGCCAGCGTCACGCCGGCGCGCTGCGCCAGGTCGCGCGCGCTGACCCCGACGAACGGCTTCACCCGCGCCCCCTGCGCCAGGTCGCAGGCCGGCGCCTTGGCCGCGCCATCCAGCACCTGCTGCAAAGCGCGCGCGGCGGACGGCCCGAGCGGGCCGTTGTCGCTCAGGCTCCAGGCCAGCATGTCCGCCACCGCCATGCCGCAGCGCGCCGGCGTGGCATACAGGCCGCCGTCGTGCGCCAACAGCATGCGCGCCTTGGCGTCGTTGCCCAGCCGCAGCATGATGACCAGCGGCAGGGCATCGGCATCCACCACGCCACGCAGCCGCGTGCCGCGATCGCTGCGATCCGACGGGTTCGCGCCCGCCAGCAGCCACGCCTGGTAAAGATCGTCGGGCAACCAGGGCAGCGACAGCGGCGCGATCTGGTCAGTTGATTCGCCGGTGGCGTTGCCGGAATACGCCAGCGGCACGCCCGCCGCCAGCAGGCGCTCGGCGGTGGCGCGCAGGCGCGCCCGCAGATCGTCCCACTGCGCCCCCTTGGCCTGCGCATCGGCGCGGCTCTCGACCTCGTTCCATTGCCGCAGCAGGCTCGACAGTGCCGCCGTCGTCAACGGCGCGCGCGGCTTGCCGGCGGCGGCCTGCGCCAACCGGTCCACCAGTTCCGGCGACATCTGCCGCGCCGCCAGGCTCAAGGCTTCGTCCAGCCCGGCGCGCTGCTGCCCCGCCTTCGGCCCATAGCCGCCCACGGCCGGATCGGCGCCCCTGGCCAGCGCGAACGCCACGCGCTCGAACACCTGCGGCTTGGGCTCGCCGCCGGGCGATTCACGCAGCGCTTCCAGCAGCGGTGTTTCCCACATGGCCTGGCGGCCGTAGTACATGCGGATATAGGCGGCATTGATGTCCGCGCCCTTGGCCAGCAGTTTTTCCGCGAACCAGAATTTCGACGGACTGCTCATGGCCGCGTGCAGCACCGAGCGGCCATTCTTCTCGCGGCCATTCGGATCGGCGCCCTTGGCCAGCAGGTAGTCGAGCGTGTCCCTATCCTCGGCGTAGTACGAGACACGCCGCAGCAGCAGCGGCGTGCCATTGGCGTCGAGCGCCTCCAGCGAGGCGCCCGCGGCGATCAGCGTGTCGGCCAGCGCATAGCGCTCGGCGGCCGGACGGGTGTCGCGCGCCTGCGGCAGCGCCGAGGCCAGCAGCGGCGCGCCGCGATTGGGGCCATCGACCTTGGCGCCGGCGGCCAGCAGCGCCCGCACCATCTCGAGTTGCCGGTTGTGGGTGGCAATGCTCAATGCCGACACGCCGTACTCGTTGACGCCATTCGGGTCCTGGCCCTGCGCCAGTTCGGCGCGCACGGCGTTCAGGTCGCCAGCGCGGATCGCCTCGAAAATCACCAACCGCGGCCGGCACGCCGCCGCATCGAGCGCCTTGACGCCCAACGCCGCGCCGATGCGCGCGGCCACGTTCGCCGGGATCGCCTCGCCGGCCGCCAGCCTGCGCGAGCAATATCGGCGATAGTCTTCCTGGGCCCGCGTTGCGTGCACATCGCGCTGCTCGCGCTGGCGGTCGCGCAGTTTGATGCGCGCGTCGGCGCGGTTCAAGTAGGCCGGCGTGCGTGCCGGATCGCGGCGCAGCACCTCGTCCAGCACCCGCTCGGCCTCGACCGCCTCGCCCGCCTCGGCCAGCCAGAAGCCATAGTCGTTCAGGGCCGTCAGCATCTCGGCGTCCTTGTTCTGCGGATCGATCTCGCGGTAGTCGTGCTCCAGCACGAAGCGGCGCAGCGCGGCGAAGGCCCGGTTGAAGTCGGCCGCCCGGGCGCGCGGGATGGCGCGCACCGCCTGATGCAGCTTGCGGAAGGCCGCGGTCGTCTCGACCGGCGGCCGCGTCTCGAAACGCACATCGGCGGGAAAAGCCGGCAGGCGCCAGGGAAACCCCGCCAGCGCCGGTTTGAGCGTGGCCAGCGCCCGGGCGCGGCGCGCCTCGTCCCAAGGCTGCTCGGCCGTCGCCACCACCCGGGTGGCATCGGCGCGCACCGTCACCACGGCGCCACTCTCGTCCACCAGGAAGCCGTGGGCCTGCCGGCCATCGGCATCGGGATAGGTGTAAGTCACCCAATAGAACCCCAGCCCGTCGCGCGGCGCCGACACACTGACATCCTCCTCGCGCGCCGGGTTCCAGGCGGCCGGATCGATCACCAGTGGCCGCGAACGGAATGCCAGTTCGGACGGCGTGCCAGCGCCACCCTGGCGCAGGTAGTGGTACAGGTACAGCCGGTTCTCCACCTGCCCCACCAGCACGGCATCCCTGACATTTTCGGTGCCCCAGACGCGGCGCTCCGGCTCGCGCAACGGGTAGCGGCCCAGGCGCGTGGCTTCGATGAAGGCGCCGATGTCGTGCGCCGCCGCGGGCGGCGGCGCGGACAGGGCGAACAGGCCGGCCAGCGCCAGCGCAACGGCGCCGAGATGGCGGGGAACCGCAAGAGGGGCAAGACGGGGCATCGCATGAACCTGTGTTGGGAAGCCCGCCGATGATACCGCCCCCATTTGTCCGCCGCCCTGCCCGGCCCGGCCGCCTTGACCGATCGCAGACAGGGGTATCCTCCTTCGTTATATATTTCGGCATATAACGATTCCTTAGAACCTTGCTTGCCGCGAACCGCCATGGATGCCGTCCTGACCGCCGCCCCGCTCGCCCGGGACATCGATGCCCTGACCGGTAGCCTGCTGGAGCAGGCCGCGCCCGACCATCCCGACGCCCGCTTTTTCGCCACGGTGATCGGCAAGAGCCTGGCGCACCGCGATCTGGCCCGCACCGGCCTGTCTCCCGCCGAGCTGGTCGAGGTGCTGGCCAACCTGTTCCCTGGCGCGCAGGCCGGCGCCGGCCTGCGGGCGCAACTGCCGGCCTACACCGCGCGCGGCCTGGCCAGCCCGCAACCGGATTTCACGCGGCGGCTGCGCGTGCTGCTCGACGCCTGCAGCGGCCAGGCCATGACGACCGCCTGGGTCACCAGCGTGCTGGCGCACGCCTGCCTGCGGCCGGACCACCTGTGGCGCGACCTCGGCCTGAGCGGGCGCGAGGACGTCACCGCGCTGCTGACCCGCCACTACCCCGGCCTGGTGGCGCGCAACAGCCGCAACCTGCGCTGGAAGCAATTCCTGGCGTATTCCGCTTTCGAGCATGCCGGCCTGCCGCCGCAGGCCGCGCCGGGTTGCGGCGCCTGCGAGGACCACGCCTTCTGCTATGGGGATCAGCGCGAACGCTGAACGGGCCCGGACGTCCGGCTCAGTACCGGTAGGTCACCCCCAGCCCCCCACCCAGGCCACGCCCCGGGGCCGGTTCGTAATAGCGGCCATTGCTCTCGTTGACAATGACCGAACCGGCGTAACGCCGGTCGAACAGATTGTCGACGCGGGCATAGGCATTCACCTCCCAGTTGCCCAGGCGCTTCACATAGCCGGCCGACAGCGCCGCCACCACATAGGCAGGCGCGGCGGCGTCGTTGGCATCGTTGGCGTACAGACGGCCGAGATAGCGAGCCTCGATGCCGGCCTGCCACCCTTGCGGCGGGGCCCAGGCCAGCGCGGCGTAGGCCGACTGGCGCGCGATGCCCGGGATACGGCTGCCGGCGCGGATCGCGCCGCCGCCCTCATCGCGGTAGCGCGCATCCAGCCAGGTATACGCCAGTTGCGCTCGCCCGTGCCTGGCGAAACCGGCCGACCAGCCCAGCTCCACGCCATCGCGCCGGGTGCGCCCGGCGTTGCGGAACGTGGCGCGCCCGCCCGTGCTGCCGGCCGCCACGATCTCGTCGCGCGTCGACACCCGGAACACGGCGGCGCTCAGTTGCCCGCCCGCCAGGTCCGTCTTCAGGCCCGCCTCGGCGTTGTCGCTGAGCGCGGGCGCCAGGCCGAAGTTCAGGCCGGGCTGTCCGCCCGGCCGGTACGACAGCTCGTTGAACGTGGGGGTTTCGAAACCGCGGCCATAAGACACATACAGGCTGGTGCGCGTGTCGGGCTGGTAACGTAGCGCGGCCACCGGCAGGGCGCGACGGTAGCGGGCGTCGCCGCTGTCATCGCCGTTGCCAGGCACGATGTAATGATCGCGCGAACGGAACGCGACCGTGCTGTAGCGCAGGCCCGCGTCCAGTGTCCAGCGCGGCGCCACGCGCCACGAGGCCTGCAGGTAGGGATCGGCGTTGGAGACCGTATTGGTCTCGTCGCGCCGCAGCGTCCCTTGCACGCCGAGCTGGCGGGTGGCGCCGTCGTCCGTGTAATTCTGGTAGCCCTTGCGGTTCTCGCGCAGCGTGTCGTAGGCAAAGCCGCCGACCAGGATCAAGGGCCGGTCCGCCGGCCCCAGTTCCGCGGTCCAGCGCAGGTCCGCGCCGCCATAGCGCCGGCGCAGGTCGATGACGCCGCCCGACTGGGTCGGGGCCGCCTGCGCCGCGGGTGGGATGGCCTGGAACTGCGTGGTGTCACGCTGGCCGTAGTAGACCATCAGGCGCAGCGTGTTGGCGCCGTCGATGTGGCGCTCGTAGACCAGCCCCCCCTGGGTCTGGCGCACGGTCTTGCGGGTGTCGTACTGCGCCGCCAGGCCGGCGCTGCGCGGCGCGTCCTGGAACTGTGCGTAGGTCAGGCCGAGCGGGTCCTGGGCTCTCAGGTCCACGCGGTTGGCCACGATCGTCAGCCGGCTGGCATCGTCCAGTTGCACGCCCAGCTTGGCGTTGCCCAGGTTCTTGCGCGCGGCGCTGTGGTCGCGGTAGCCGTCGGTGGTCATGCGCGACAGGTCCAGCACGTAGTCCATGTCGCCGGACGTGCCGGAAGCCTTGGCGCCATAGCGCCAGGTGTGGCCGCTGCCAGCCCAGGCCGAGGCGCCGATTGCCGAGGGCACGGCGCCGTCTTCGGTATAAGCCAGGATCACGCCGCCCGAGGAATTGCCGTACAGCGCCGAGAACGGCCCGCGCAGCACCTCCACCCGATCGAGCGAGCCGATGTCGATGTTCGAAGTCTGGCCCTGCCCGTCGGGCATGGTCGCCGGGATGCCGTCCACGTATAGCCGCACCCCGCGCACGCCGAAGGTGGAGCGCGCGCCGAATCCCCGGCTGGATATCTGCAGGTCCTGCGCGTAGTTCTGGCGGTTCTGGATTTGCAAGCCGGGGACGCCGGCCAGGCCTTCGGACAAGTTGATCCCCGGCTGGCCACGGCGCATTCCCGCGCCGTCGACGATATCGACCGAGGCCGGCGTCTCGAGCAGCGGCACGCCGATACGGGTACCGCTCACCACCACCGGCGCCAGCGCCTGCGGCGCCGCGGATTGCGCCAACGCCGTCACCGCCGGCGCCATGCCCAGCAGGCCATGCAGAAAGGGGCGGGCCAGGGCGCCGCACCGGTATCGCTCCCGCGTCAATCGAATTCCCCGATATGCCACCGTGCCCCGCAGCCTCGCACAGGACGCCGGCAATGTCGATACGGCCCGGCGCGCGGGGAATGGACGCAGGGCAATGGGTTCTAATAGCGTCATGGAAAATTCGCAAGACATCGAACGCCGGTTGCTGGACCTGGAGGTCAAGGCTAGCTTCGCCGACGACCTGCTGGAACAGTTGAACCAGATCATCGTGCGCCAACAGCAGCAGATCGACCGCCTGCAGCGCGAGCTTGCCGACCTGCGCCAGCAGCAGGCGCCCGAGGGCGGCGCGCAGTGGCGCAGCCTGCGCGACGAGCTGCCGCCGCACTACTGAACCGCCCCCAACAGGGGCAGGGTCCTGGCGCGATTCGCGCCGACGCGTCTGGCGGGCCTGGGCCAGCCGGCGAAGGCGCGCCTGGTCCAGGCCATGGGCGCCTCGCGGGCGGGGGGACACATGCCTTGCCGCCCGCATGCCGAGCCATCGCGCAACGGCTATTAATTCCATAAATTGGATCTAATTCCAGCTTCCTGCGAATTCTTTCCACTCATGGAAAAATCTTTTACCGATATCAGGGTTTATCCGTATCTCGATTGCGCGCAGTATTGAGCCATCGGGAAACAACAACGAACCACGACGGACAAGCCGCCGGATTCGCTCCCCGGCTTCTGAAATCGGAGATTCACCATGAAAAAGACCCTTGCCTCTGCCCTGTTGATGTCCCTGGCCGCCTTGAGCGCCGGCGCCTACGCCGGGCAGAACGTCGAACCGAACGACATGCCCTTCCAGGGCGTCTACGGCACCCCCTATGAAGGCCCGACCCGCGCCCAGGTGCAGGCCGACTTGGCCACCGCCAAGATCGCCGGCCAGGTCTCGAACGTCGAGCCCAACGACATGCCCTTCCAGGGCGTTTATGGCGCCCCCCAATCCGGCCTGACGCGCACCCAAGTGCAGGCCGACCTGGCCGCCGCCAAGGCCGCCGGCCAAGTCTCGGGTGTCGAACCCGACGACACGCCATTCGCCGGCGTGTATCTCAGCGCCAACTGAGCGCCCGTCGCACGGATTTACCCCTCCCCTTGTTGTACCTTGGCCGCCCTCCGGGCGGCCTTTTTTGTGCCCGCGCATACACGCCGACGCATGCCGCCGGGCGGTCGAGACAAGAAGCGCGGGCTTCGCGTACCATCGGTACCTGACCATCAAAAGGCTGCGCGCGCAGCCCTGACAACAACGAGGGACCCCGCAATGAAAACCATCCGACTCATCGCATTCGCACTCGCCGCCGGCGCCGCTTCCGGACCGGTCCTGGCGGCTCCCGCCGTGATGCTGAACAACGCCCTCATCACGCAGATTTCCAAGGCCGACAAGCCCGCGTTCCACCAGGCCGTCGCGGAAGCGCTGAACAACACTGCCGATGGCCGCAGCGTCAACTGGTCGAGCACGCCCAAGCGCAAGGCCGCGCCGATCACCGCCAAGATCACACCGCTGCAGACCAGCACGGCGGGCGATCGCACCTGTCGCCTGCTGGAAGGCGATTTCGCCCGCACCAGCACCACCGAAACCTGGAAGTTCTGGTTCTGCAAGCAATCCGACGGCACCTGGAAGGCCAGCGCCAACTGAGTCGCCTGCCGGCCTGGTCGGCCCCATGAAAAAACGCCCGCGTCATCATGCGATGACGCGGGCGTTTTGCCTTGCGGCCGCGCGGGACCGTGCGCCGATCAGCCTTCGATGCGGTTGGCGTCCAGCACCGTCATGGCCGTCATGTTGATGATGCGGCGCACGGTCGAACTGGAAGTCAGGATGTGCACCGGCGCATTGGCGCCCAGCAGGATCGGGCCCACCGCCACGTTGCCGCCGGCGGCCGTCTTGAGCAGGTTGTAGGCGATGTTGCCGGCATCCACGTTCGGGCACACCAACAAGTTGGCCTCGCCCTTGAGCGTCGAGGACGGCAGGATGCGCAGGCGCAGCGCCTCGTCCAGCGCGCAATCGCCGTGCATCTCGCCGTCGATCTCCAGGTCAGGTGCAGCCTCGCGCACCAGCTCCAGCGCGCGACGCATCTTGGCGCCCGATGCCGAACTGCCCGAACCGAAGTTCGAGCGCGACAGCAGCGCCACCTTGGGCGCCAGGAACATGCGGCCCATTTCGCGCGCGGCAGCGATGGTGAACTCGGCGATCTGCTCGGCCGTGGGCTCATCGTTGACGTGCGTGTCCACCAGCACCACGGTGCGCTCGTTGAGCAGCAGGATGTTCATCGCGGCATAGACGTTGGCGCCAGGACGGCGGCCGATCACTTCGTCGATGAAGCGCAGGTGGTCGTGGTAAGCGCCGACCGTGCCGCAGACCATGCCGTCGGCATCGCCCAGATGCACCATCATCGCGCCGATCAGGGTCAGGCGGCGGCGCATTTCCACGCGCGCCATTTCCTTGGTGATGCCGCGGCGGCACATCAGCTCCCAGTACGTGGTCCAGTACTGGTGGAAGCGTTCGTCGTATTCGGGGTTGGTGACCTCGACGTCCTCGCCCAGGCGCAGGCGCAGGCCGAATTTCTCGATGCGCGACAGCAGCACCGCAGGGCGGCCCACCAGGATAGGGCGCGCCAGGCCTTCATCCACCACCACCTGCACCGCGCGCAGCACGCGTTCGTCTTCGCCCTCGGCGAACACGATGCGGGCCGGACCGCCTTCGCGCACGATGCGCTTGGCGGCCGAGAAC
>LXNH01000529.1_pt1 | contig 10247 bp, 5 predicted proteins | sample 809111 | NCBI WGS metagenome assembly LXNH01 (sample SAMN04870528, study PRJNA318959) | seawater metagenome | biome: 00002010; material: water; isolation source: marine seawater | place: Greece: Milos, Mediterranean Sea | collected 2013-05-29 | depth 5-7 m
GACTGTCTTCACCAAGCACCTGGGCGACGACCGCCCGGGCCACGTGCCCATGCAATGGGCCACGCTGGCCGAGGCGGTGGGCTGGATCCGCGGCGCCGGCGGCATCGCCGTCATCGCGCATCCGGGGCGCTACAAATACACGCCGTTGCAGTTCGCCGCGCTGTTCGACGAATTCCTGCAACTGGGCGGCGAGGGCATCGAGGTCACTACGGGCAGCCACACCGTCGAAGAGGCGCGCCAGTATGCCGAAGTGGCGCGCCGCTATGGTTTCCTGGCCTCGCGCGGCTCCGACTTCCACAGCCCCAAGGAAAGCCGCATGGACCTTGGCCGGCTGCCGCCGCTGCCGGCCGACCTGAAGCCGGTCTGGCACGACTGGTTCTAGCGCGGCGGCGCGAGGCCGCCCGGCTCCCGGCATGGCGTGTCCGTGCCATCCTTTGAACTGACTGATCGCGCGCCAAGGGCGCTGCCGCCATGAACAAAGCCTTTGTCAAAGAATCCGATAACGAGGACGACGACGATCTGCCGCTGGCCCAGGCCCTGCCGGCCGGCACCAAGAACTACATGACGCCGGAAGGCTACGAACGCCTGCGCGGCGAGCTGACGCACTTGATGAACGTGGAGCGGCCATCGGTGGTGCAGGTGGTGTCGTGGGCGGCGTCCAACGGCGACCGTTCCGAGAACGGCGATTATCTCTACGGCAAGAAGCGCCTGCGCGAGATCGATCGCCGCATGCGTTTCCTGACCAAACGGCTGGATATCGCCGAGGTGGTCGACCCCGCCGCCCAGCCCAACCGCGACCAGGTTTTCTTCGGCGCCACGGTGCTGTATTCCGACAAGGCCGGCCAGGAGCACACCGTCACCATCGTCGGGGTCGACGAGGCCGAGCCGCTGGCCGGCAAGATCAGCTGGATCTCGCCGGTGGCGCGGGCGCTGATCAAGGCGCGGGAAGGGGACACGGTGGTGCTGCGCACCCCGGGCGGGATCGAGGAACTGGACATCCTGGAAGTGCGGTATCCAGACTAGGGGCCGCCAGGCGGCGGCTTGCGGGCCTGCTGCCGGGCGATGGCCTGGCTTGCGTGCCAGCGCGCGATTCCCGGACCCGGACAGGCGGACCAAAAGGCGACGGGCGCCGGCTTGTGGCCGGCGCCCGTCTTTTGGTGGGCGGGATCTGACGTCCCTGCCTCGGTTGGCGGCTTGCGCCGCCGTTCCCCTGGGGCTTGCTGCTTGTTCGGTGCGTGGTCGCGGTGGGGTTACTTCTTGCGCGCGGCGATGGACTTCTCGGCCAGGTTGACCAGGTCCACGCCGATCTGCTTTTTCCACTTGTCGTAGACCGGCTGCGTGATCTTGGCGAAGGCGTCATGTTCGGCCGGGCTCAGCGTGGTCACGGTGACGCCGTGGCCCTCGATTTCCTTGAGCAGCGACGGGTCTTCGGGCGTGACGCCCTTGCGCGCGATCACGATCTGCTGCTTGCCGGCGTCCAGCGCGGCCTGGCGCACGATCTCGCGGTCCTTTTCCGACCACGAATTCCAGACCTCGCGGTTGACCACGAAGATCAGCGGGTCGGCCACGTAGTTCCACAGCGTCAGGTATTTCTGGCCCACGGTGTAGAGCTTGGAGCCGGTATAGATCGACAGCGGGTTCTCCTGGCCGTCGACCGCGCCGCTGGCCAGCGCCGGCTGGGCATCGGCCCAGCTCATCTGGGTCGGGTTGGCGCCCAGCGCGGTGAACGTGTCGATGTACAGCGGCGAGCCGACCACCCGCAGCTTCATGCCCTTCATGTCCTCGGGCCGCTTGATCTCGTGCTTGGAGTTGCTGAGCTGGCGGTAGCCGTTCTCGCCCCAGGCCAGCGGCACCACGCCGGCCTTCTCGATCAGCTTGAACATTTCCTTGCCCACGTCGCCCTGCACCAGGGCGTCGATGGCGGCGTAGTCGGGCATCAGGAAGGGCAGCGAGAACAGGTTGAGCTGCTTGACCTGCGGCGACCAGTTGATGGTCGAGCCCACCGCCATGTCGATCACGCCCTGGCGGATGGCGGTGAATTCGCGGGTCTGGTCGCCCTGCACCAGCGACGTGCCCGGATAGACCTTGATGTTGATGCGGCCCTGGGTGCGCTCGCGCACCAGGTTGGACCAGATCTCGGCGCCCTGGCCCCATGGGAAGGTGGTGCCGACGACGATGGAGAGCTTGTATTCGGACTTGTAGTTCTGCGCCTGCGCGGCCAGGGGAATGGCGGCGACGGCGGCGGCGCACAGGGTGGCGCCGATCAGTTTGCGGAAATTCATGTTGCGTCTCCTCTCTTTGCGGGTCTGTCTGTTGTTGTCGTGAATGTCACGCCGGGCGGGGTCGTCCGGCTCCCTCAATAACCGAGCTTGTGCGGCAGCCACAGCGCCAGTTGCGGGAACGCCAGCACCGCCACCAGCACCAGGAACATCGCGCCCAGCAGCCACACGACCCAGCGCACGGTCGACTCCATCGGCACGCGCGCGATGCGGCACGACACCATCAGGTTGACCGCCAGCGGCGGGGTGAATTGGCCCAGCGCCACCTTGAGCGTCAGGATCACGCCGAACCACACCGGGTCCCAGCCGTAGGCTTTGGCGATGGGGGTCAGCAGCGGCACGAAGATCAGGAAGATCGAGATGCCGTCCAGGAACATGCCCACCGTCATCAGCAACAGCACCAGCAACGCCAGCACGCCCCATTCGCCCAGCCCGGAATTGACGATGGCGTGGGTGATCGGGTCGATCACGCTGAGGGTGGACAAGGCCCAGGCGAAGATGCCGGCCAGCGTCACCACCAGCATGATGACGGCCGACAGTTCGGCGGCTTCGCGCAGGATCACGTACAGGTCGCGCAGCTTGATGGTGCGGTGGATGCACATGCCCACGAACAGGCCGTAGAACACGGCCACCACGGCCGCCTCGGTGGGCGTGAACCAGCCCAGCCGCATGCCGCCCAGGATCAGCACCGGCGCGGCCAGGCCCCAGGCGGCCTCGCGCAGGCTTTGCCAGAAGGGCGGGCGCGGCAGGTGCGATTCCAGCATGCCCATCTTGTGCCGGCGCGCCAGCCACACCGCCGGCACGATCAGCGCCAGGCCGGCCAGGATGCCGGGCACCATGCCGGCGGCGAACAGGGCCGGCACCGAGGCCTCGGGCACCAGCACCGAATAGATGATGAAGGCCACCGAGGGCGGGATCAGGATGTCGGTGGCCGCGCCGGCGGCCACCACCGAGGCCGAGAAGGCGCCGGGGTAGCCGGCGCGCGACATCGCCGTGATCATTACCGCGCCGACCGCCGCCGCGCAGGCCGGTCCCGAGCCCGAGATACCGCCCAGGAACATGGCCACCGCGATCGACACCAGCGGCAGCATGCCCGGGCCGCGGCCGACGATGGCGATGGCGAAGTCCACCAGCCGCTTGGCCACGCCGGAGCGGTCGAAAATGGAACCCACCAGCACGAACATGGGAATCGCCAGCAGCGGGTATTTGGCCAGGCCGGCGTAGAAGTTCTGCGGCACGGCCAGCAGCCCATACCAGGGCGTGTCCAGGTTGGACAGCACGATGGCCACGGTGCCGCCGATGCCCAGCGCCACGCCGACCGGCACGCCGATCAGCATCAGCGCGACGAACACGGCGAACAGGATACCGGCGATCATGCCCGGCCCCGGTCGGTCCGGGCCTGTGGCGCCCGCCACAGGCGCCGCAGCGTTCCCAGCGTGCGCAGCGAGATGGCGGCGGCCATGACCGGCAGCCAGATCGAATACCACCAGGTCGGCACGCCGATGGCGGGAGAGGTCTCTTCGTAGATGAATTCGTCGGAAACCAGCTTGACCGACAGCACCGTCAGCAGCACGAAGAACGCCAGCACGAAGACGTTGGCGATCAGCGCCAGGATGCGCTGGCGCCGCGGCGAGCCATTGTCGGCCAGGATCTCGATGCGGATGTGATGGTTGCGCACAAACGCCACGCTGCCGCCGGCCATGGTCAGCACGATCAGCAGGAACACCGAAATTTCCTCGGTCCAGGCGAACGACTGATCGGTGAAGTAGCGCACCAGCACGTTCAGGAAGGTGATGATGGCCAGCGTCGCCAACAGGATTACGGCCAGCCAGTCTTCGATGGCCAGCGGCACTTTCACGGCGGGGTCTGTTTCGGCGGGGATGATCGGTTCGACGGGCTCGGCGGGGGCTTCGGGGCGTGACATGTGAGGCAACGGCCAGCGCGGCGGGGGCGCTTTTCAGGTATGGGGTCGCTGCATCCTACCGTCGGGGCGAGGGCAGGGGTGTTCGTGTTTTCCCGCGCTGCGGTATGGCCGCAACATGGTGCATCGCAATAGCGGGCGTGCGCGAACAGCCGGCCGACGCGCGATAAACCGAGAGGCTGGCTGGGGTTGGACGTCATATTGCTTCGCAGCAGGCGGGGCCTTGCGTCGCGGAATTCTTTTGTAACAACAGCCGAAGCCGGACGAAATCGTGCCGCAGCGGGGCCACGGCACGCCACGCTCCGGGAAAACCCCTTAAACAGGTAAAATCCCGCTTTTGCTCCCTTCCTTATACGGCGCCCGCATCGTGTCCCTTGTTCAGCATCTGCCTGGTTCCTCCGTCCTGTCCTCCTTTCGTCGTGACCGCCTGCTGGCGCAACTGAAGGAAGCCGGCCTGCCGGTGGCCGACATTTCCGCCCGCTACGAGCACTTCGTCAGCACCGACGCCGCCCTGACGGCCGAACAGCAGCAGCAACTGAGCCAACTGCTGGACTACGGCACCCCCGCCAGCGGCGAGGCGCCGGCCAAGAGCCTGGCGCTGCTGGTGATCCCGCGCCTGGGCACGATCTCGCCGTGGGCCAGCAAGGCCACCGACATCGCCCACAACTGTGGCCTGTCGGCCGTGCACCGCATCGAACGCGGCGTGCGCTACGTCATCACCCCCGAACGCGGCCTGCTCGGCGCCAAGTCGTTCGACGCCGACATGCTGGCGCGCGCGGCCGACTGCCTGCACGACCGCATGACCGAAACCGTGGTCGACGCCAGTTTCGACGGCCAGGCGCTGTTCCAGCCGCTGGCAGGCAAGCCGATGCGCACCGTCGACGTGCAGGCGCGCGGCGCCGCCGCGCTGGTCGAGGCCAACGCCAGCCTGGGCCTGGCCCTGTCCGATGACGAGATCGAATACCTGGCCCAGTCGTTCAGCGACCTGGGCCGCGATCCCACCGACGTCGAACTGATGATGTTCGCGCAGGCCAACAGCGAACACTGCCGCCACAAGATCTTCAACGCCCAGTGGGTGATCGACGGCCAGGAGCAGCCCAACACGCTGTTCGGCATGATCCGCGCCACCCACAAGGCCCAGCCCGAAGGCACCGTGGTCGCCTACTCGGACAACGCCGCCATCATGGCCGGCGGCCCGGCGCAGCGCTTCCAGGCCGGCGTGCCGGGCGTCACGGGCGAAGGGGTCGAGGGCGCCAAGTACATCCGCCGCGACACCACCGTGCACACCTTGATGAAGGTCGAGACGCACAACCACCCGACCGCGATCGCGCCGTTCCCTGGCGCCTCGACCGGCGCCGGCGGCGAAATCCGCGACGAAGGCGCCACCGGCCGCGGCTCCAAACCCAAGGCCGGCCTGACCGGCTTCACCGTCTCGCACCTGCGCTTTGACGACGCCACGCAGCCCTGGGAAGCCGACCACCACGGCCTGCCCGACCGCATCGCCTCGCCGCTGTCCATCATGATCGACGGTCCCATCGGCGGCGCCGCCTTCAACAACGAATTCGGCCGTCCCAACCTGCTGGGCTATTTCCGCTCGTTCGAGCAGACCGCCGGCGGCACGCGCTGGGGCTACCACAAGCCCATCATGATCGCGGGCGGCCTGGGCAGCATCGACGCCGGCCTGACCCACAAGGACGTGATTCCCCCCGGCGCGCTGCTGATCCAGCTGGGCGGCCCGGGCTTCCGCATCGGCATGGGCGGCGGCGCGGCCTCCAGCATCAGCATGGGCAGCAACTCGGCTGAATTGGATTTCGATTCGGTCCAGCGCGGCAACCCCGAACTGGAACGCCGCGCCCAGGAAGTCATCGACCGCTGCTGGCAGCAGGCCGAGAACAACCCCATCATCGCCATCCATGACGTCGGCGCGGGCGGCCTGTCCAATGCTTTCCCGGAACTGGTCAACGACGCCGGCCGCGGCGCTATCTTCGATCTGAAGCGCGTACCGCTGGAAGAATCCGGCCTGTCGCCCGCCGAGATCTGGAGCAATGAATCGCAGGAACGCTACGTCCTGTCGATCCTGCCCAAGGACCTGGAACGCTTCGACGCCATCGCCCGCCGCGAACGCTGCCCCTACGCGGTGGTGGGCGTGGCCACCGAAGAACGCCAACTGCGCGTGGTCGACGGCGAGGGGCTGCCCGGCCTGGACACGATCCGTCCGCAAGGCGAGGCCGAAGTGCGTCCGGTCGACGTGCCGATCGACGTCATCCTGGGCAAGCCGCCGCGCATGACGCGCGACGTGCGCCGCCTGCCCGGCGTGTCCGAGCCGCTCGACCTGGCCGGCATCGACCTGACGGAAGCCGCCTACCGCGTGCTGCGCCACCCCACCGTGGCCAACAAGTCGTTCCTCATCACCATCGGCGACCGCACCGTCGGTGGCCTCTCCAGCCGCGACCAGATGGTCGGCCCGTGGCAGGTGCCGGTGGCCGACTGCGCCGTCACCCTGGCCGACTACCAAGGCTTCCGCGGCGAAGCCATGGCCATGGGCGAGCGCACCCCCATCGCCATGCTGAACGCGCCGGCCTCCGGCCGCATGGCCGTGGCCGAGGCCCTGACCAACCTGGCCGCCGCCGACGTGGCGCGCCTGGAAGACATCAAGCTGTCGGCCAACTGGATGGCCGCCTGCGGCGTGGACGGCCAGGACGCGGCGCTGTACGACACCGTGTCGGCCGTCAGCGAGCTGTGCCAGGCCGCCGGCCTGTCGATCCCGGTGGGCAAGGATTCGCTGTCCATGAAGACCTCCTGGGAACAGGACGGCGAGCAGCGCCAGGTGGTGGCGCCGGTGTCGCTGATCGTCACGGCCTTCGCGCCGGTCGGCGACGTGCGCGCCAGCCTCACGCCGCAGTTGCGCACCGACGCCGGCGACAGCGTGCTGATCCTGATCGACCTGGGCCGCGGCCTGCACCGCATGGGCGGCTCGATCCTGGCGCAGACCTACAACCAGGTCGGCGAGACCGTGCCGGACATCGATTCGCCGGAAGCGCTGCGCGCGTTCTTCGTCACCATCCGCACCCTGGCCGAGGCCGGCACCATCCTGGCCTACCATGACCGCTCCGATGGCGGCCTGTTCGCCACCCTGGTCGAAATGGCCTTCGCCGGCCGCACTGGCATTTCGGTCAACCTCGACATGCTGACCTTCGACCCGCAATCGGCCGATTGGGGCGACTACAAGATCCGCCCCGAACAGGTGGCGGTGCAGCGCGACGAACTGACGCTCAAGGCGCTGTTCGCCGAGGAAGCCGGCGCCGTCATCCAGGTGCCGGCCGCCCAGCGCGACGCCGTCATGCAGGTGCTGCGCGGCGCCGGCCTGTCGGCCCACTCGCACGTCATCGGCGGCCTGAACGGCGCCGACGAGGTCGAGTTCTACCGCGACGGCAAGAAGGTCTGGGGCCAGCCGCGCGCCGAGCTTGGCCGCGCCTGGAGCGAGGTGTCCTACCGCATCATGGCGCGCCGCGACAACCCCGCCTGCGCCCAGGCCGAGCTGGACGTCTGGAACGACACGCAGGACCCGGGCATGAGCCCGAACGTGGCCTTCGATCCGCAGGAAGACGTGGCCGCGCCGTTCATCAATAGCGGCAAGCGCCCGCGCGTGGCGATCCTGCGCGAGCAGGGCTGCAACAGCCAGGTGGAAATGGGCTGGGCCTTCGACACCGCCGGCTTCGATGCGGTCGACGTGCACATGACCGACCTGCTGTCGGGCCGTGTGGACCTGGCGCAGGTGCAGGGCCTGGTGGCCGTGGGCGGCTTCAGCTACGGCGACGTGCTGGGCGCCGGCGAGGGCTGGGCCCGCACCATCCGCTTCAACAGCAAGCTGTCGGATCAGTTCGCGGCGTACTTCGCCCGTCCCGACACCTTCGCGCTGGGCGTGTGCAACGGCTGCCAGATGATGGCCGCGCTGGCCCCGATGATCCCGGGCGCCGAGCACTGGCCGCGTTTCACCCGCAACCTGTCGGAGAAGTACGAGGCGCGCCTGTCGATGGTCGAGCTGGCCAAGTCGCCGTCGATCTTCTTTGCCGGCATGGAAGGCGCGCGCATTCCGGTCGCGGTGGCGCACGGCGAAGGCTATGCCGACTTCTCGCAGCAGGGCGATGCCGGCCGCGTGCTGGCGGCGGCGCGCTATATCGACAACCGTGGCAACGCCACCGAGGCCTATCCGTTCAACCCGAACGGCAGCCCGGGCGGCCTGACCTCCGTCACCACGGCCGACGGCCGCTTCACCGTGATGATGCCGCACCCGGAACGGGTGACCCGCAACGTCATGATGTCGTGGGCGCCCGAGAAGTGGGGCAACGCCGACAGCGGCGGCCAGTTCAGCCCGTGGATGCGCATCTTCCGCAACGCGCGTGTCTGGCTGAAATAAAGACGATGCGCAGGCCATGCGGCGGCGCGCCTGGCGCCTGCTGCAAGATGCGAAAAACCCCGTTGGGCACCAACGGGGTTTTTTTCGTCCCCTGGGTTCGCAAGCGTGTGCGTATCGCGCGCGGGAAGCGGGGTGTAACCCAATGACATATTTAACTTTTCATTGCAAGAAGCCGTAAACACCTCGACAGCCGCTCACGGCTGCCCTCCGCAAACCCCGAGTCGCTCCCCCTCCCCATGTTCAAGAATCTGAGTATCCGCGCCGTCCTGACGACCGCGCTCTGTATTTTCTTCGTCCTTTTCCTGGTCACTGGTATTGCCGTGTACCAACAATTGACTTCCAACCGCAGTTCCATCGAGGTGATGCTGGACACCAACCTGGTGCGCGCCAACGCCGTGGACGCGGCCGGCGCCGAATTGCTGCGCGCGCGTCTGGTGCTGCTGGCCGCCCAGACCACCTTGCTGGAAGGCAAGAGCATCGCCAACCTGGCCAGCATGCAGCGGCTGGACGGTTACACCAAGAAGGCCGCCGACCTGATCCAGACCGCGCGCCAGAATCCCGAGCAGTCGGCGGTCGGCAAGCCTTTGTTCGATGAGGCGTTGGCGGCCTATGAGGTCTACCAGCGCGATGCCATCGTGCCGATGATCGCCGCGATCCGGGCCGGCAAGGCCCAGGATGCCAGCCGCCTGAACCTGGAGAAGGTCACGCCGCTGGGGATTGCCTTCACCCAGGCGATCCAGAAGTACGTCGATTACGCCGATCAGGTCGGCCAGCGCGTCGCGCACGACGCCAATACCCGAATCAACGGCGCCATTGCCTTCCTGGTCGGCCTGATGGGCGTGGTCGCGGCGCTGGTGGTGGGCCTGTACGTGGTGTTTGCCCGCTCGGTGTTCCGGCCGTTGCACGAGGCCGGCCGCCTGTTCGACCGCATCGCCGGCGGCGACCTGACCAACCGCATCGAGCAGCGCGGCAACAATGAGATCGGCGTACTGTACGCGGCGGTCAAGCGCATGCAGGACAGCCTGGCGCGCACCGTGGCCGCCGTGCGCCAGGGCGTCGAAGAGATCCACACCGGCTCGCGCGAGATCGCGGCCGGCAACATCGATCTGTCTTCGCGCACGGAGCAGCAGGCCGCTTCGCTGGAGCAAACCGCCGCCAGCATGGACGAGCTGTCGTCCACCGTGAAAAACAATGCCGACAGTTCGCGCAGCGCCTCGCAATTGGCGACGGCGGCCTCCGATGTGGCCACCCGTGGCGGCCAGGCGGTGGGCGATGTGGTCGGCACCATGCGCGCCATCGCCGACAGCTCCAACCGTATCGCCGACATCGTCGGCGTGATCGACGGCATTGCCTTCCAGACCAATATCCTGGCGCTCAATGCCGCCGTGGAAGCGGCCCGCGCCGGCGAGCAGGGTAAAGGCTTCGCGGTGGTGGCCAGCGAAGTGCGCGCGCTGGCGCAGCGCAGCGGCCAGGCCGCCAAGGAGATCAAGGGCCTGATAGACGACTCGGTGCAGAAGGTTTCGATCGGTTCCGACCAGGTCGAAGCGGCTGGCGCCACCATGCAGGAAATCGTGGCGTCGGTGCGCCGCGTCACCGACATCATCAACGAAATCTCCAGCGCCTCCGAAGA
>LXNH01000531.1_pt1 | contig 10228 bp, 9 predicted proteins | sample 809111 | NCBI WGS metagenome assembly LXNH01 (sample SAMN04870528, study PRJNA318959) | seawater metagenome | biome: 00002010; material: water; isolation source: marine seawater | place: Greece: Milos, Mediterranean Sea | collected 2013-05-29 | depth 5-7 m
GTATATCTAGATTTTTCATCTGCTATAATTAGATATGGAAAAGAGAAAGCACTTCTCAGAGGAATAGATCAGAATAACGAGCAAGAAGTAAAGAGATTAGGGAAAGAGGTCGTGAAGTCTAAGTATGGAAATCTATTTCAGATGTATGAAAAAATAATTGATGAGAACCCATATGAAACTCCGATGATGATTTATCCAGCTGTACATTACACTATGGGAGGTGTTTGGGTAGATTATAATTTAATGACGACAATACCAGGATGTTTTGCCATTGGTGAAGCTAATTTCTCAGATCATGGAGCCAATAGATTAGGAGCATCTGCATTAATGCAAGGATTAGCTGATGGATATTTTGTATTACCGTATACAATTGGAGAGTATTTATCTGATGATATTAAAACTGGAAAAATTTCAACTGACTCTAAAGAATTTAAAGATGCAGAAAAGTCTGTCTCTGAAAAAATAGATTCTTTGATCAAAAATAAAGGCTCAAAATCCGTAGACTATTTTCATAAGAAATTGGGTAAAATTATGTGGGATAAATGTGGAATGTCAAGAAACGAGAAAGATTTGAAATCTGCCATAAAAGAGATTCAGGAACTTAGAAAAGATTTTGAAAAAAATGTAATAATACCAGGTGATAAAAATTCATTCAATGAATCATTATGTAAGGCAATGCGATTAGCAGATTTTATTGAACTTGGAGAATTATTTGCTATGGATGCTTTAAAGAGAAATGAATCATGTGGAGGTCATTTTAGAGAAGAGTTCCAAACCAAAGAAGGAGAAGCAACGAGAATGGACAAAGAATTTTCATATGTTTCTGCTTGGGAAAATAAAGGAGAGGTTCACAAATCTAAACTACATAAAGAAAATCTAGAATTTTCTAATGTAGAATTAAAAAATAGATCATATAAATAATGAAATTATTTTTAAAAATTTGGCGACAAAAAGACAATAAATCAAAAGGAACTATTGTCAATTATGAAATAGACAATATATCTCCTGATATGTCATTTCTTGAAATGATGGATGTTTTGAATGAAGAAATTATTTCCAGTGGTGGAGACCCTGTTGCATTTGATCATGATTGTAGAGAGGGAATCTGTGGGTCATGCTCTATGTTTATTAATGGTGAACCTCATGGACCTGATAAGTTGATTACCACATGTCAGCTTCATATGAGAAAATTTAAGGACGGAGATACTATATATATAGAACCATTTAGAGCAAAATCTTTTCCTGTAATTAAAGATTTAGTTGTTGATAGATCAGCTTTCGATAGAATTCAGCAAGCAGGTGGATACATTTCAGTCAACACCTCTGGTAATCCTCAAGATGCTAATTCAATTCCTATAGAGAAAGAAAATGCCGATAAGGCTTTTGATGCAGCAACTTGTATTGGTTGTGGAGCTTGTGTTGCTTCCTGTAAAAATTCTTCTGCAATGTTATTTGTATCAGCAAAAGTTTCACAATTTTCATTACTTCCTCAGGGTAAGGTTGAGGCAACTGACAGGGTCTTAAATATGGTTAAGCAAATGGATGAAGAAGGATTTGGTAATTGTACTAACACGGGAGCTTGCCATGTTGAATGTCCTAAAGGAATTTCATTAGATTACATAGCTAAAATGAATAGTGAGTATGTGAAAGCTAGTCTTAAGAAATAGCTATAACCTTTCTCTTATTACCCAGTTCGCCCTTACTTTAATTGTATCGTTATAGTGATAAGTTGGTTCTGGTTTTATTTTCTTTAAAAAATCACCTGTATCCCAAAGATTATTTTTATTTAGATCATTTATAACTCTAATTGTGTAATCTCCCGGAAGAATGTTTTCAAAAGTACATGGGTCTGAATTTGATGTTAGAAAATTAGATCTTATAATTTCACCTTTTAAATTTAAAAGTTCAACTATAAGTTTATCAAAATTGATTCCGCTGAGATTTAAATATAGATTGCCGTAATCTGACCTTTTTTTGGTAGTGAAATTATAGTTTAAGGTATCATTTGTATTTTCAAAAAAATCAATAATTGCGCTAGGCATGATTTCTATTGAATATCTATCACTTGGTAAGATTTCAAATTTAAAATCTATTTTATGATTGTTGAATTCAGTTGTAAAAGGAATTAGAGTTGAATCTTTATTAATGATTGTGATTTTTGAATTATCTAAATCAATAATTGGTATCGTGGTTTTCAGAGAAAATTGATCACCTAACTCAAATTTATCACTGTATTTTGATATAATGAGAGTGTCATTTTCATACTCTCTTTTAGCCAGTTTAAATTCATCAAAATCCAATTTATTTTTTACCTCAAATCTTAGTGTGTCATAATTAAATGATCTAAACCAATAATTAAGCGTGTCTTTATCTTCTTCTTTGGTAATTATACTTTCAATATTTTCATTTAATAAATTAATTTTCAATGAATCTATATTCCCCCTATATCCAAAACTTACTCTGTTGCTAAATTCTTGATATGGCTTAAAAACTTTGTATTCAGGAATTTCTTTAAATAATTTTAGATCAAATTCTGATTCTGTTGGAATTATAATCGTTGAATCAATGAATGCTACTTTATCGCTCAAAGGGTCAAATAGTAAATTATTGTTATAATCTTTTAAAGCTAATAGTACATATTCCCCCCTTTTTAAATTACTAAAATTAAAAAAGGTACTATCAAGGGTGCTTGAAATATATAAAGGTTTTTCTTTGTATAAAGTTGAGTCATTAAAGCTTTCATTTTTTGGGTATAACATTGCAGTTATGTATCCTTCTTGCTTTCTTTCATAACTGTCATATATATTCCCCTTAAGCTCAAGTGAATCTACATAAGAGCCTGTAGAAAAAACATATTTATAAAATGGTAACAGGTTACCTTCATTATTGTCCTTTATGCTTTCTCCAAAATTGAAAACAAAAGTTGTTGAATCAGAAAGTGGTTCATTGATTTCAATATCAATATGTTTTGATGCGCCACCTTGTGGAAAAATAGAATAATTTGATTTATCTATTGGTGGAGAAACTACTAATTGCGAATTAAGTTTTTCAAGTTTAACATACTCATCAAACGTAATTCTGATCTTTTTCTCATCAAAATTAATTGAACTATTTTCAGGCTTAGAACTTAAAACTTTAGGGGGTATTTCATCTTTTTCACCACCCTCAGGCGTACTCCTCTTTGCACATGAGTATAAAAGCAATAATAAAGTAACACATAAAATTCCCTTTCTCATATTTAAATGCAAAGTAAAATTTTATTTTCAATTCAATTCATCGTTTAGATGTTAAAGTGCTATTTTTGTAAAATGTCTGATGAAATTTTTAAAAAAATCATATCTCACGCGAAGGAATATGGTTTTATTTTTCAATCAAGTGAAATATATGACGGCTTAAGTGCTGTTTATGATTATGCTCAAAATGGTGTTCTTTTAAAAAATAATATCAAAGACTATTGGTGGAAATCAATGGTTCAATTAAATGATAATATTGTTGGTATAGATTCTGCTATTTTTTCTCATCCCACAACATGGAAAGCTAGCGGACACGTTGATGCTTTTAATGATCCAATGATTGATAATAAAGATTCCAAAAAAAGATATAGAGCTGATAATTTAATTGAAGATTACATTCAAAAAATTGAAGAAAAAATTAATAAGGAAAAAAAGAAGCAGCATAAAAGATTCGGAGAAAATTTTGATGAAAAAACTTTTCTATCAACTAATCCAAAGGTTTTAAAATATCAAAATGAAATTGATTTAATTAATAAAAGATTTTCTGAAGCTTTAAATCAAGACAATCTTGAAGAGCTAAAAAATATTATTGAAGATTGTGGAATAGTTTGCCCAATTTCTGGAACAAAAAACTGGACTGATGTAAAACAATTCAACCTGATGTTTAAAACGCAGCTTGGCTCAACTGAATCAAATTCAACCGATTTATTTTTAAGGCCTGAAACTGCTCAAGGTATATTTCTTAATTATTTGAATGTTCAAAAAACAGGTAGAATGAAAATTCCTTTTGGAATTGCGCAAATTGGAAAAGCTTTTAGAAATGAAATTGTTGCTAGGCAGTTTATATTTAGAATGAGGGAATTTGAGCAGATGGAAATGCAATTTTTCATTAAGCCTGGTACTCAAATGAAATGGTATGAACATTGGAAAAATGTGAGATTAAATTGGCACCTCTCTCTTGGTTTAGATAAAAGTAATTATAGATTTCACGATCATGAAAAATTAGCACATTATGCTGATGCTGCATGTGACATAGAGTTTAATTTTCCCTTTGGATTCAAAGAATTAGAGGGAATTCACTCTAGAACTGATTTTGACCTTGGGAATCATGAAAAATTTTCTACAAAACAAATTAAATATTTTGATCCCTCAGACAATTCAAAGTACACTCCTTACGTGCTTGAAACCTCAATTGGTTTAGATAGAATGTTTTTGGCTATTTTTTCTTCTTCTTTAAAATTTGAAAAACTAGGTGATGGGACTGAAAGAACTGTATTAAAAACACCATATATTTTATCACCATATAAAGTTGCTTTCTTGCCTCTAGTTAAGAAAGATGGACTTCCCGAATATTGCAGAAAAATAAAAGATAAATTAAAGCTTAAGTTTAGTACTGCTTATGATGAAAAAGATGCTATAGGTAGAAGATATAGAAGACAAGATGCTATTGGAACACCTTTCTGTGTAACGATTGATCATCAGACTATTAAGGATGACACTGTTACAATTCGAGATAGAGATAGCATGAAACAAGATAGAATTCATGTGAATGAAATTCATAGTTTCTTAGATTCATCACTAGATATTAATAATTGGTTATTAAACAGTGATTAAAATTCTTTCCTACAATATAAATGGGATAAGAGCAGCAATTCGAAAAGGTTTTGTTGAGTGGCTTGAAGACTGCAATCCAGATATTATTTGTTTACAAGAGACAAAAGCAAATATTGATCAGTTTGATCAAAATGTTTTTAAAAAATTAGGCTATAATGATTATTGGTTCTCAGCTGAAAAAAAGGGATATAGTGGAGTTGGAATATTGACAAAGTTGAAACCTAATAAAATTCATTATGGTGTTGGAATTGAATACATGGATAGAGAAGGTAGAAATTTAATGTTAGATTTTGATAATTTCTCTGTTATGAGCCTATATCTGCCCTCAGGAACTAATATCGATAGATTAGGATTTAAATTTAAATATATGGATGATTTTTTTTCTCTTGTAAATGAAATAAGAAAATCAAAAAAAAATTTAATTATAGCGGGAGACTACAATATATGTCATGAAGCTATTGACATTCATGATCCAATTAGAAATGCCAAAGTATCTGGTTTTCTTCCTGAAGAAAGACAATGGTTAGATAGATTTTTAAAATCTGGATTCACAGATACTTTTAGATTTCTTAATAAAGATCCTCATCAATACTCTTGGTGGAGTTATCGTGCAAATTCAAGAGCAAACAATAAAGGATGGAGAATTGACTATCTTTTATCCTCTGAAAATTTAAATAAACATATTAAAAAATCGTACATAATGAATGATGTTCATCATTCTGATCATTGTCCAATTGGAGTTAATATAAAATTATAATGGAATATAATTATTTACCAGACACTAATATTAAGGTTAGTAAAATATGTCTAGGAACCATGACTTGGGGAAGACAAAATACTCGAGAAGAAGCTTTTGAACAAATGGATTTTTCTCTAGAAAATGGTGTTAATTTCTTTGATACAGCAGAACTTTATCCTGTTCCGGCCACCCCAGATAAATATGCTGATACAGAAAAAATAATCGGTAATTGGTTTTCAAAAACTGGAAATAGAGATAAGGTTATTTTAGCTACAAAAATTGCTGGACCTGGTGATTATACTGCTCATATCAGAAAGACAGGATTTAAGGGAAATTCAATTAATGAAGCTGTTGAGGGAAGCCTAAAAAGACTTCAAACTGATTATATTGATCTATATCAACTGCATTGGCCAGAAAGAATTACTAATACATTTGGCAACAGAAGTTTTCAATATTTTAATGATTCTTGGGAGGATAATTTTGAGGAGATTTTACATATTTTAAAGTTATTGATTGATGAAGGTAAGATAAGACACGTTGGGCTTTCCAATGAAAACCCTTGGGGAATTATGAAATTTCTTGAATATGTAAAAAAAGGCTTACCTAAAATGATTACTATACAGAATCCTTATTCCTTATTAAACAGATTATTTGAGGTAGGAAGTTCAGAAATATGTAAAAGAGAATCTGTCGGATTATTAGCGTATTCTCCTCTCGGATTTGGTGTGCTATCGGGAAAATATATGAATAAAAAAATACCTAAAAAAAGTAGGTTAGATTTGTTTCCAAATTTAAAACGATATAGCAACGTGAATTCATTTAAAGCAACTGAATTATATAATGAAATTGCTAACAAACATGGAATTTCTCTTACAGATTTATCATTGTCTTTTGTCAATGATAGACCATTTGTAACAAGTAATATAATTGGAGCTACATCGATTTCTCAGTTAAAAGAAAATATAGAAAGTGTAAATGTGAAATTGAGCCCTGAAATAATTAAGGAAATCAATTCGGTGAATGAACTAATTCCTAACCCTGCTCCTTGAAAATACTTTTTACGACCTCTTTAACGTTAAAAAGTTTCTTAACATTAATTTTTGATGAATTAAAATCTTGTTTTATATCACTCGAAATATAAATGTTCTTGTAGCCTAATCTTTGAGCTTCATTAACTCTCTTTTCAATACTTGAGACAGATCTCAATTCACCTGAAAGATCAACCTCTGCGCAAAAACATGAATGTTGATCAATTGACAAATTAATATTTGAGGATAGTATTGCACATATTACTGCAAGATCTGTAGCAGTATCTTCAATTTTAAATCCTCCAGTAACATTAATAAAAACATCCTTAATTCCAATTTTGAATCCAGCCCTTTTTTCTAAAATAGCCAATAGCATATTTAATCTTTTAGAGTTAAATCCATTTGAAATTCTTTGAGGTGTTCCATAAACAGCAGAGCTGACAAGAGCTTGAATTTCGATCATTAAAGTCCTACTTCCGTCAAGAGTAACAGAAACAGCTGAGCCTGATGATTTTTTTTCTTTTTTAGATATGAATAGTTCGCTTGGGTCACTGACTTGATTTAATCCATTAGAATTCATTTGATAAATTCCAATTTCATCAGTTGAACCAAATCTATTTTTTTTAGATCTTAAGATTCTATATTGATTTTGTTTATCACCTTCAAAATGAAGAACAACATCAACCATGTGTTCTAATATTTTCGGTCCAGCTATACTTCCTTCTTTAGTAATATGTCCAACAATAATAATTGGTAATCCTGTATTTTTAGCTAGTTTAATTAAAATCCCAGTACATTCTCTAATCTGTGTCAAGCTTCCTTGACTACTTTCATGTATGTCAGTTTGTATGGTTTGAATAGAATCAATGATTAAAATATCAGGTTTAATTTCTTCGATATTTTTTAAAATTAGTTCTAGATTAGTTTCAGTTAGAATAAAACAATTTTTCAGGTTGTTAGTAATTCTATGAGCTCTTAATTTTATTTGACTTGAACTTTCTTCACCTGAAATGTATAATACTTTTTCACTTGAGCTTAACGAATTTTGCAGTAAAATAGTAGATTTTCCAATTCCAGGCTCACCTGAAATTAATACTACAGAGCCTTTAACAAGTCCTCCGCCAAGAACTCTATTGATTTCATTTTCAGAGAAGAAAATTCTTTGATCATTTGAATAGTTTATATCGTTAATATCAACAGCTTTTGATTTGGAAATAAATTTATAATTATTTTTAGTATTTACTATTTCTTCTGCAATAGTATTCCACTCTCCACAAACTGTACATTGTCCAAGCCATTTTGGATATTTTGCTCCACAATTAGAACAAGAAAATGTAATCTTTGTTTTTGATGACATTATTGTAAAGAGTTATTTGCGCCAGGAAAAATAACGGTTGGTTTAAAGAGCTTTGCTTTACTCAGGTCCATAGAAGCATATGAAATTATTATTACTTCATCACCTTTTTGGACTTTTCTAGCAGCTGGCCCATTTAATGTAATTTCACCACTATTTTTTTTTCCTTTAATAACATAGGTAATCAATCGTTCACCATTATTAATATTAACTACTTGAACCTTTTCTCCTTCAATAATATTTGTTGCATTCATCAATGTTTCATCAATTGTTATACTTCCAATGTAGTTAAGATCAGCTCCTGTTACTAGAGCTCTGTGAATTTTAGATTTTAGCACCTCAATTTGCATCCGCCAAATATACTAATTCAGAAGATAATTATCTATCAATCTAACACTATTAACTTTAACACTAATGAAAGCTCTTAATCCTATATTAAAGTTATTTTTTTTGATTTCAAAAAGTGTTTTTTCATCCCTTATTTCAAAATATTCGAGCTTAAAGTTTTCAACTTTGTTAATTTCTGATGTTATATGAGCTTTGATTTTATTGTAAGGAATTTTCATTAAATTTTTTTTTGAAAAAACTAACATTTCATAAATAATATTGGAGTTATCGTAATCTTTTCTGTTCAATAGTTTGTTCCTCGAACTTAAAGCCAATCCATTTTTATTTCTTACTGTTTCACAACGAACAAGATTTGTTCCATGAAAGCTTTCATCAATTATTTTTTGAACTATTAATATTTGTTGAAAATCTTTTTCACCAAAAAAAACAAAGTCTGGTTTGAAAAGGTCTAAAAGTTTGGTGACTATTGTTGCAACTCCGTTAAAATGATCTTCTCTAAATTTTCCTTCCATTACTTCACCGATATAACCGAAATTAAATTTTTGAGGCTCTATGTTTTTACCATAAATTTCTTTAGCAGATGGAGCAAAAATTTTGATATTTTTAGAAATATTTAGAAGTGTTTCAATGTCTTTATTTAAGTTCTTTGGGTAGTTTATAAAATCATTGTTATCATTAAATTGAGTAGGATTAACAAAAATTGAAACCCAAACAGTTTCTGAAGCTTCTAAAGCCTTGTGCACAAGGGAGTAATGTCCTTCATGTAACGAACCCATAGTTGGTACAAGACATATTGGATTGTTATTTTTCTTTTGTTTCTTTAACTCAAGAGTCAATTCATGTACTGAAGAATATAAATTCATTAAGAAAACTTTAACAACACGTAAACTTAACACTTTACATTTAATCTGGTAATATTTTTGTACTTTTGTATGCCTATTTTCAAGTAGGATTATATGGAAGGAAAAAAAGTTTTGTTTATATCATCGGAGGTTGTTCCATATATGCCTCAAACTGAAATCTCAAATTTGACGTATAACTTACCAAAAGTTGTCAACGAGAACGGTGGTCTTACAAGAATTTTCATTCCAAAATATGGAAATATTAACGAAAGAAGACATCAATTACATGAAGTCATTAGATTATCTGGTATTAATTTAATAATTGATGATATGGATATGCCACTTATCTTAAAAGTCGCATCTATTCCTAAAGAAAGAATGCAAGTTTATTTTATAGATAGTGAAGATTACTTTAAGGGCAGATCAGGATACTCTAAAGATGATGATGGGAATTTATATGATGATAACGATGAGAGAGCTATTTTTTTTGTAAAGGGTGTAGTTGAAACAATTAAAAAATTAAACTGGGCACCTAATCTTATTCATATTAATGGTTGGATTGCATCTCTTCTTCCGCTCTACCTAAAGTATTATTTTAAAGATGATCCAATTTTTCAGGAAACAAAAGTTATAGTATCTCTTTATAAAGACCAAATTCAAGGTGATTTGAATAAAAATTTTGTTAATAAAATTAACTATGATGGTATTGAAGGAGATCCTTTAAAATCTGTAAGTAAACCAACATATGAAAATTTATATAGAATTTCAGCTGAGCATGCAGATGGAGTAATTTTGACTTCTGACTTAAAAAGTAAATATTCAGATATATTAGATAAAATTAAAGTACCAATTTTAGAATGTAATTTTGATGATCCTGAATACAAGGAAAAATACACTAATTTTTACAACTCATTTTTAAAATAAATGAAATCAAAGTTTTTAATACTTCTATTAATAACATTGTTTTCTTGTACTAAGGAATACAATACGATTGGAACAGATATTTTAAAATCTGATACCTTTAAAACGAATGTTGAATTAGTTCCAATTAATGTAGTACAAAAAGCTAT
>LXNH01000532.1_pt1 | contig 10226 bp, 8 predicted proteins | sample 809111 | NCBI WGS metagenome assembly LXNH01 (sample SAMN04870528, study PRJNA318959) | seawater metagenome | biome: 00002010; material: water; isolation source: marine seawater | place: Greece: Milos, Mediterranean Sea | collected 2013-05-29 | depth 5-7 m
CCCAAAGATGAAACTGCAAACAAATAAAGAATTCCAACATTAATATCTGCTAAAACTTGTGTTGCGCTAAAAGGTATTACGGCCCATGATATTAAAGCTAATGTCATTGTTACAATTGGAGCTAAAATAAAAATTATTTTATTTGAACTAGACGGGATGATTATTTCTTTAAAAATATATTTTAAAGCATCAGCAAGAGATTGTAGTAATCCAAATGGACCAACTACATTAGGGCCTTGTCTTTTTTGAACAAAAGCCCAAACTCTTCTATCAAGCCAAACAATCATTGCAACAGAGACAAGGACTGGAACTAACAAAAATAAAATCTTATAAACTTCCTGAAAAAAAATATTAAAGTATTCCATATTATCCTTCTGTACCTGTAGATTTGAGGTTAAGTTTTGAATTATTACATTCAATCATTGTTTTTGAAGATCTGGCTATAACATTAGAAAAATAATAATCCTTAATTTTAATTTTTAACATTTCGTTATTAAATTCATTTGCTTTGTCATTTTCTTCATTATTTTTTGTATCTGAGTGCTTTTCTTTTTGTAAATTCAGGTAGTTAAACATGCTGCTTTCTAATTCATCCTTATCGTTAAATAGTTTTCTATTGTTCATAAACTCAGCAATTTCATTGATAATTAACCAATCTTCTTTGGATTCACCTGGGGGATATGAAGCTTTATAAGCTTTTTGTAATTTGCCCTCTAAATTTGTGAAGTAACCATCTTGTTCTGTGTAAGCAGAGCCTGGTAAAATAATATCTGCTAATTCTGCTCCCTTATCACCATGACTTCCTTGATAAATTACAAATTCATCTTTTTTTTCAAAGTTCAAATTATCTTGTCCAACTAAGTAAACAATTTCAAATTTATGATCTTTCAAATCTTTTAATAAATTTTTATCTTTATTAATTAATTTAAGATCATAATTACCTACTGTTGCAGCATCACAAGACAATGTATTTAAAGAGTTCCACTCATTATTTATCTTATTATTTTCTATTAGAAATTTTTTAATTTTTTTGAAAAAATATTTTGAAGAATTTAAGTTTAAAAAAGATTCACCTAAAATTATTATTGGTTTGCTTGCATTTGAAATAAGATTTGAAATTTCATGATTTCCATCAAAAATATCTTTCAAAGTTTGAGTTTGGCCATCTAAACTTTCATAAGGATAAGTTAAATCACCTAATTCATTTAAAGAAATTATTTTAGTATTATTATTTAAGTATGATTTTCTAATTCTTGCATTTAAGATTGTTGCTTCGTATCTAGGATTTGTACCAATTAAAAAAATTAAGTCTGAATCTTCAATGCCATTTATTGATGAATTAAATAAATAATTTTCTCTTTCACTTAAATCTAAATATCGATTATCAGTTCTAGACTCGTAATTATTATTATCTAATGTTCTGTCAAAAAATTCCTTAAAAATATAACTAGTCTCCATGTTTGTTAAATCTCCAACAAATCCACAAATTTTTTCTTTTGATGTATTTTCAAACTTTGATTTAATGATTTTATAAACTTCATTCCATGAAGCATTTTCAAATTTTCCATTATATTTAATGAAAGGTGTGTCTAATCTTTGATGAAGTAAACCATCACAAGCATATCTTGTTTTATCTGAAATCCATTCCTCATTAATATCTTCATTAATTATTGGTAAAATTCTTTTTACTTCCCAGTCATATGTATCAACTCTAATATTAGATCCGATTGCATCCATTACATCAATGGACTCCGTTTTTTTAAGCTCCCAAGGTCTTGCTTCAAACACATATGGTTTTGATGTTAAAGCTCCTACTGGACATAAATCTACTACATTGGCAGATAGCTCAGATTGCATAGATTGCTCTAAATAAGTTGTAATTTGCATATCCTCACCTCTTCCAATCGCTCCAATTTCAGGTACACCAGCTACCTCCGTTGCAAATCTTACACAACGTGTACAATGAATACATCTTGTCATTTGTGTTTTAATCAATGGTCCCATATTCTTTTCTGGAACTGATCGTTTGTTTTCTTTAAATCTTGATTTATCTACACCATAAAACATTGACTGGTCTTGAAGATCGCACTCTCCACCTTGATCACAAACTGGACAATCTAAAGGGTGATTAGCCAATAAAAACTCCATAACCCCTTTTCTTGCTTTTTCTACAAAAGCTGTATTCGTTTTAATATTCATTCCATCTGCTGCCGGCATAGCACATGAAGCTACTGGCTTAGGAGACTTTTCCATTTCAACCAAACACATTCTACAATTTCCAGCAATAGATAATTTTTCATGATAGCAAAATCTCGGAATTTCAACTCCAGCTTTTTCACAAGCCTGAAGGACAGTAAGACCCTCTTCTACTTCTACATCAATATTATTTACTTTAAGTTTAAGCATTTTTTTTATCCAATAAATGTTGATCTACTAAGTATGGAATTGTATTTTTTTTCTCCACAATAAGATCTAAATTATTTCTTTCCTCTATTTCCTTTTTAAAATGTCTAAGAAGACCTTGAACTGGCCATGATGATCCTTCGCCAAATGCACAAATTGTGTGTCCAGCAATTTGATTTGTTACATCTCCTAACATTTCAATTTCATCTTTTGTAGCTTCACCTTTTGCCATACGCTCAAGCATACGCCACATCCATCCAGATCCTTCTCTACAAGGTGTGCACTGGCCACAACTTTCATGTTTATAAAATCTTGCAATCCGTGCCATACATTTAATTATGTCCTGGTCTTTATTAATTACAACTATACCTGCCGTACCTAACCCGCTTTTTTCAGCCATTAATGAATCAAAATCCATCGTTAATGTTTCACATTTTTTTTTAGGAATTAACGGCATTGAAGATCCACCAGGAATTACAGCTTGTAAATTATCCCATCCACCAATAACACCACCTGCATGAACTTCTATTAATTCTTTTAAAGGAATGTTCATTTCTTCTTCAACGTTACAAGGATTATTTACATTTCCTGATATGCAAAAAATTTTAGTACCTGTGTTTCTTTCTCTACCAAGTGAAGAAAACCATTTACCACCTCTTCTAAGAATAGTTGGAACTACAGCTATTGTTTCAACATTATTAATTATTGTTGGACATCCATACAAACCTATTAATGCTGGAAAAGGAGGTTTTAATCTAGGTTGACCTTTTTTTCCTTCTATACTTTCAAGTAATGCTGTTTCTTCACCACAAATATATGCACCTGCACCATAGTGAATATAAATATCTAAATCCCATCCAGTTCCTGCTGCATTTTTTCCAATCAATTTTTTTTTATAGGCTTCATCTATTGCAGCTTGAAGTTTTTGACCATCAATAAAATATTCACCTCTTATATAAATGTAACAAACATGGGCTTGAACCGCGTAAGATGCTATTAAACATCCTTCAATCAATTTGTGAGGTTCAAATCTTAAGATATCTCTATCTTTACAAGTACCAGGTTCTGACTCATCACCATTGATTACTAAATAATGTGGTCTTGATCCAACTTCTTTAGGTGCAAATGACCATTTTAACCCTGTTGGGAAACCTGCTCCACCTCTTCCTCTTAATTCAGAGGATTTAATTTCATTAATTATCCAGTCTCTACCTTTGTCTGTTAATTCTTTTGTATTGACCCAATCACCTCTTTTCTGCGATGAGTTTAAATCAGAACCTAAATCATTGTATAAATTCTGAAAAATTCTATCTTTATCTTTAAGCATTTTTTAAATCCATTAATGTTTTTCTATTATTTTCAGGCTCATTATTAACTCTTCCTCTATAAGAACCTGGTTTAGGTGTTTCACCTTTTAAAATCTTATCTAATATTTTTAATGTTTTTTCTTTATCCAAATCTTCATAATAATCGTCATTGATTTGCATCATTGGAGCGTTTACACAAGCTCCTAGACACTCTACTTCCATCCAAGAGCAGCTTTTATCATTTGACAACTCACACTCATTCTCAGAAATTTTTTCTTTGCAGGCTTCAACAAGTTTGTTAGCTCCTCTAATCATGCATGGGGTAGTTGTACAAACTTGAACAAAAAAATTTCCTACAGGAGATAAATTATACATAGTATAAAAAGTTGCTACCTCATAAACTTTTATATACGGCATCTCCAAAAATTTAGCGATATACTTCATGGCAGCTAAAGGTATCCAGTTATTGTTTTGTCTTTGCGCTATGTAAAGTAGAGCCATTACTGCGCTTTGTTGCTTACCTTTTGGATATTTTGAAACAATATTTTTGGCAGCCTCTAAAGATGAAGAATTAAATTCAAAATTCTCTGGTTGATCTTTTGCTGGTCTTTTTAAACTCATCTGTCAACCTCACCAAAAACTATATCTAATGAACCCAATACTGCTGGTACATCAGCCAACATATGTCCTTTAATTAGATAATCCATTGATTGTAAGTGTGAAAATCCAGGTGCTCTTATTTTACATTTGTAAGGTTTGCTTGATCCATCAGATATTAAGTAAACACCAAATTCTCCTTTTGGTGCCTCAACTGCAGTATAAATCTCGTCTTTAGGTACTCTGTATCCTTCTGTAAAAAGTTTAAAATGATGAATTAAAGCTTCCATAGATTGTTTAATATCTTTTTTAGCAGGTGGACTAATTTTTCCATCTAACGATTTAATTGGACCTTTTTCCATTTTAGATAAACATTGTTTTATAATAGAAACACTTTCCTTCATTTCTTCAATTCTGCACAAATATCTATCGTAACAATCTCCATTTTTTCCAACTGGAATTTTAAAATCTAACTGATCATAGCAATCGTAGGGTTGTGATTTTCTTAGATCCCATGGTACACCTGAACCCCTTATCATCACTCCTGAAAATGAATAATCTAAAGCATCTTCCTTAGTTACTATGCCTATATCAACATTTCTTTGTTTGAAAATTCTATTATCAGTTAACAAACTCTCAAGATCATCTATTATTTTTGGAAATGTTTGGCAAAATTTGCCAATATCATTTTCTAATCCGTGTGGTAAATCTTGATGAACACCACCTGCTCTAAAATAATTTGCATGCAATCTTGAGCCTGAAGCTCTTTCATAAAAAGTCATCAATGTTTCTCTCTCTTCAAAACCCCACAGTGATGGAGTTAATGCCCCAACATCAAGTGCTTGTGTAGTAACATTTAAAATATGGCTTAAAATTCTTCCTATTTCACAAAAAATAACTCTTATATATTGAGCTCTAATCGGAACATCAATTTCCAATATTTTTTCCACAGCTAGTGCAAAAGCATGCTCTTGATTCATTGGAGCAACATAATCAAGTCGATCAAAATAAGGTACTGCTTGCATATAAGTTTTATTTTCAATCAATTTTTCTGTTCCTCTATGTAGTAATCCAATGTGTGGATCAGCTTTTTCAACTACTTCCCCATCTAATTCTAAGATTAATCTAAGAACACCATGTGCAGCTGGGTGTTGCGGTCCAAAGTTAAGATTTAAATTTTTAATTTTTTTTGTCATTACTATCTAATTCTTCTTTAATATATTTCGTACCTTCCCAAGGACTCTCGTAGTCAAAATTTCTATAATTCTGTTCTAATTTAACTGGTTCATTAATTACTTTTTTTTGATCTTCACTGTATCTGACTTCAGTGTGCCCGGTTAATGGGAAATCTTTTCTTAAGGGATGACCTTCAAAACCATAATCCGTCAATATTCTTCTAAGGTCAGGGTGATCTTTAAATGAAACACCGTACATATCAAAAACTTCTCTTTCCATCCAATTTGATGCAGGAAAAATGCTTGTTAATGATGGAATTATTTCATTTTCATTAATTGAATAACTTAAAATAATTCTTTGATTGTATTCATGACTTAAAAAAAGATATACCATTTTAAATCTTTGTGTATTCTCAGGATAATCAACAACTGTTATATCAATAAGTTGTCTAAATTTAGTGTCTTGATTAGTTTTAATAAAAAGAGTTACATCAATTAAATCATCCTTATCCGTTTCTATATATAATTGATTGTGTTTAATTTCAGTACTATTAATCTTAGTTGTTAACTCTGAATTTATTTTTTTTTCTAAATCTTCTAAGTTAATCATGTTTACCTAATGAAAGAGCCTTTATTTCTAATTTTTTTTTGAAGTTGAAGTATTCCATATAATAAAGCCTCAGCAGATGGTGGGCATCCAGGAACATAAACATCAACAGGTACAATTCTATCACAGCCTCTAACCACTGAGTATGAGTAGTGATAATAACCTCCTCCATTTGCACAACTTCCCATTGAAATTACATATCTTGGTTCAGGCATTTGATCATAAACTTTTCTTAATGCCGGTGCCATTTTATTAGTAAGTGTTCCAGCTACAATCATAACATCTGATTGTCTTGGTGAACCACGTGGTGCAGCGCCAAATCTTTCTAAATCATATCTTGGCATTGCTGTTTGCATCATCTCTACTGCACAACAAGCAAGTCCAAATGTCATCCAATGAAGTGAACCTGATCTTGACCAATTAATTAAGTTATCAAGTGATGTGGTTATAAAACCATTCTTACTAAAATCTTCTGCAAGTTGTTTAAATTCCTCAGGAACTTGATCAATCTTATTATTCATTATGGTTAATAATTTATTCCCAGTCTAAAGCACCTTTTTTCCATTCATAAATAAATCCAATTGTAAGAATGAATAGAAAAATCATCATTGATGAAAAACCTAATAATCCAATGTTCCCAAGTGAAATCGCCCATGGAAATAAAAAAGCAATTTCCAAATCAAATATAATAAATAGTATAGCAACTAAATAAAATCTAACATCAAACTCCATTCTAGAGTCTTCAAAAGGTTCAAATCCACATTCGTATGCTGATAGTTTTTCGGGATCAGGTCTTTTTGGCGAAAGAATAAAATTAATTACCACAAATGCACAGCTCAAACCAAGAGCGATGATCAAAAAAATAATTATTGGTAAGTAATCTTTTAGAAAATCAGATAACATGCGAGTCTATATATCAGTTTTTATTTTATGTTGAAGCGTTGATACGTCACATTTTTCATAAAAAAAAAGTTAACAATTTCAATAATTTAGATTAATAAATTTAAAAAAACTAATAATATCAATTACTTAAGCTGTTAATTAATTTAATTGAAAGAAAGTGGCGGGAGTGAAGGGACTCGAACCCTCGACCTATCGCGTGACAGGCGATCGCTCTAACCAACTGAGCTACACCCCCACTTTGTAAATTTTGGTGGGCGGTAAAGGACTCGAACCTTTGACCCCCTCGGTGTAAACGAGATGCTCTACCAACTGAGCTAACCGCCCATTACCAAAAAATATAGTGTTTTATATCTTTTAGAATACTAACGTCAAGGTCTATTACTCTTTAAAAATAGCTGAATTATTAATTAATAATATTAATTTATTATAATGTACTAAATATTAGCAAAGAAATTCAAGTGCTTTAAGTATGCCACCTTTGTTAAAAGGAATTTTTGATTTCATAAGACCCATCTCAACACCAGATAGAGTTCCAGCTAACATTAATTCATTAAAATCTCCTAAATGACCAATTCTAAAAACTTTACCAGCTACTTTCGCTAATCCAGTTCCTAGCGACATATTAAAATCATCTAGAATTATCTTTCTTAATGAGTCCGCATCATGTCCTTCCGGTACAAGCACCGCAGTCAAAGAGCTCGAATATTCATCAGGATTTTTACATAAAATTTCTAACCCCCAAGCATTGACAGCAATTCTTGTAGCTTCTGCAAATCGTTTATGTCTATTAAATACATTTTCTAATCCTTCTTCTGTAAGAATATTAATGGCTTCATCTAACCCATATAAGAGATTAGTTGCTGGGGTATATGGAAAATAACCTTTTTTATTATTTTCTATCATTGGTTCCCAATCCCAATATGATTTGGGTAAATCTGAATTTTTATACGCATCTAATGCTTTTGAACTTATTGCGTTAAAAGAAAGTCCTGGAGGCAATAATAAACCTTTTTGTGATCCTCCAACAGTTACATCAACTTTCCATTCTTCGTGTCTATAATCTATAGAACCTAAAGAGGATATTGTATCTACAAATAATAAAGCTGGATGATCTGCATTATCCATTGCTTTTCTAATTTCACCAATTCTACTCGTCACACCTGTTGAAGTTTCATTATGAACAGCACATACAGCTTTAATTTTTTTTTCTGTATCTTCTTTTAATTTAGACTCAACAATGTTTGGATCAACACCTGTTCTCCAATCACCTTTTACAAAATCTATTTCTAATTTAAATTTATGAGCAATATCATACCAAAGCGTAGAAAAGTGCCCTGTTTCAAACATCAAAATTTTGTCTCCAGCACTTAATGTATTGACCATTGCTGCTTCCCAAGCTCCAGTGCCAGATGCTGGAAAAATTATTACAGGTTCTGACGTTTTAAAAATTAATTTAATTCTATCTAATACCCTTAGACCTAATTCTGCAAAATCAGGTCCTCTATGATCAATAGTAGGATAATCCATAGCTCTAAGAACTCTATCTGGAACGTTTGTAGGTCCAGGTATCTGTAAAAAATGTCTTCCAGGTCTGATAGTATTTGAAATTGCCATAACGCTGTATATGTTAAAGTAAATGTATAATCAAATTTAAAATATATGACAAATAGTAGTAACTTAATAGATAGTTTAGAAATTTATACTTTAAGTAACCCAGTTGATGTTAAGTCGCACTGGGTTAGTCACTTTATAGTTCCTACGGCAAATGAATTACTTATAAAAATCAAAAATAAAGATGGTAATTCTGGTTTTGGTTTAGCTACAAGCTATACAGATATTGCTCCGCTAATAAAACCTTTCTCAAATGGTCTTTCAGATTTAATAATTGGAGAAGACCCCTTTTGTCCTGAAAAAATTTACCAAAAAATTTTTAAATTAACCGATACAAGAATTAGTAATGAAAAAGGTTGGAGCAAAGAAGCTATAATTAGAATTTCAGCAGCCTTAGATATCGCTTGTTGGGACTTGATTGGAAAATCGTCAAATATTCCTCTCTACAAACTTTTTGGTGGTTATAGAAACAAAGTACCAGTTTATGTGACATGTGGATATTATCGTGACGGTAAAAGTAATACAGAGCTCAGAGAAGAATTAAATAAATTAATCAAAATTGGTCATCAAAGTTTTAAAGTTAAAGTAGGTGGATTGACTATTAAGGAAGATGAAAAAAGATTAGAGATAATTCGAGATGAGATTGGGGAAGAAAAAGATTTAATGATTGATGTGAATAGAGCTTGGGATCTAAAAACAGCAATAGAAGGTGTTAAAGAGTTTAAAAAATTTAAACCTACTTGGATTGAAGAACCATTAAGATGGGAAGATGACAGAAGAACTCTAAGATTATTATCTAAGCAGACTGATATACCCATTTCAGGTGGTGAAAGTGAACTAACAACCTATGGATGTAGATCAATAATTGAAGAAGATGCTATTCAAATTTTACAATTTGATTGCACAATGTTTGGAGGATTTACTAATGGAAAAAAACTTTCAGCATTATGTGAAATAAATCATATAGATATAGCTCCACATCATGATTGTTATATTCATGCACCATTAGTTGCGTCGACTCCATCTGGCAGAATTGTTGAGTCATTTGATGATGAAAGAGATCCTTTGCAGGCAGAATTATTTGAAAATCCTCATAAAATGGAAAATGGATGGATACATTTAAATGAAAAACCAGGTTTAGGGCTACAAATTTCTGAAGCCGCGTTAAAAAAGTTCGGTAAATTAGTTTACAAAAATAAATAATTCTTTATTTAATTTTATTAATGTTTAGTTCAGATCAAATTTTAAAAATTGAAAAAGAAATTAGCAGTAAAGTTGATGGAAAAACTTTATTCGATGAATTCTCTAGAGGAAGATACAGTACAGATGCATCTGTATATCAAATAAAACCTATTGGAGTAGTTTTACCAAAAGATACCAACGATGTACTGAATGTGATGGAGTACTCACAAAAAAACTCAATTCCTTTGCTGGCTAGAGGTGGTGGAAGCTCGCAATGTGGACAAACAGTTGGAGAAAGTTTGGTTTTAGATTACTCAAGACATCAAAATAAAATTTTGGATTTAAATGTTGACGAAAAATCAGTTTGGGTAGAACCAGGTGTAGTTTTAGATCATTTAAATGCATACCTAAAACCTTATGGGTTATGGTTTCCAGTTGATG
>LXNH01000533.1_pt1 | contig 10226 bp, 8 predicted proteins | sample 809111 | NCBI WGS metagenome assembly LXNH01 (sample SAMN04870528, study PRJNA318959) | seawater metagenome | biome: 00002010; material: water; isolation source: marine seawater | place: Greece: Milos, Mediterranean Sea | collected 2013-05-29 | depth 5-7 m
AAGCTGTTAAGCAGGATCTTTGGAACTTTTTTAATTGCTGTTTCTATAAGATCTTTTATTGAATATTTAAATTTAACTTAATAAAAAATTATAAATAATAATGAAGTTCAATTTAAAAGAAATTATTTCTTCAATAGCAGATGTTGGTCAAAAGCTATTTAAAAAAACTGAACTTAAAAAAAACGACCTAGAAACAATTCTATCATTGTGTGATGATTTAATTTCTAATAAAGGCGCTGCATTTGGTATTACTGTTGCAAGAGATATAACTGATTTATATCAATCACTTACACTGGAAAATAAGCTTCTTTTTTTTCAAAAGATTAATGAGAAATATAAGCCTAATCACACAAAAGTTGCAGAAGCTATTGAAACTTATCAAAAAACCCAAAATGATAAAAATTTATACAGGTTATTTATTACCTCAGAAGGGAAAAGAAGAGAACTTTTTAAGAGAATGAACATGGCTCCTAATGGAATTTCAACAATCGTTTCGTTGAGAGAAGATTTGTTAAAAATTCTAGATGAACACAAAGACCTCAAACCTTTAGATGATGACTTAAGAGAATTATTTAAATCATGGTTTAATCCAGGATTTCTTAAACTTGCGAAAATAACTTGGGATACCAAAGCAGCAGTTTTAGAAAAAATTATGAAATATGAGAGAGTTCATGAAATTAAAGATATGGATGAACTTAAAAGAAGATTAGGGGAAGACAGAAGATTTTTTTCATACTTTCATCCAGCACTTGAAGATGAACCAATAATATTTGTTCAAGTAGCACTAACAAATGGTCTTGGAAAATCAATTCAAGAAATAACGAAACCCAGAACTGAAGGGGATAAAAAATATGATTCTGCAACTTTTTATTCTATCAGTAATTGCCAAGAGGGATTATCAAGAGTAACACTGGGAAATTTTTTAATTAAAAGAGTAGTTTTTGAAATACAAGAAGAGTTACCAAATATAAAAAATTTTGGAACTTTGTCTCCTATACCTGGTTTTAGAGATTGGTTTTCTTATTTGGAGGATAGCAAAATTAAAAATATTCTAGGAAATATCTCCTTAGAAAACATATCTTTTTTAAAATCACCCGACTTAAAACCTGGAGATCCCAGAATTCTTTCAAACAAAGATGCTTTATTAAAATTAGTTGCACATTATTTAATGAATGAAAAAAATAATAAAAAATTACCTATTAACGATGTTTGTAGATTTCATTTAGGTAACGGAGCAATAATTGACGATATTATTATTAACGCAAATGTATCAGAGGTAGGTTTAAATAGATCATTTGGTGTAATGGTAAATTATTTATACGAACTAAAGAATATCGAAAAAAATCACGAGGACTATATCAATAATAAAAAGATAATTGTTTCTGACAAGGTTAAAAAACTTATTTAACTTCTAATTCATACCCCATTTAATTTTATTCCAAATTCTTTCATGAAAATAGTAAAAGAAAAGAGGAATAATTGAGCCAATACCCAGTATACTAGCACCAGTAAAAGTTCCAGTATAAATATAACCAAATATTACCCAGTAAATGAAAATGAAAAGTCTCCACGAAAAAGTTTTTGCTATAGATCTAACTTTTTTATCAGCCATATGGTTGTTTACAAAAAAAAAGAGGTGACTTCAGTCTCCCTCCATCACCTCACAATTTAAAATAAACGATTCTTTACATTTTTATGAACACTTATTAGTTGAAAATTAATGTTATCAAGAGTTAAATTTTTTGATCATATTCGCCAATTTTTCCAGTTTTTTGAAGTAAATCGTCAATAAAATCAAAGATTTTTTTCTTCCTTATATCTGATGTTGGACTTTCCGTGACAATCACTAAGGAGGGTTTATTAGATGAAGCTCTAATCAATCCCCAAGATCCATCTTCAAATGAAAATCTTATTCCATTAACAGTTAGAACCTCACTAATTGTTTGATCATCAATTTTAAATTTGCTCTCCTTAATTTTTGTAACCTGTTTTACTAGCTCATCAACAACCTCATATTTTTCTTCATCTTTACAAAAGGGAGCCATTGTTGGTGACTGAAAAGTTTTAGGTAATTCGTTAATGATCTCATTCATTTTTTTATTTTGTTTTTCTAATAAACGGCAAACTTGAATTGCTGAATTGATACCATCATCATAACCATAACCTAAGGGCTCATTAAAAAAGAAGTGTCCACTTTTTTCAAAGCCAGCAAGAGCTTTTTCACTATTAACTTTTCTTTTTATATGAGAATGACCAGTTTTCCAATAAATTGTCTCACAATTATTACCTAACAAAATTTTATCTTTAGAATATAAACCTGTTGATTTAACATCCACTACAAATTTTGAATTTTTATGTTTCGAAGATAAATTTCTTGCAATTAATAAACCAATTTTATCCGAAAAAATTTCATCTCCATTGTTATCAATTACCCCAACCCTATCGCCATCACCATCAAATCCAAAACCGATATCTGCATTATTTTCTTTAACTGATTTTGCTATTTCATGTAACATTTCCAAATCCTCTGGATTAGGATTGTATTTAGGAAAAGTCCAGTCTAAATTACAATCTAACTCTATCACTTCACAACCAATGCCTCTTAAAATATCAGGAGCGAAAATCCCAGCTGTTCCATTCCCACATGCTACAACTGCTTTAATTTTTTTATTTATTTTGTTTTTATTGATTAAATCGTCTTTATATATGTTTTGAAAATCTTCTATTTTTTTTTCTGTTCCTTTTCCTAATATAAATTCTTCATTTAAAGTAATATTCTTTAATTCTTTCATTTCTTCTGGCGCATGTGTTAATCCTTTTTTTATTCCCATTTTAACACCAGTCCATCCGTTTTCATTATGACTCGCAGTGACCATTGCAACAGCATCTGAATTTAAATTAAATTGTGCAAAATAAACCATAGGTGATAATGACAAACCTACATCTTCAACATTACAACCAGTTGATAATAATCCTTTAGTAAGAGCAGATTTTATTTCTTCGCTGTAAGATCTATAATCATGTCCAACTATAACTCTTGGATTATCTTTTTTTGTATGTATTTTAATCTGCGTCCCTAAACCTTTACCAAGATTCTCTATTCCAAGTTCATTTATGCTTTCTTTATACAACCATCGCGCGTCATATTCTCTAAAGCCATAGGGGTCAATTTTGATATTTTGTTTCATAATTTAAGTACTTACTATCTTTATGTTAATTTCTTACTAATAGTTTAATTTTTTTATTGATATTTTTTTTACTATGTTCTATAAATGTTCTATTGATTTACTGTTTATATAGTATATTAACACTAAACGCATACAACATGTAGTTGTTTTCGTCGCAACATTAAATTAAAGTATAAATTATGAATAAAATTTTATCGCAGGCCCTAAAGAAAGCTGTCTCTGAATATTCCCCAAGTGTTAATGAAGTTTCAAAAGAAAAAAGACCAGATCTTTTCTCATTAAATAACGAGACTGAGCTTTTTCAAAACGATAAAGGTATCATTATTAAAATTGATAGATCTAAGGACTCAAATTTAACTGACTTTGGTAAAGCAACATTAAAAGATAGATATCTTGGACAAAACGAATCTTTCCAAGATTTATTTGCTCGTGTTGCAAGTTCATATGCAGATGACAACTTACATGCTCAAAGAATTTACAATTACATTAGCAATCTTTGGTTCATGCCAGCAACACCTGTTTTATCCAATGGTGGAACTAAAAGAGGATTACCTATTTCATGTTTTCTAAATGAAGCATCAGACAGTCTAGGCGGTATTCTTGATCTTTGGAGTGAAAACGTTTGGCTTGCAGCAAAAGGTGGTGGGATTGGAAGTTACTGGGGCAACCTAAGATCTATTGGTGAAAAAATAGGTAAAGTTGGAAAGACCTCAGGAATTATTCCTTTTATTAAAGTTATGGATTCTTTAACAATGGCAATCAGCCAGGGTTCACTAAGAAGAGGATCTGCTGCGTGCTATCTTCCAATTGATCATCCAGAAATTGAAGAATTTATTGAAATGAGAAGACCAACGGGAGGTGATCCAAATAGAAAAGCACTTAATTTACATCACGGTGTTCTAGTTTCCGATGCTTTTATGAGAGCTGTGGAAACTGATGAACAGTGGGCACTTAAAAGTCCTGCTGATGGCACAATTCAACAAACTATTTCAGCAAGAAATTTATGGATAAGATTATTAACTGCCAGAATTGAAACTGGTGAACCTTACATCATTTATATCGATACAGTTAACAGGCTAATTCCTCAACATCACAAGTTAGCAAACTTAACAGTGAAAACTTCTAATTTGTGTAGCGAGATTACTTTACCAACTGGTATTGATAAAGACGGAAGAGATAGAACAGCAGTCTGTTGTTTGTCTTCTTTAAACTTAGAAAAATACGATGAGTGGAAAGACGATCCAAACATGATTAGTGATGTAATGAGATTTTTAGATAATGTTTTATCTGATTTTATTAATAAGGCTCCTGATCAATTTAAGGATGCAAAATATTCAGCTGAAAGAGAGAGAAGTGTTGGTCTTGGTGTTATGGGCTTTCATTCTTTCTTACAAAAAAATAGAATTCCACTAGAGTCAGTAATGGCAAAATCCTGGAATAAAAAAATATTTAAAAATATTGATGAAAAAGTAAATCAAGCATCAAAAGATTTAGCTGAAGAACGTGGCGCATGTCCAGATGCGGCAGAATACGGTTATCAAGAGAGATTTTCTAACAAAACCGCAATTGCTCCAACTGCATCTATTTCTATTATTTGCGGTGGCGCATCCCCTGGGGTTGAGCCTATTGCAGCAAATAGCTATACTCATAAAACGCTTTCAGGATCCTTTAACGTCAGAAACAGATATTTGGAGGAAATATTAGAAACTCACGGTAAAAATGATGATGAAACTTGGTCTACTATTACAACAAACCAAGGTTCGGTAAATCACCTAGATTTTTTAACCGATCTAGAAAAAGATGTTTTTAAAACTGCATTTGAATTAAATCAAAATTGGATAATTGAATTAAGTGGAGATAGAACTCCATATATCTCTCAAGCACAATCTGTAAATTTGTTTTTACCGGCTGATGTTCATAAAAAAGAGTTGCACAAAATTCATTTTGACGCTTGGAAAAAAGGCTTAAAGAGTCTTTATTACTGTAGATCAAAATCGATTCAAAGAGCTGAAAATATCAACGATTCAAAATCAACAGATATTATGGCCAATGTTTACAAAAATAAATCAACCAAAACAGAAGAACCAGAATACGAGGAGTGTCTATCATGTCAGTAGCAGAAAAAATTAATTCAGAAATTATCCAACCAGGAAAAAAAGAAATCATACAACCAAAAAAAATGGGTTTGTTAGTTGAAAATCCAGTTTACAAACCTTTTAGATACCCATGGTGCTATGATGCTTGGTTAACGCAACAAAGAATTCATTGGCTGCCGGAAGAAGTTCCTCTTGGAGATGATGTAAGAGATTGGCAAAAAAATTTATCTCAATCAGAGAAGAATTTATTAACTCAAATTTTTAGGTTTTTTACTCAAGCTGATGTTGAGGTTAATAATTGTTACTTAAGACATTATACTACCGTATTCAAACCTACAGAAGTATTAATGATGATGACTGCATTCGCCGCTATGGAAACTGTGCACGTGGCAGCTTATTCTCATCTTTTAGATACAATTGGAATGCCCGAGTCTGAGTACTCGGCTTTTATGAAGTATAAAGAAATGAAAGATAAATATGATTACATGCAAGACTTCAATGTAAACTCTAAAGAAGATATTGCTAAAACAGTTGCAGTATTTAGTGCTTTTACTGAGGGCTTACAATTGTTTGCCAGTTTTGCTATTCTTCTAAATTTTCCAAGACATAACAAAATGAAAGGTATGGGCCAAATAGTAACGTGGTCTGTTCGGGATGAAACTCTTCATTGCAATTCTATGATTAGAATTTTTAAAGAATTCATTAAAGAAAACCCTGAGATCTGGACACCTAAGTTGAAAAAAGAACTTTATGAAGCTTGCAGAACTATCATTGAACATGAAGATGCTTTTATTGATCTAGCTTTTGAAATGGGTCCAATGGAAGGTTTAACAGCACAAGAAGTAAAAGATTATATTAGATTTATAGCCAATCGAAGACTTGATCAATTAGGCCTAGAACCAATATATGATATTGATAAAAATCCTCTAACTTGGCTTGATACCATGCTTAATGCTGTAGAACACATGAATTTCTTTGAAGGACGTGCAACTGAATATTCTAAAGCATCAACCCAAGGTACTTGGACAGAAGCGTTTAGTTAATACTATCTTTTATTTAATTTATTAACTTTTCGGTATTTATTACCGTTATAACTTGCAAGTGGTCTAATTAATTTGTTAGCCGCATGCTGTTCAAATATATGTGCTGACCAACCAGTAATTCTTGATATTACAAATATGGGTGTAAAAAAATCAGTATCAAAACCCATCAAATGGTAAGTTGGACCAGTTGGATAATCTACATTTGGATGAATATTTTTTCTCTCAATCATCACTTTTTCGACAATATCGTAAATTTTCTCAAACTTTTTATCCTTCTTAATCTTTGCTACTTTTCCGAAATATTCTCTCATAGTTGGTACTCTAGAGTCTCCACTTTTATAAACTCTATGACCAAATCCCATTACAACATCTTTGTTGTCTAAAGCTTTGTTAATCCAGTTTAGGGCATTTTCTGGTTTTTTTATTTTACTCATCATGTGCATAACTTCTTCATTAGCTCCACCGTGTAAAGGACCTTTTAAACTTGCTATTGCACCAGTAATTGCACCGTGAATATCTGATAAACTACTTGTGATCGTTCGTGCTGTAAATGTTGAAACATTAAAGCTGTGCTCAGCATATAAAATTAATGAAACATCAAAGGCTTTTACGATGTCTTTATTTGGAACTTTACCAAAGCACATATGAAAGAAATTTTCAGAAAATGAAAGTTTCTTTTTTGGAGGAATTATTTTTTTACCTTTTCTAGATCTATAAAAAGCTGCTAAAGCAACAGGAGTTTTTGCAAATATTCTCATTACTTTTCTCATATTGGCTTTTGGGGAATTATCTCTTGTCTCCTTGTCTTCAAGACCCATTATACTTACAGCTGTCCGAGCAACATCCATTGGATGGGCTTTCTTTGGAATTTTCTTTATTGCCTCAGTTAAAGTTTTCGAGATTGATCTCTCTTTTTTTTCTTGTCTTTCAAATTCTTTTAATTGTTTTTTATTAGGAAGTTCACCATTTAAAATCAAATATGCAACCTCTTCAAATTTACAGTTGGCACATAAGTCTTGCGCAGCATAACCTCTGTAAGTCAAAGAATTTATTTCAGGCATCACTTTAGAAATTGCAGTTTCATCAACTGTTACGCCCATCAGGCCTTTTTTAATGTCTTCACTCATTCGTGCCCTTCAGTACTGAAATTATATATTTTTTCGTCTAAACTATTATATTTTTCGTATTCAACAAGCTCATACAGTCTTTTCCTAGTTTGCATTTTATCAATAATATTATTTTGGTGTCCATTTGCATAAATGTCCCTCAATCCATCCTCTACATTTTTCATTGCTAAACGTTGTGTAGTTACTGGGTAAATCACAATATTATAACCAAAGTTTTCCAATTCTTTGTAATTAAAAAGCTTGGATTTTCCAAACTCGGTCATATTAGCAAGTAGATAACAAGACAATTCTTTTCTAGTTTTTTCAAAATCTTTTTCATCATGTAAAGCTTCTGGAAAAATAATTTCTGCACCAGCATCAATATATGCTTTGCATCTTTCAATCATTTTATCAATTCCCTCAACGCCTTTCGCATCAGATCTTGCTATAATTTTAAAATTTTGATCTTTTTTAGCAGCCACACATTCTTTGATTTTTTTTACCATTTCTTCTGTAGAAATTAATTCTTTGTTATCTAGATGGCCACATCTCTTTCTTTCAATTTGATCTTCTAAATGAACACCCGTAATTCCAAATTCTTCAAATGTTTCTATTGTTTCTTTGCAAGATTTAAAGCCAGTATCTACGTCAACAATAGTTGGAAGATTTGTTACTCTTGAAATTAAATAAGATCTCGTACTAACATCTTGTAAAGTTGTTAGCCCAATATCAGGAAAACCAAGATCATTAGCCATAACACCACCAGACACATAAACTGCGTCATATCCAATTTCTTCAATTAATTTAGCAGTTAAAGGATTGTAAGCACCTGGAATTCTTAAAATTTTGTTTGATTTTAATTTAATATCAAAATCTATTCTTTTTTGACTAGGTTCTTTCTCAACAAAGTGCATTAAAAAATTCCTTTTTTCAGATTTCTTTTTAACTTAGTTTTCTTAACTTCGATATTTAACCTATCTAATTGACCTGGCTTCAGTTTTATTAACTTTTGAACTGCTTTTAAAAATCTATCACTCTCTTTTTTATCAAGAATATCTTTTGTTAATGTTAAAAATTTATTAATATAATTTTGTCTTTTAAACGGTCTTGCACCGTATGGATGTGCGTCAGCTCTATCAAGCTCTTCTGTAATTTTTTTACCATTATTTAAGGTAACAACAACTTTTGCACCAAATGATTTTTTCTTTGGATTTGGGTCGTGATATTTTTTTGTCCATTTTTTGTCTTCAAAAGTCTTTATAGATCTCCATATTCTAATAGTACTTTTTCTATTTGCTCTTGATTTAGTATAAGATTTTATGTGATGCCAATCACCATCTTCTAAGGCAACTGCAAATATATACATAATCGAATGATCAAGTGTTTCCCTACTTGCGTTTGGATCCATTTTTTGAGGATCATTCGCACCAGTTCCAATCACATAATGTGTGTGATGACTGGTGTGTATGTCTATTTTTTTAATTTGATTTAAATTTTGTATTTTACTTTTTAATTTTTTTGCTAAATCTATTAAAGCTTGAGATTGATATTCTGCAGAATACTCTTTCGTAAAAGTTTCTAAAATAGCTTTTTTACTTTCTCCTTTTTTAGGAAGAGGAACTTTATAATTTGCTTTTTTACCATCTAATATTCTTGCAATTACACTATCTTCTCCTTCATAAATAGGGCTTGGCGCTCCTTCACCTCTCATGACTCTATCTACAGCCTCAATTGCTAGTTTACCTGCATGAGCTGGTGCATAGGCTTTCCAACTTGATATTTCTCCTTTTCTAGATTGTCTTGTCGATATTGTTGTGTGTAGAGCTTGCTGAACTGCTTGATAAATTGTTTCAGTGTTTAGTTTTAACATTGAACCTAACCCTGCAGCCACACTTGGTCCAAGATGTGCTATATGATCGACTTTATGTTTATGTAAGCAAATTCCTTTTACTAAATTTACTTGAACCTCGTATGCAGTAATAATACCTCTCAAAAGATCTAAGCCACTTTTTTTGTTTTGTTGTGCTACAGCTAGTAGAGGAGGGATATTGTCACCAGGGTGACTATAATCTGCTGCTAAAAAAGTATCATGAAAGTCTAACTCCCTTACAGCTGTTCCATTGGACCATGCCGCCCATTCACAATCAAATTTTAATTTAGAATTAACCCCAAAAAGTGTTGAGCCATTTGTTCTGAAGTGTTTTAAAGCCATTTCCCTTGAAGATACAACCGGTCTTCTATTTAACGATGCGATAGCAACAGATGCGTTATCAATTATTCTATTGATCACCATCTCTATGGCTTCTTTATTTAATTTTGAATTATCACTAGCAATTTCAGCAATTTTCCATGCGAGTTGTTTTTTTTTTGGTAAATTAATTTTTGATGGATAAACTTTAACTTTATGTAATAACAAAATAACTCCTTAATGGTCATTTTGTTTTTAATAGTTAAATAAAATTAATCAATATTAAAGATATTTAGAAATAATTTTTTCAATACCAATAAAGTCGTTTATCAAGTGATTATGATAAATTTCATCAGATCTTTTTTCAGTATAACCATATTTTAACAAAATCATTGGTATATCTGCACCTTTAGCTGCATTAGCATCAGTCTCGCTGTCACCAATCATAATTGTTTTTTTTACATCACCATCTAAAATTTCAACAACAGAGGTAAGGTGTCTAGGGTCAGGTTTGCAATATTCAAAAGTATTGTATCCAGCAACGTATTCAAAATATTCATAAATTCCAATTTTTTTTAATAGGTCTACTGCAAGGTGTTCTGTTT
>LXNH01000537.1_pt1 | contig 10200 bp, 6 predicted proteins | sample 809111 | NCBI WGS metagenome assembly LXNH01 (sample SAMN04870528, study PRJNA318959) | seawater metagenome | biome: 00002010; material: water; isolation source: marine seawater | place: Greece: Milos, Mediterranean Sea | collected 2013-05-29 | depth 5-7 m
GCATCAGTAAAACCCAGATCGCGGTTAAGGCCATGACGGACATTATCACCATCCAAAATAAAACTATGCCGTCCGGAGGCGAAAAGGCGCCTTTGGACTTCATTCGCAATCGTGGATTTGCCGGAACCTGACAAACCCGTAAACCATAAAACTGCAGGGCTTTGACCTTTTTGTTCGGCATTGGCCGCTTTGTTGATATCAAGATTCTGCCAATGAATATTGGCTGCCCGCCTTAGCGGGAAATTAATCATGCCCATGCCGACAGTATTATTGGTCATACGGTCAATCAGAATAAAGCTGCCGGTTTGGCGATTTTCATTATAGCTGTCAAATGCAATCGGGCGATCCACGGCAAGTGTACAATTCCCAATCTCATTAAGTTGTAATGTCTTCGCCGGTAATTTTTGCAGCGTATTTACATCTGTTTTATGTTTGGGTGCATTGACGGTTGCTGAAACGAGCCTGGAGCTTGTTTTCATTCTGTACGAACGCCCGGGTAGCATCGGCTCTTCTGACAGCCAGATGATGGTGGTATCAAACTGATCGGAAATTTCGGGCGGGGTCTCGGAGGTTGCAATCACATCACCACGAGAAATATCTATCTCATCGGTGAGGGTCAGTGTCACAGATTGTCCGGATACGGCTTCATCCAAATCACTATCCATAGTGACGATACGGGCGATTTTGCTTTGTTTGCCGGATGGTAAAACACGCACATCATCCCCGGGACGGACAATACCGCCGGCAATGCGCCCGGCATAACCTCTGAAATCTAAATCGGGTCGGTTGACCCATTGCACGGGCATACGGAACGGCAGGCTGGTTTCCTCGGCTTCGACATCCACACCCTCAAGATAACCAAGCAGGCTTGGTCCCTCATACCAGGGCATGTACCGACTGCCATCGACAACATTATCTCCTGCCAAAGCCGACACGGGAATGGCGTGAAGATTAGGAATATCGAGTTGATCGGCAAAGGTTTTGAAGTCGTCATCAATCTCGTTGAAAACCTTTTCACTGTAATCAACCAAATCCATCTTATTCACTGCCAAAACAATATGTCGGACACCTAGCTGTGAGGCGATAAAGGCATGGCGTTTCGTTTGGGTCAGCACCCCTTGGCGGGCATCTATCAAGAGCACTGCCAAATCTGCCGTCGATGCGCCGGTTGCCATGTTGCGTGTATATTGCTCATGACCGGGGGTATCGGCGACGATAAACTTTCGGTGTTCAGTGGCGAAAAAACGATATGCAACATCAATGGTGATGCCTTGTTCGCGTTCCGCTGCCAAGCCGTCGACCAAAAGAGCGAAGTCAATATTCTCACCCTGTGTGCCAACTTTCTTCGAGTCTTGCTCAAGTGCAGTAAGCTGGTCTTCAAAAATCATTTTTGACTCATAAAGCAACCGTCCGATGAGCGTGGATTTGCCGTCATCAACGGAGCCGCAAGTGATGAAACGTAAAAGAGATTTATTTTCATGCGCCTTCAAATACGCGTCGATATCACTTGATATTAAATCGGACTGGTGCATTAGAAATACCCCTCTTGTTTTTTCTTCTCCATTGAGGCGGATTGGTCATGGTCAATGACACGGCCTTGGCGTTCTGAGGTGCGGGTGAGGAGCATCTCCTGAATAATGTCTTGTAATGTATCGGCCGTGCTTTCCACCGCACCCGTTAGAGGGTAACAACCCAATGTTCTAAAGCGCACATTCTTAAGTATTGGCTGTTCGTCGTCTCTGAGCGGCATGCGGTCATCATCAACCATAATGAGCGTGCCATCGCGCTCGACAACAGGACGTTCGGCGGCAAAATACAGCGGGACAATCGGGATTTGCTCAAGATGTATGTATTGCCAGATATCCAACTCGGTCCAGTTGGAAAGTGGAAAGACACGAATTGACTCACCTTCATGCTTTTGAACATTATAAATTGACCATAATTCCGGGCGCTGGTTTTTTGGATCCCATTGGTGCTGGGCCGATCTAAAAGAGAAAATCCGCTCTTTGGCGCGACTTTTTTCTTCGTCTCTGCGTGCGCCCCCGAAGGCGGCATCAAATTCATATTTATCAAGCGCCTGTTTCAGCGCCTGTGTTTTCATAATATCTGTATGGACAGCTGACCCATGGGTAAAAGGACCAATGCCATCGGCCAATCCCTCGGGATTTGTGTGGGTTAGCAACTCAAGTCCCAGTTTAGCAACCAGATCATCCCGAAATGAAATCATTTCCTTAAACTTCCAGCCCGTATCTACATGGAGAAGTGGAAAAGGTGGTTTTGAGGGGTAAAAGGCTTTCATGGCGAGGTGAAGCATCACAGCGCTGTCCTTGCCGACAGAATAAAGCATAACAGGGTTTTGTGCCTCAGAGACAACTTCACGCATAATGTGAATGGCCTCTGCCTCTAGTCTCTGAAGATGTGTCAGGTGAATTTGTGCGGTTGCAGACATAATAAATCTTTCATTTGAAGATGGTAAGTTTGCATGTAACCCCGCGAATTACAACCATATTCGCACATATGTACGAATAAATATAAATTATGCTCCTTTCCCTGTTTCCACCCGCTTACAGTATTGTTTTGGCTTGTAATTCGGATTGGGTTGGATAATCATGACGACAGATAAATTCAGTGAGGGACACATGGCTGCAGTTTTTGAAACACCAATGGATATGCTGGGCACCGAGGGACAGACACTCGGGACATCAGAATGGATGGAAATCGACCAAGATAGGGTCAACATGTTCGCCGATGCGACCGGCGACCATCAATGGATTCACATAAATAAGGAAATGGCAGAACAAAGCCCGTTCGGGACTACCATTGCACATGGTTTTCTAACTCTTTCGCTGTTACCAATGCTGATGAAAGAGACTTACTCGATTACTAAAGTCGCCATGGGCATTAATTATGGGTGCAACAAGGTGCGTTTTATCAATCCGGTGAAGGTTGGATCTCGTGTGCGCGGTATATCCGAAGTTGTATCTGTAGAAGAAGCGGGTGGTGGCATTCAATTGGTTGTCAAAGCAACAATTGAAATTGAAGGCGAAGAAAAACCGGCCTGTGTGGCAGAGACCGTCACGCGCCTGTTTGGTTGATTAAACTTTAAAACTTAATGCTTGAAGTGGCGCATTCCTGTGACCACCATTGCCAGCCCTGCCTCATCTGCGGCGGCAATCACTTCATCATCACGAATGGAACCGCCCGGTTGAATGACGGCGGTTACGCCAGCTTGCGCGGCGCTGATTAGCCCGTCTGCAAAAGGGAAGAATGCATCTGAAGCGACAACCGACCCTTTTGTCAGGGCTTCCTTTTCATCTGCTGCTCTGGCGGCATCTTCAGACTTACTCGCGGCGATACGCGCACTGTCAATCCGGCTCATCTGCCCGGCGCCAATGCCGACTGTCGCGCCGTTTTTGGCATAAACAATTGCATTGGATTTCACATGCTTGGCGACCCTGAAAGCGAACAGCATATCTTTTAGCTCTCTGTCATCGGGCTGGCGCTTCGTCACAACTTGAAGCATATCTTGGCTGATACGGCCATTATCTCTATTCTGCACAAGTAAGCCGCCGCTGACGGTTCTGACATCCAGCCCCGCTTCGCTGGGGTCAGGCATGCCGCCGGTGAGCAAGAGGCGCAGATTTTTCTTTTCCCCAATAATTGCGCGGGCATCTTCATCAGCATCGGGAGCAATAATAACTTCCGTAAAAATTTTGGTTACAGCCGCTGCGGTTTCTGCATCAAGTGGTTTGTTAAGTGCGATAATCCCGCCAAAGGCGCTGACAGGATCGCATTTAAGAGCATTCGCAAAAGCGTCTGACATGGTCGCTGCTGTTGCAACGCCACAAGGGTTGGCGTGTTTGATAATCGCACAGGCCGGCATGTCGGCATCCATTTCAGCAACAAGTTCAAAGGCCGCATTGGTGTCGTTTATGTTATTAAAGGAAAGTTCTTTCCCTTGAATTTGCTCTGCAGTGGCGACGCCAAAACGTTCCGCCCCCCCAACATAAAAACCTGCATTCTGATGCGGGTTCTCTCCATATCTAAGTGATTGCTTCAAACGCCCGCCAAGACTGCGGTAATCCGGCTCTGTTTGTGTATCCAGTTGGTCAGCAAACCAGTTTGAAATCGCGGCATCATAAGCTGCCGTTCTTGCATACGCCTTTTGCGCTAAACTTTTGCGTAAGCTGCCCGGTAATTTCCCGTCATGTTTGTCAAGCGCTTCAAGGACTTGCGTGAAATCTTGATTATCAACAATAACGGCAACATCACCATGGTTCTTGGCTGCCGCACGGATCATAGCCGGGCCGCCAATATCAATATTCTCGATGCATTTATCAAAATCACCACCTGCCGCGAGGGTTTTCTCAAACGGATAAAGGTTCACCACCAGCATATCAATGGGCTGGATGTTGTGTTCCGTCATCGCGGCTTGGTGCGTTTCATTATTGCGTATGGCGAGCAGCCCCCCATGAACGCCGGGATGGAGCGTCTTGACACGGCCGTCCATCATATCTGGATAGCCGGTTAATTCTGCAACGTCACGCACGGCAAGACCTGCCTTTGACAGTGTGTCTGCCGTCCCGCCGGTTGAGACCAGTTCAATATTTTTTTCTGCCAACGCTGTTGCAAAATCAACAATGCCATCCTTGTCGGAAACCGAAATCAAGGCTCTTGAAACCGGACGAAGAGAATTAACCAAACCTATATCTCCTTTTGAACGACATTAAATTGTTAAAATACGAGCTTATAAAAGGGCTCAAAGTAAACGGTCGACATAGAGTCGATATGCAGGGATTCGACAGGCCGAGCAAGGTGAGTCCACCTCACTTTTGTTCAATGTCGTGGGCAACTTTTAGACCCCAATTAATGAAAGCTCCATTGCTGTCCGGCATACCCGTCAGCACGATTTGATTGCTGCGTACCGGATAACCGTGGGCACCCATATAAACGCTTTCCATGACCTGCATACTCTCCAGATGTGTTCCGCTACACAGAAAAATCCAGCCCGGTCCTTTTTTATAAGCGAGTAAAACGGATTTCCCGTCAGATGATGCGGAGACATTAATATCGGGGTGTAGATGAAATCGTATGACAAACTTGGACGGTGTTTGTGTCTTGCCGGATGGGAGAAGTGAGTCCTCTCCCCGGAAGTCATAACCATCCGTCATCAAATAGATGCGCCGATGATGGGAATAGCCATTTAACTTTGCAAACAGATTATGCGAGGCTTCCAACCATGTGCCACCCGGGTCTTCAATTCGTCTGGCGACACATTTTAAATTTGGTGCCGATAATCTCGTGCCAAGCATTTTCTTGGAGAACTCACTTTTTAAGAAAAAGTTTGATGACAAACTCGGAAAGCTCAGTGTGTTATGCGCCGCAGGCGTACGCGATGCCTCTCGCCACTCGTTACCATTAACAAGATTAGGACCACAATTAACAAAAATGCGCTGAGCGTTATGCGTAAACTCAAATGCCAATGGCGCGACATGTGCTTGTTGGCTGTAGCTTGCCGGCGGGGTCTTGCCAACATCCATCATAATATGGCTCTGACCTGAAATAAGTTTCTGATAGCCGCTGGATGTTGCGTATTGAAAGCCTTTGGATTTTTTTTGCTTCAGCTTTTTGGCAGCGTCAATTAAAGGCTTTTCACCTTGTGTGCTGCCGTTAAAAACACAGAATTGACCATCTGGATAGCAATAAAAATCAATCGCTGAGGAAATGAGGTTACAGCTTGTATTGATATCCTGCGGAACTTCAATCTGCCTCTGTTGCATGGCATGACGAATAGCGGTGAGATCCATCAGAATTTGTGCGAGGAGCTTCGGCTCGCGGCTAATATGGCCGCCATCTTGTAATATTTGTTTTTTTAATTCACGACATAAAATTCTGATGCCTGTTTGAAGTCGTCCTCCTCCGCCTGTTATCGCAAAAGCAGAATAGGTCAGGCCGGAGGCTGAAACGATACGTGCATAACCCGGGAGTGTACTTTCTGCCATATGCTCCAGATAGCGTGCCTGTGTACCCATAGACGCGAGGACTTTGGCACGGTCTATGGTTGTCATGAGGGGTATTAGAAATGGCAATGCCTGACTCCAGACCATCAGCCTGCGGGCAACAATTTCCGACTTCCAAGCCAGTCGATTGCTCAATGAGGTGTAGGTGATCCAGTCAAGAATAGCCTGAACGGCAATCGTGTTTGCTTTGGGCGTGTTGAGTACGATAACGTGCTGCAACCAATCAAAACTTTGAAGAGACATTGCCCATTCCTCATTGGGTGGGCGCAGATAAAAAGGGTTGTTGCCAGGTGCGTGAACAATCGCCCCGGGCAGAGAATAGTCGCCATTAAGCCAAGCCTCTCCTCTTGCCGGATTGCCGGGGCTTAATGATGCAGGGTAGGAGATACCCGGCTCAGAATAAGGGCCGTCCAATAAAGGCCTGTTGGGTAAATATATGAGAAGCCAGCGTTTAAGCTTCCAGAAAACCTTGAGAATAAAGGCGGCTATCAAATCAGTATAATGCATTAAGCAAAACCGCTTATTGTTCTAGCCGGAGGGCCTTAGAGCCTTGATGTTGTCGGCATAGGCCTGCCTTCCGTTTTGGAATACGGCAGTTCCTGCAACAAGCACATCGGCTCCGGCGGCAATAATATCCTCGGCATTTTCTGAATTAACGCCGCCGTCAACTTCCAGTTCTATCTGTCGTCCGGCAGCGGTGATGAGGTCGCGGATGCGACGGATTTTATCTAATTGAGTTTTAATAAATTTCTGACCGCCAAAACCGGGATTAACTGACATGACAAGAATGAGATCAATATCATCAATTAACTCTTCAAGCGCGGCAATCGGTGTTGCCGGGTTCAAGGATATACCGGCTTTACATCCGGCGGCTTTAATGGCTTGGACGGTCCGATGTGGATGCGGACCGGCTTCAGGGTGGAATGTAATGATATCCGCGCCTGCTTCAGCAAATAGGTCGATAAAAGAATCTACCGGAGATATCATGAGATGGACATCAAGCGGTTTGCTGGCATGCGGTTTTATTGCTTTGACAACACTCGGTCCGATGGTCAAATTCGGGACAAAATGCCCGTCCATGACATCTACATGAACATAATCACAACCGGCTTCACATATTGCAGCTACCTCTTCCCCAAGACAGGCAAAATCTGCCGCAAGAATGGAAGGTGAAATTTTTACTCTGCTGTCGGGACCCATGGATTCCCCTAATTATTAGTGAATTATGTAATGATTAAAGCACTTTAACGCTTCAAGCAAGCAAGTGATGAGGGGTTATACAGTGTTTTATTAAGGGGCTAGTCTAAGGTGCCAGATTAAGGTGCCAGATTAAGGTGCTTGAATGCCTAGCCCATCAAGGAGAGGTTTGAGATGCGCGGCATAGGCCTCCCAGTCGCGTGAGCTGTTTTTATACATTTTCTCTCGCACCTGAACCTGACTTGCCGTTCTGACATTACGCGCAGTTTTATGGAAGTCGATACAGGCAGGTTCGAAGTCGAGATGACAAAAATCTAACAAGCTCTGTGTTTCTTTTTCTTGATTTAACGTCAGTTTCTCGTAATCGAGTTCATAAATGGCATCACCAAATTTTTTCTGCCAGAAGCTCATCAAATCCAGATAGGCCTTATACTGGTGCGCTAGATTTTCAAGGGTATAGCTATAGTCCATACCGCGAGATTTGAAGTGATGCTTGAAACTAGACCAGCAAACAGCCATTGGGTTTCTGCTGGTATGGATAATTTTAGCTTCGGGAAAGGCTGCATGAATAAATCCAAGACGAAAAAAATTATGAGGCATTTTATCTGTGATAAGGCTCTCAGAACATTCAATTTCAGAAACACTATCTAAATAACTCTGCCCGATTGACCCGAAAGCTGTATCGGTAAGTTTTACATCAGGTTGGCTTGAGAAATGATACATAAGTTCGCCCGTCGCTTCGGCCATAGCGCTGAGTTCCCCCCCGCCAAACACTTTGGAATGACTGGCAAGAATTTGCTCGACAAGACTTGTTCCCGAGCGCGGCATGCCAACAATAAAAATCATTTTCTTATTGTCTTGATTGGTTTTTGGGCAAGCCAAATCCTGGTTTAGTCGCTTGAAATCAATGGGGCTGAAAATATGCTTCAAGGTGAAGCGTAGTTTATCTATATAACCCGTGTCATAGGGGTGCAGGGCTTCATGAAGCTGGTTAGCTTTATTTAAAATATTAAACGCCTTGGCTGTCTGTCCTAAATCGTCATAGGCCTTACCTAAGGCAAAGCCGACATTGATGTTTTCCACATCGGGCGTTGCAGGTTTTTCTTTTAAAGCTTTGTTAAATGATCTCTCCAACCCCTCCAGATCCACCATCTTGGGGTCCGTAATCTTTTGAAGCTTAATCATCGCGGCTAAGGTCTTGGAATTATTTTTATCTATTGCCAGAGCATTTTTGAATGATTGGGTAGCCTCGCGATTTTTGCCGGCAACCATATAGATATCCCCCTGCATCACATAAGCATCAACAGAAGACTGTTCTGCTTGAATCAGAGTGTCGCAAAGTTTTAAAGCTTCATCCGTTCTATCTGCTCCGTTTAGGGCTTCAATCAGAGATAGCCTGACTTGAGTTTGTAACTGATGATTATCTTTAGGGATTATCTCCAAGTATTTTTTATAGAAGCCGACCGCTTTGGCAAATTTTTTAGCCTCATAGAATGTATTGCCCAGAACTTTGATAATTTCCGGGTTATCCGGTTCAAGAGCATAGGCCTTTTCAAGGGCATTGGCGGCGAGGTGATAAAGCTCGACGCCATTATAGCCATTAACAAGTGCATAAAGAGACGGTAAGTGATTTGGATTGCGCGCAAGATAAGCTTTGCCTGTCGTAATCTGACCGCGATAGTCATTTAAATAATTGAAGCAGCTGAGGAGGTTTGTGACATGAACTTCCTCGTTCGGATGAATTTGGACAAGTTTTTTTAGATAAGGAAGCGCCCCCCGATGATCCTTTTGCATGATGAATGTTCTGGCAATCATCTCAATCAACATGGGATTGTCGGGATAACTTTTAAGTAAGTCTGTCGCGTAATTTAGTGCGTCGTTAAGTTGTCCTTTTTGGAGCAAGTGAGTGAGTTTTTGGCGTTCCGCATCTTGAATTGTTACCGAAGAGACAGCAGTATCATTCCTCACAATATTTGGGGCTGCTTCACTTGAAGTTGCCAGATGAGCGGATGTGGAAGATAGCCCTTAAAGTGCGTCTAAGGCAGTGCGGGCGCGCCGGTTTTGCGGATAACTCTCAAGGATTTGTGTGTAAATAACGCGTGCCGCGTCAATATCCCCATTTTTTGTATGCTTCTTGGCAGTTGCATGAAGCCGGTCGATTGAAATTTGTGACATCTACTCTTTTTATTATTCTTAATTATTAGGTTTATTTATCAAATCTAACCCAAATTATAAAGTCTGGTTTGAAATGCAAGATACTTATTTTATTACCCTTTAATCTTTCTTAAGACACCCGCAAAAAACCCGTCCATGCCGCCCTTGTCACGCCAATCTGCCGGCGTAGTTCGTAAATAACCAAATTCGCTTCCTTCTTTAAAATGACCGCATAAATCTTCAGGTAATCCGGTCGGGGCGCAAGCTTCATAATTTGGATTCTGTTCCAGAAAGTCTTTCATTTGGGCTTCGCCCTCACGCGGGTCAAGTGAGCAAGTCGCATAGGCAAGTAACCCGCCGACCCTGACCCATTGGTCGGCACGCTTAAGCATATCCTTTTGGATTTCTGTCAGTTTGAGAACGTCTTTTTCTCTCCGGTGGAGAGGTAGATCAGGATGACGTCGGATGGTGCCGGTCGCTGAACAAGGCGCATCCAGCAAGACGGCGTCAAATGTCTTATCCTTAAGGGGGGAGGTGGTGCTTTCCAGAACATCTGCCATTATATCTGTTTGAATAATATCCGCTTGTTGCCCAGTGCGTGACAGATTGGCTTTAAGCCTCCCTAGTCTGGAGGCGGAAATATCCAGTGCTGTCAGCTGATGTCCCATAGATGCAAGTTGCATGGTTTTGCCACCGGGCGCGGCGCAAAGGTCAAGAATGTGCGTTTCCGTTTGTTGATTTTCTGCGAGCAATTTGTCAAGCCAGATACCCGGCAGGGTGGCAGCAAAATCTTGTACCCACCAATCACCTGCATCAAAACCGGGCAAGG
>LXNH01000540.1_pt1 | contig 10185 bp, 5 predicted proteins | sample 809111 | NCBI WGS metagenome assembly LXNH01 (sample SAMN04870528, study PRJNA318959) | seawater metagenome | biome: 00002010; material: water; isolation source: marine seawater | place: Greece: Milos, Mediterranean Sea | collected 2013-05-29 | depth 5-7 m
CGACTGATAATGGACGAGTCTTCTTCGGTATGTTGAAACTGGAGACTACAGATGGATCAGCTATCACTATCGAGAAGGGCGTAGGAACAGATTCAGTTGCTACTACAGCTATGCTTGATGTACTAGGTATGACCCAAGTCAATGTTAATGACGGTCTATTTTCAACTTATTCGCTGCAGAATGACACTATGTTAACCGCCTCTGCCACCACGGCCTTTACCTCCGGTGACATAAAGATAAACGGTGTAGATGTATTTAACTCTAATATCGATACGACAACGTTTGAGGGTAAACTCAGTGCGATTAACGCAGTAAGTGCCCAGACTGGTGTTACTGCTTCTGCTCAATTTGAGAGATTCTATGATCTCTCCACTTTGATTGGAAATGGTGCTGGTACGCTTACTGTGAAAAACGCAGCTGGTAGTACAACAAACACGGCTGATATTAAGGCAACAGTGTCTACCAACTATACCAACTTCAGTGCACTGTTTACTGCAGTGGGTCTTTCGGCTGAATTGATCGGTGACGTGATGAGGATTTACGGAGATGACGTGAATTATATCAACGTAGGCCTTGATACGAACGGTGCGGCTGTATCTCAAGTCACGACTCTTTTTGGACCTACGAATACTACGGCTGTAGACCAGTATTCCAGCATTCAACTGGAGACCACAGGATCGAAAGGTATATCAGTAAATCTTGGTGAGGACATCACGGATACCGCGAGTGATTCATTTGGATTTACCCAGGTTAATGTGGGCGCGGCTGATTTCGATAGTAATGCTCCGACGTCAAATATTTCAACGCAGGCGGTTAGCTCTGTTTCAGTAGCTAGTCAGTCCTCAGCGGTGGAAGCAATCAATGCAATTGACGCGGCACTGCTCCAGGTGACGTCTAGCGCGGCAGACCTTGGTGCTACGCAAAATCGTTTAAATCATGTGGTGAGTAATATTTCTGAGACCATAGTGAATACGGAAGCCGCAAAATCTCGTATCATGGATGCAGATTTTGCAGTGGAGTCGGCGCGATTAGCTAAGCAACAGGTTCTGCAGCAGGCATCGACTGCGATGCTGGCGCAAGCTAATTCGGCCCCGCAGTTAGTATTGAGTCTGCTAGGAGGTTAGATTCTTTCTAAAATATATTTAACGTTCCTTCATGATGGCCGCCCTGTGCAAACAGGCGGTCATTTTTTATTAGTGTCCTGATGCTTGGTAAGACGTGAGAGATACATTTTTATTCGATGCTGGACGAAACCAACTGGGGGCTAGTTGCATCTTTCATTTAGACTTGGGGCCGCTCACGGAACAAATATCGGCTGTGGGGGTTTCCCGTCAAGAAAGTTTAAGTGGATCCGCTCGAAGGCTTTTTCCAAATTCCTCGTATATCCTTCTGTTTTGAACAATGGTTTTTTTAATCGATTGTGTGACAGTTTATCTTTGATAAATCGAAGTCTATCTGGGTTATTTGCTAACTCAAGCACGAGTGTTTCATAGTCATTTAGATTATCGGTGATAAGCTCAGAAAGACCGACGGAGTGCAGCAAGCTTGCGGAGACTCTCGATGCAAAACTTTTTCCCGCCATTGTCACTATCGGAAGACCGGCCCACAGCGCCTCCGTTGCTGTCGAGTGAGCGTTATAGATAAAAGTATCTAAAAACAAGTCCGCAAGTTGATATCTTGCAAGATGTTCTTCTACCGCGACGTTGCCAGCGAATACTAGCCTTGAGGGATCGATATCTTTTTTTTCGGCCTCCAAGAGCAGGTTGGATTTAGATAACTTATTAGATTCGCGAAGCCAGAGAACACTGCTTTCCACATTGCGCAATAGTCGCATCCAGATATCAAATTCAACTTCGGAAATTTTATAGTTAGAATTGAAGCAACAAAAAACAAACCCATCGCGAGTCAACCCCAGTTCTTCTTTTGAACGACCACGTTGAGACAATTTCCGTCCATCGTCGGTCGGCATAAAGGTGTTCGGAAGATAGATAGGACTTTCGGAATAGTATTTCTGAGACTGCGGTGGAATTAAGATTTGATCTGCAACGATGTAATCCATAAATGTAGCCCCGGTTGTGCCCGGATAGCCTAAATAATTTATCTGAATTGGCGCAGCCCTATATGCAAAAATCCGCGTTCTTGCATTTTGGGTATGACCATTCAGATCGATTGCGATATCTATTCCCCGATTTCTTGCAAGGGAAACAACATCTTCGTCGCTGAGATTACTTACATCCTCAAATGAATCGAACGACCGGCAAATGCGTTGACTGATTGAATTGTTGTTCATTGGCTTAAGTGAGAATCCCGAAATTTCGAAGCGATTCCGATCGTGTATTTCCAACATTCTGACAATTAAATAAGCGACTGGGTGTTCGTCAAAATCTGAAGAAAAATAGCCTATGTGGAGGCGTTTGCTTTGTTTCGGTGGTGGAATCTCGAACGGTATAGCCTGCTTGTTATATTCAGAGGCCACATATAATTCGGCTCGCAACAGGTGGCGCTTAGGGCAGTCCTCAAGTGAAAGAACAGAGAACGGTGCTATTGCCTGTTTTACGGTCCCAAGCAGTGGCAAGAAGCAGCGCGATTCCTCTATTCCATCCCAATCGCAGATGTGTGCTTGTTGATGCAGTAATTGTGCGCGAGCTGCTTCGTAATCTGGGTTCACTGAAAGAGCCCTAGCGTGCCAATCTATTGCTTCACCGGGGTCCTTTTTATCTTGGAAAACTACTCCCATGTTGTAGCAAACTTCGGCATAATCTGGGTTAGTGGAATGTGCTTGCCTGTAGGCTGCTAACGCTTCATCTATTTTACCCTGTTTTCTCAACGAGATGCCGAGATTATTCAGCGCCTCGGTGTAGTCGGATCTTATGTTTACCGCTCGTTTAAATGCTTCTGTCGCCTTATCGAGGTCAGATTGACTTTGAAAAATTAAGCCCAGGTTGTAGTGCGCTTCTGCGTAATTGGACGAGAGTGCAATTGCCCGTTGATACGCTTCGGTTGCGGAGCGCAATTTATTTTGTTTTTGCAATGACACACCAAGGTTGTAGCAAGCTTCAGCGTAATCAGGTTTGAACGACAGCGCCTTATTGTAAGCCTCCGCCGCTTCATCAAATCGTCCTAAACACCTAAAGGTAACGCCCAGATTATTCAGCGCCTCAGCATAACTCGACCTCAAAAAAATTGCCCTCTGTAGGGCCACCACTGAACGATCAAATTCACCTTGATCTCGGAGTGCAGCTCCAAGGTTGTTATAGCCTTCCGCATAGGAATCATTCAATTCCGTAACTTTTTTGAAGCTCCTTAATGCTTCAGCTGATCGGCCTAAACTCTGATACGCGGCACCCATGATATTCCAAACTATGAATGCCTCAGGAAATTTTTTGATTAGAATGTTAGCTTGCTCGATTACGTCGTTGAATTTTCCGCCTTTATACTGATTTAATAGTTGTTTGAGAATTTGTTTTGATGGTCTCGTCACGTCAGTCATGGGTTCCGTTACTGCATAAATTTATATCGTTGCGAGTTTCTTATGTATGAGAGCCTATATTTAAAATGGTTTCATATATAGGCCAGCCCTTCTGAAATTGGCTCCTCTTTACTAGCAAATTATCTCCCAAATTGATTGATGCTGCGGTAGCTCTGACATTGATATTCTTGTTTTGATAAGGACTGATAGATTCGTTACCTACGCATAAGCGCCACTCAACTATCTCCACGCATCGTAGGTATTTGCAAGCTCACAATCTAGTATGATTTTATCGTCAGCTTACAAGAGCAGCCATTTTTTTTAACAAGTCTTCAGTAAACCGCTTATGTTGAAGTAGAGGGCTTGCGAAAAGGTCATCCTTTAGAGTTTTACGATATAAACCCAGCCGCTCAGTATTTGTTGCAAGGTCAACTGCTAGCCCAATGTATTCATCGGAAGACGACGTTACCAGTTCCGAGTGTCCGATTACATTTAAGTGACTTGTTGAGTGACGATGGGCCAGGCATCTTCCCGCCAGCGTAATCACCGGCACTCCTTGGTATATGGCCTCGAGTGTTGATAAGCCACCTGAGTAGGGCATGGGATCCAAACAAATATCAACTTCGGCTATTTTTTTTACATGATCTTCATGCACGGAGCGACCCTCAAACGAAATTCTGTCTCGCCCCACTCCCGATTTCGCAAGAATACTTTGGATCCGCTCCCGTGCGCCGAGATCACTTAATCGAGAATCTTTTAAGAAAAGCCGACTTTTTGGTGTCTGGTTCAGGATTTCAGACCAAGCACGGAGACAACCGGGCGTAAGCTTTGAAATATTATTGAAGCAACCAAAGGTGATGTACTTGTTGTCCTCAAAGGGTGGTTTTTGTCGGGCGTTCGGATAGGGAGGAGGAGTGTAGGTCACATATGAGTGTTCGCCCCGAATCAGTTTTTCGCTAAAATCAGACTCAAAAGCTGGCGGTGTGTGGTGACTATCGGTAATTAAATAATCATATTCAGGCAACCACATGGAACCAATCAAGCCCCCAACCCATTTAACGAGGATTGGTGCGGGCTTACTCAAGATAATGGGTAGATTGTGATCTGCTTGAAATCCATCTAGATCTACTAGGATGTCCAAGTCAAGTCCTTTGATCATTTCAAGTGCTTCGCGGTCATCAAAGTCGTCGAATTTGTGGAATCTATTGCCGCTCTCTTCGATGGTCTTTGAGACGAAATCAACATCAGTTTTGAAACTCAAAATATGAATATTGGCTAAATCAGGGTAGTTCGGCGCCTCACAAAAGAATCCCGCTGTCATCCAACCAACCGGGTGCGCTGAAAAATTTGATGATAAGAAACCTATTGATACAGGACCGGCCGATCGGTTAGAAGATTCACTTTTCCTGCGTTCAACTGGTATCAAACAGGCTCCATACTTGAGTGAGCTATTTTTGATCAAAGTTAAATCAGAATCCTCAACATAATATTCATGAAAAGCTCTAATACGCAGGCTATTTGGTGTGTGGGGATATTTTTCCAAAAGATATTCGGTTGCTTCAATTGATTCTGCCACGTATCCCAATTTAAATTTTATAACTTGAATCTCGTTTAAATCCTCGATATGGGATTCTTCCGATTGCGGCTCCGAGGCTAGCTCTTCCCTTAAAGCTAATGCTTTTCTACTGTCGTCATTCTGCACGTAGAGGATAGAGAGCCGTCTTTTACTCAAGTGGTCCAATTGAGAAACATTGGGGATTTCCGGGAGTAAAAGTTTTACGACTTCTTGATTGCCTGTTTGATTTAAAGCAATCAGCAACTCTAGGAACAAAACATTATTCCCAGAAGCTACAGTTCTTAGATCTGGAAGTTGTCTTATGAGAACTTTCCCGTCAAATACCTCTGAGTGCTTTTGAAAGATTTCAACTTTTTGTGATGTCTTTATTTCCGGATTGCAGATTAGTTTTGCCGCCTTGGCCGTTAATTCGGACTGCATTTGTTTCTCTCGGAATATTTCTATCGCTGCCGACTCTAAATAGAAACTATCTGAGGATAATCTATTTTTTGCTAATTCAAGTGTAGATAGTGCTCTTTGCAAATCATCTAATAATGCGAAGCAAACAGCTAGATTTTTATAATTAACTGCTAAATCTGGCTCGCGAGCTACAAGATCTAACGCTAGGCGCTTAGATTCTTCTGGATTAAGTTGTAGGAGATCTTTAATTTTCTTCCGGATTTCGTTTGTAGATTCCAAATCTTTTTGCCTTCGGTTGCTGAACAGCTAATTTTCGACCATATTTTTTGGTTGTGGGTTACGAATCGATGCTCTTCTATTAGACCGCATTTTTGGTAATTTTTCTTGTACGAATGATCTGTGGTTCAGTTTGATAAACTTTCAAATGGATTTGCGGAGAAGATAATGGCAGTGCATATGGCGGATATTTCTAAATTGAGAGCGCTCTTGAATCAAATTCTGAAAAATAGTACGAAAAGCAGGTTGAGATCCGTCGGATATAGTTTCGATACGCATCTCGCTGGAACGATAAACGGCCAAAATTGCATCATTGGCGGCCCATATAACCTTTGGAAGTGCTTGGAGGAATTGGGGATCTTCGATAAACGACACATCAGCTAAATTCACCGAATATTCAACTTGAGCAGTAATCGCCTTACGATTTCATCGACCGTCTCGTGTTCAGTACGAACGCGAATTTCTGGGTTGACTGGTGTCTCGTAGGGACTGCCGATACCGGTGAAGTTTGGTATTTCACCGCGTCGTGCTTTTCGATACAGACCTTTTGAATCACGTGCCTCAGCAACTTCTAGCGGTGTATCGACAAAGATTTCTACGAACTCATTACTTTTAAATAAGCTTCGCACCATATTTCGCTCGGCACGGAATGGTGAAATGAAGGCGGTGAGTACCACAATACCCGCATCTACCATCAGCTTGGCTACTTCACCAATACGGCGGATATTCTCGACACGATCTGCGTCTGTGAATCCGAGATCATTGTTGAGTCCGTGACGCACATTGTCGCCATCCAATAGATAAGTATGGATACCTTGTGCGTATAACGCTTTTTCGAGCGCATTGGCTATGGTGGACTTGCCGGAACCCGAGATTCCGGTGAACCAGAGCACGCGGCTCGTGTGACCATTGAGAACACAGCGAGCATCTTTATCGATTTCAAGCTCCTGTCGATGCACATTACTCGCGCGTCTGAGGGCAAACTCAATCATACCGGCTGCAACCGTTTGTTTACTGATCCGATCGATCAGGATGAACGCGCCCATCGGTGTGCAATCCCTGTATCTTTCAAACGCAATCGGTCGATCGGTTTTCAATGTGACGACGAAGAGATCGTTCATTGTAAGTTGAGTGGCTGAGAGATGTTCGAATGTGTTTACGTTAATCTTGTGTTTGATGGCGGTGATCTGTGCATTCACCTCGGTTGTTCCTAGTTTCAGCCAAAAACTTCGACCCAAATAGCCAGGCGCCTGATCCATCCAGACTAGGTTCACCTCAAACTGATCAGAGACCTCACATGGCGCATCGGCTGCGACGATCACGTCGCCTCGTGAGGCGTCGATTTCTGCGTTTAGAGTCAATGTCACTGCTTGTCCGGCCGCAGCTGATTCGAGATGATCTTCGAAAAGTACAATGCTTTCGATGGCCGCGGTCACACCGGATGGCAGTACACGGATTGATTGACCCAGATGTACTTTTCCTGCCTCGACTGTGCCTGAAAAACCACGAAAATCCTGATCTGGACGATTAACCCATTGCACCGGAAATCTCAGTGCATGGTGCACCCGTGACGCACGTGAGTCGACAGTCTCCAGTAAACCCATAAGGGTGGGGCCTTGATACCACTGCATACGCATCGAGCGGTGAATAATATTATCTCCTTTGAGCGCAGACATGGGGATCGTATTTATATCAGTAAAGTGAAGTTTTTTTGCGAAGGTGCGAAAAGCTGTGTGGATTTGTTCAAAAACTTCTTGGCGATATTCCACGAGATCCATTTTATTGATCGCAATGACCACGTGTTTGATACCAAGGGCGGAGCAAATTATGGAGTGTCGCCGTGTTTGAGTCAGTACCCCTTGGCGTGCATCAATCAGAATGATGGCTACATCCGCCGATGATGCGCCGGTAACCATATTGCGGGTGTACTGTTCGTGACCGGGAGTATCGGCGACGATGAATTTTCGTCGATCGGTAGTAAAGAATCGATAGGCCACATCGATGGTGATCCCTTGTTCGCGTTCCGAGGAAAGCCCATCGACCAACAATGCGAAATCAATCTCACCCCCCTGTGTTCCCATTTTTTTAGAATCACTTTGCAACGTGGCCACTTGATCTTCAAAGATCGTTTGTGCCTCAAATAGCATTCGCCCGATAAGGGTACTTTTACCATCATCGACACTGCCGCAGGTGATGAAGCGCAGGGTGCCGAGACTGGCTTGCTCTTCGAGATATTGATTCACCCGTTCGACGGCACTTACATCATTTGTCATCAAAAATATCCCTCCTGTTTCTTCTTCTCCATCGATGCATTTGAATCTGTATCGATTGCACGCCCTTGGCGCTCACTGGTGCGCGCACCTAGGAGTTCTAACACAACACTGGCGAGGTCGTCGGCATCAGACTCAATCGCACCAGTCAACGGGTAACAACCGAGTGTGCGGAAGCGGATTTTCTTCAGCTGGATGAGATCATGGGGATGGAGCGGTAATCGGTCGTCATCCACCATCATTAACATACCATCGCGCTCGATGACTGGCCGTTCAGCGGCAAAGTAAAGCGGTACAATCGGAATTTGCTCTCGATAGATATATTGCCAAATATCGAGTTCTGTCCAGTTTGAGATCGGGAAGACGCGGATCGATTCGTTTCGGTTTATTTTGCCGTTGTAAAGATTCCAAAGCTCCGGGCGCTGATCTTTGGGTTCCCAGCGATGTGAGGATGTCCTGAACGAAAATACGCGCTCCTTCGCTCTACTCTTTTCTTCGTCACGTCGCGCGCCACCAAAGGCCACGTCAAACTTGTAATGATCGAGTGCCATTTTGAGTGATTGAGTTTTCATGATATCGGTGTGAAGCGCCGAGCCATGATCAAATGGATTGATGTTTTGTGCCGCACCTTCCGGATTAATATGAACAAGAAGATCCATGCCCGATTCGCGCACCATATAATCTCGGAAGTCGTACATGGCTTGAAACTTCCAGCGTGTATCAACGTGAAGTAGCGGAAATGGTGGCAAGCTCGGATAGAAGGCTTTACGCGCTAAATGGAGCATTACAGAAGAATCTTTCCCGATGGAATAGAGCATCACTGGATTGTCCGCATCTGCCATCACTTCCCGAATGATATGCATCGATTCGGCCTCGAGCCGGTCCAGATGTGTCATGCCGAGCCCTTTCTGATATCGATGATTCGCATTGAATGTCTGAAAAATTTCTGAACGGCCATGTGAGTATAGTTCTAACGCGATTGTTATCGAGCCATTTTCGCGGCTAATGACTCGTTGGCTACGGTACTGCTTGACAAGTCGTCGTAATAGTTCAACGACAGGCCCAGATGGAAACAGTACAACATTTTTTTGTTCGAATTCGCAGAGAATAACCAGGGCTCGGTCGAGGGCGGTGACAAGGTCATCGTTTGGATTAAGATGAACCCAGCGACGTCCGCCGCGAGCATCATTCAGCGTTAGGAAACGATGGTTATCGTAAGCTTCAAGTATCTGCGCAAAGAGGATAAGGTTTCTTTTTTTGCGAGCCTTAGCCATAAGTTGGTCGCACACGAGACGCTTTGCCGGTCGTTCATGCTCATCTACTAGCAGTTCGTCTGTTAATGGTTCGAATCGAACGGGGCTACTTTGAATGGCACGCTCTGTAGCTTTGAGGTTTGCTTCGGTCACTCCGGAATAGAGATGTTTAGTTATCGATAGGGTTGTCCAGACAACGTCGCTTTGGAGCATTTCAGTAGTGAGTTTTTGGCGGTCTTCATTTGTCATATCAACAGATTCTGGAAGAAAATTACCCAAAGTATACCGTTTTCTGGCCAAACATACTCAGTTTTTGCAAATGAGGACAACAATTGCTAATTCATCACAAGTTATAGGTTTCTATCGGCTGTGTGCCTGAGTTTTCTGAGTACTGACGGTTGTAGACCGGTCCTGCAAAAAACTGAAGGAGAAAAAACTTCAGTTTTTACAGCGTTTTGAATCGACATCCGGTCGGTTGTGTTTGATGTAAGTGACTAGAAATCAAATTAACGTGTTAAAAATAAATCGGATTACCAGCCCAAAATCGTTTTTTATCAAGCCTACAATTTAAAACTTGAGTGTTTTACTTCGCCCTCGCATTCGAATCTTGTGGGTGGGATGCCTTTTGGATAGCGGGATATTTCAATAAAAAATCAGGCCTTAAGAACTAGCTTGGTTGCATCGTCTGACTTCGATGCTTCGGGTTAACCATTTTACAAAGTTCAAGCAATCCGGCTGCGCACACTCCAGGATTATGGATGAGTGCGATACGGACCATCCCAATCGCTGGGTTCACGTTACCTGTCTTTTTTCCAAGCAGCTGTCCAGGCATCACCTTCACGCCGGTCCGTCCATAGGCAGTAACTGCAAACGCGATGTCATCACCCGGTACACGAATCCATAGGTAATGACCGTATAGTGAGTCACTCGCTGGTAGTGAGG